>Ga0209662_1000370_pt1 | contig 25372 bp, 27 predicted proteins | sample SaaInlV_150m_DNA_4_FD_184662 | JGI IMG/M metagenome (GOLD analysis project Ga0209662, IMG submission 184662) | Marine microbial communities from expanding oxygen minimum zones in the Saanich Inlet - SI072_LV_150m_DNA (SPAdes) (version 2) | ecosystem: Environmental > Aquatic > Marine > Intertidal...
CCACCCCATCGAATGTCGATTGTTCATATTAATAATATATGATTTGAAGTTAGTCATCCTTATAATGGTGTATGCGATTTCCATTTATACCCTTATTGGCGTAAAATATCAATGACGCGAACAGATACACCTACAATAAAAAATATTTTATTTTAATTACAGCGAACAATACATTTTTCATTTTTCATTTTTCATTTTTCATTTTTCATTTTTCATTTTATCTTTTTATTCTATGCATTCACCTTCTTTTTTACCACCTTCTTCTTAGGAGCAGGGGTGTCATCGGGATCGTTCACCGGTTCCTGCTTCTTTACGGTCTTCTTTTTCTTTACGGGCTCCTCCTCCGCCTCGGATTGAGACTCATTCTCAATATCGTCATCACTGTCTGCAACTTCAATATTAGTAGTTGGCTGCGCGACCGCTACCTGATCACTATCAACGGGGTCAATTGATGGACTCTCCTCAATCTCCTTCATTTCGTCTTGCGAAAGCTGGATATGACACTTGCCATACACGCTAATCACCTCTCGGGGCTTTACTACAATCTGGTTTACTTTCCAAGTTAGACCCCACCCCTTTCCTCCGAACCAAAGGCCACCGCATTGCAAAACACAAGCGACGCTACTCAATTTAGGTACAAAATCCATAGGTGTCAAATCATCATTCTCGGACGGGAAAATGCGATCCTGACTAGTGTCGTAAATCTCAACACCCCACTTATTATTATAATTAGGAATTCGAGCACGTACTGTAGGGGGCTTCGTATAATCGGTCTTCTTTGTATTCTTATCCTTCGAATACTTCAAGAATGGGAAGAAATTATGCTTTACTACCTCTCTGGATAGATCTTCCCCAAACCACGCCTCACTGTATTTAACAGCATCGTCCAAAATTTGATTTTCAAAGGATTTCATCTTTTCCAAAAACTGGGTCGTGCCAGCAGTCTCATAATCTTCGTTTGGAAAAATAAGAGACATACTAAATTTACCATCGGATTCTCCCTTTTCATCAACATAATCGGCAATACCCCACGTCTTCATTAGGGGGGTTGACAGATGCAAAGCACGATTACTCTGGGTACTAATCAATGTAATTGATTTTGCACCCCGATCATTGATTTTAGGTTGCATATAACGAACATTAGAAGGCTCCCATTCGGGAATACTAACAACAATTGGCTTGGTGGTGGACATATTAAAATATATGTAGAACTGAACTATATGTATTAACTAAGATAATATCTTTATATCAATTTTTATATATATTACTGCAATATCGATTAGAAAATTATAAAAAACAAGGGAATAAAATACAAGGAGAACGTAAAACATTTTTCACTGTTATATTTGAAATGGGACAAATTCCAAAAATAATCAAAACTATTTACATATTTTTATTATACATTTGAAACAACTTTAGGTTATCCTATTTTAAATATAAGGGTGTAAAAATATATAAGTATATTAATAATTATAGTAATATGTGTAATACTAAGAATCGTATGAACGATTATATAACATATGAAAGTTATAATACTAAAAAATATGATTTATATAAATTAAAAGCGCCTATATTGAAAAACTCTTGCCGATGGCATAAACTCAAAGTTACTGGTAAAAAATCTATATTGATTACCAGATTAGAGGATTTATTTACAAGAATAAAATGCTCAATCATTATACAAAAATATATAAGGATGCGACAATGCCATATATATTACACAAACAGAGGTCCGGGAAGTATGCAACGAAAATTATGCAATAATAATTCCGATTTCATAACAATGGAACCATTAAATGAAATAAATTTCGAATATTTTTTTAGTTATATAGACGAGACCAACTTTATTTATGGATTCAATATAGTATCATTGATTAATTTAATAAAACATAAACGTAAATTTGAAAACCCGTATAATCGCGTTATTTTTTCTGATTCAATTAAAAAAAGAATTATAAGATTGTATAATAATACGTGCATAGTAGACAGTCGGTTTCGTAAACAAAATGATATTTTTATTCATAAAGAGACTCCCGTTTATATGAATCGAATAATTAATCGAAATCGTGTCAGTTCCGTTGATAATTATAATCCAATTTTCGATCGGGTGATTTTACTGACACACGAGTTAAACCAACGCTTGGAATATTTAACACATATACGTAGTTTGCGAATAAACGAAAGAGTGGATAGATTGTTTATTGAAATAGACAATTTAGGTAATTATTCTAATAATAGTTGGTTTAATAATCTTTCTCATATGCAATATGTCCGGTTTTACAGAACCCTATATGATATATGGTGCTACCGTGGGCAAATTTCATTTGCGTTGAAGAAAAAAATTTGCCCATTTCACGATCCATTTGTCGGTATATTTAACCGAACTATATATCACAATACGATTACTGTAGAACAAATTAAAAAGGCCTGTTTAATTGTTATGGAAAATTTAATATATTCTTCGGTAGATATTGAATGTAGAAAAATAAGTGCATTGCACGTGCTGTCTTGTTTAACAATAATAAGTCCGGCTGCACGGAGTGCAATGCCTTGGTTATATGAATCAATTGCCTAAAATACTAGTTTACTTGCATATTACGCAGTGAAATGAATAATATAATTTCAATAAATATATTATTCATTTAAATCACTTAAAAAGCTAACCTATTATAATATATATCATCTGTAATGGTAAGAACTGCTAAGACTCCCGAAAAGACGACTAAGGCCGCTAAGGCGAAACCTGTTGAGACCCCCGTTGCTCCCGCAAATGAGGTTCAGGCCGCTGCTCCAGTAGATGCACCTAAAGATGCATTTGACGCAGTTTCTCAGAGAATGACTGTTTTCAGCGCCAAGCTTCAGCAAATGGTAGGATTGTTTTCTACTGTCAAGAACGACTTCAAGACCCTCGAGAAGGCGGTTTCGCGCGAGATGAAGATTGCACAGAAGGCTTCTGCCAAGAAGCGCCAGAATAGCGGAAACCGCAAGCCATCTGGGTTCGTGAAGCCCGCCCGTATCAGTGATGAGCTTGCCGTTTTCTTGGGCAAGGATTCTGGTACTGAGATGTCCCGAACTGACGTGAGTAAGGAGATCAATGCTTACATTGTCAAGCATAGTCTTAAGAATGCTCAGAACGGACGTATCATTCACCCTGACGCCAAGCTCACCAAGCTTCTCAAGGTCGAGAAGAACGACGAGCTCACCTTTTTCAACCTTCAGAGATATATGAAGCCTCACTTTGCCAAGGCAGGTGATCCCGTCGTCGCTTAAATGCGACATATAAAAGATAAAATAGAAATAAAAAATATATAATAAAAAATAAAAATAAAAATTTTTATTATATTCATCAAAGTTTGTTTCAAACGTGTATAGGAAATTTAGTTTCATCGTTTGCATAACAAATAAACCCGCTCGTCTTTAATACTTCGTATAACATACTGGTATTGGGGTTTCTGTTTTCGATAACTATCGTGTCGGCATATTTTCGATGTTGTTCATAATCAATATGATATAAGTTTTTAATTTTATCAATTTCAACAACGTCGATGTCTATGTTCTTATTCGTATTCAACCAAGTATAAAAATGGATTTCAATATTTGCATTTTTATATTCTCGAAATAATTGTATTAATTCTTCTATTTCAAAATAATGAGTATTATTGTAATCATTGCATACTAACAACAGTAATAGTTTGAATGTATTATAATCTACAGCGAGTTCGTTAAATATCTCTTGCGTATTGTGTTCTATCATTGTATGATTCAATATGCTGAAATTACGTAGTACGATTGGGCAGTTATACATAAACATATCGGTGTCGTCGCTCAAACAAGCATCCGCCCTTCCTGCTAAAACCATATAACAACAAAATACATCGGACTCCCCTACTGCTGTGTAATAACTAACGCCGTACAAATCCATCAACTGTTTTACTTTATTTACATCATTTTCGTTTATTTTCACTATTTTCCGTTTCAAACCGTCCAATTCTTGTTTCATCGCACTATCATAGCGACCATTCATCGACAATAATAACTCATTATACTTGGTTTGGGCCAAGTATCGGTCTTCTCTCCGCCGTTTAATCGTTTCGTATTTCTCCACGGGCGGTTTGCCGTCAAATACAAACAGGGGAGTTATGTTATATTGCCTAAAAATAGATATCATAGTGTACATATTTTCAATTAATGCATTGTCAGTATTAAATCTATACAAATAAATAGACGTATCTATTACAATAGTTTTATTTGTATAGCTCCCTATATGTTTTTTTTGAATACTTGATGTTGTACATTTTTGTCTCAAAAATTTATTTAGATTTCTTATTCCCATTGATAAGTTTTTTTGGTTATTATGATATTATATTGTTGATATCTATATTATCAATTTTTAATATGCACCTATACTAATAATGAAAATATCTAAAACTGTTATTTTAGAGTTATCCAATGAGTTTCAAATATATTACAATAAAATCAATAAAATGAATATTACGATTCAAGAAAAAAGCATAAACGATGAGGATCTTAACAATATACCCGATTTTTCATCATACCCATCAATTATTCAAACAAAAATACGATCTATGACCAAGAAAATGCATACATACAATTTCAAAACAAAGCTGCATTCTTTTACCATACATATTATTAGTGAAAATGAAAATATAAATACTGTTCAAAATATAATTATGCTTATATACTCTTGGTTAAATATAGTTGAAACAAAAAGGAACGACAAATGCTCTGATAATATTTCTATTTATCTTACATTAACCGATTCTTTAAAACTACTGCCATCTATTCCTAATAAAGTATTAGATAGAGAACATATTAATACTGCATTTACATATTCTTGCAAAAAAGACAATAATATTCATATTTTCAGAAAGGAAGAATGGTTCAAAGTTTTTATTCACGAAACTTTTCATTGTTTTGGTCTAGACTTTTCTCATACAGATTCTAATATTACAAATAAAATGGCTTCTCGAATATACCATTTAAACACGGACTTTCGTATTTATGAAAGTTATTGTGAAACATGGGCGACTATTTGTAATTGTTTGGTTATTTCATCACTTCGATACAAAAATAAACCACGAATCATTGAACGCACATTCGAATTATTAAAAAAAGAGATTCAACACTCTTTGTTTCAATGTAATAAACTTTTGCATTATTACAATACCAAATACAAGGATTTTTACGAGTCTGATAATAATTCACAATTCAATCGAATAATGAAATATAAAGAAAATACTCCCAGTATTTCATATTATTTTTTCAAAACCGCATTGTTGTACGATTACAATACGTTTATTAATTGGTGTCATAATAACAACGAAAATGTTTTGAATTTTAATAATCAAAAAAATATATATACTAAAATCGAGAACTATTGTTTGTTAATCAATTCATTATCAAAAAATAATACATACACGAACGAATTTGAGAAGAGTTATCAAGAGGTTAAAGAAATGAAAGTAAATAATATTTATGATTTAAGAACATTGAGAATGACCATTAATGATATTCCGATCTAATCATTTTTCATAGATTTCAAAAAATAATCTTTCTATATTGTATAATGGGTACAACGTCTTCTAAAAAAAACCCTACATCGAAGGTTAACCCCGCAGTTGTTGAACCCGTAGGTGATGAACTTGTACCGAAGGTTAACCCCGCAGTTGTTAAACCCGCAGTTGTTAAACCCGCAGTTGTTGACCTTGAAAAATGGTATAAAGAAAAAGAAAATAAGGAGGTAGTAATTGGCAAAATAGATGAGATTAGTCTAAAGAATGCCATTGTTAAATTAAAAGATGGGCTTGCTTTGAAACTAGTATCCGCTGGAGAGTCCGCAATCTTAAGAATTATCAATAATTCCAATGAGGATAAATTTCAAATAGGTATAGCACACCCGGATGGTCCGGATGATACTCGTTATAAGAAAGAGTTTAAAAACAAAATAGAGGCGGATATGAAAACACAAAATGGTGGTAAAAAAAAACTCGTCGTAATCAAAAAACCAAGAAATATAGGAAAAATCGAAGGAAAACGAATCGCCGTAAAAAATAACCTTGTATTACTAGTTTGCGATAATTTTTATATTTACAATAAAAAATACATACCAGTTGATATGTATTTTTATTTTTTATTTTAGTTTTTCATTTTTACATTAAATCCTCCATCGTCAATGGAATGTCGTTCTTTTCTACAATGTCTTCAGGGTATTTATTTCTGATAGTTTTCAACTCTGCGGTGAGAAGTCTAATCTCCTCCTCTTTTTCTTGAAGTGTTTCTAGCAATCTTTTGTTTGTAGCATATACCTGTTCAATATTTTGAGAATAATCCTTAGGGGTTTCGATAGGCTTATGGTTAATCTTAAACAATAGATGCGCATTGTTATGATTTTGGTTATTGGATTGAAACTTAAAGAACGCATCTTCGTGATTGAATCCAAAATGTCTGAACTTTCCACGAGTAGTCAATTGGTTTCGCATTTCTTGCGTATTTTCATTGTCATAGAGACATTCAAAATGAATGAATGCACAGGTTTGGGGAGTTTTGAAGTTAGGCACTTCTCTTGTTGCAAAATCGATACGCTTGATTTTACCAATTCTCATACAATTCTCAATGTAATATTTCAAATACTTGGGTTCAAATCTCTGAACCTCCGCGTTAGCGGAAGTATTGAAAAATAGAGTAGGGGGGATGACAGGTACATACAAACTTGTGTTTGCGTCATCTTCCAATTGCAAGACTTTGCAATTCTTAGACGCATCAACTGGAAACATAAAACTGGAATCGGTGGACATTATTATTAAATTATACTTATAAAGTGTTTAATTACTCTCTATAGATAAGTATGTTCATTAATCAATTTTTAACAAAAATTTCACATAATGAAAAATACATTTTTACAAACATATCAACACACGTTCTCCTATTTTTTCGATTGTATTTTCAAGGAATTATATGTTGCGATTTGTTTTTTCTTATACAATTTTTCAAATGCTTTGGTCAGTTTGATTCGTCTATTTTCGAAATCCCTACGTTTTTTGTTAATCCTTTTGGTTTCCTTCTCTTCGGTGCGCCGGTTCTGTTCGTTTATTTTGTTAATCCTTTTGGTTTCCTTCTCTTCGGTGCGCCGGTTCTGTTCGTTTATTTTGTTAATCCTTTTGGTTTCCTTCTCTTCGGTGCGCCGGTTCTGTTCGTTTATTTTGTTAATCCTTTTGGTTTCCTTCTCTGCGGTGCGCCGGTTCTGTTCGTTTATTTTATTGGTCATTTGTTCTTCCGTTTTCAATGCTATCTGTCTATCTTTTTCAGCAATGACATTTCTATAGTGGACGATATTTCGCACAATTAAATATGCTATTTTACAAAAATAATTGTCTAACTCTGCATTATTCAATTTCATATTCCTGAAATTATTAATACAATTTATTAATAATTTCCCTTTTAATTTTGGTAATAAATTCTTTTTGGCCTTAAAAGTTAGTACACCCTCCTTCAATGGGTGTATAATTGTGGTTATCTTCTCCGCGCCATAAGCATTTACGTATTCGTATATTATTGGTGATGGAAATAGCCCATCGATCTTATTTTTTAATACAGGCGTTCTGCTTATGGAAACTTCAAATAAATTCTTGTTAATTGAATGTTCATAAATATTTTTCATTCTTTGAATCGTAAATATCTCTCTTAATTGTCTAGAATTCATAATATATTTATTGGAATTTAATAAAACGCTGGTCTTTGTATCATAATCTACAAAATCATATATATAGTACACTACGTCAATTGGTAATTTGTCGAGGTTCATTCTTCAAGGTATTGGTAAGGTTAGTCCTAATATAGGTGATTATTGATTTACTTAATATTTCAATAAACCGAATCAATTTATAGCATTTTGTAAGGATTTACGTAATTTCATTAATGATATATCCGTTATAAATGGTTTCCCCCTCTTAAATATAGTCAACTTTGCATTTTTTGTTTCCATTAACACTTGTTTTAAATCGGCATTTTGTGTAAACTTGGCAGCTAGTGCTTGTTCCCTTTCCATTTTATGTCTGGTATCAATTCCAATTTCATAAAAATCTGGGTCAATCTTTATTTCTGATGATTTATATACCTTATTTTTGAATTTACCGCTATCATTTACGGAAATCGCCATATCCACATCTTTGGACATATCACTACCACTATCTAATGAAAATTCTTTATAGAAATCTGGGAATCCTTTTTTGTATTGTGATCCCAAAAAATAATGCTTTACACTATTCCATCTCATACCATCTATTACAAATGGAACTGGCCAGTTATCGTCTAATTTGCGTCTCCAATCTTTCAATTTGTTTAATTTGGTATATGCTACCATTTCAGTTTGAGGTATTTGTTCACCTGAACCCTTACCTGCTTTCGGTTTTTTATCGGATTTTGAATGATACATAACCACTGTATTTTTATCATACAAATCATTGTTTATTTCATCATCTTCTTCGTTGAATCCTTCGTTTGCGTCTAATCCTATATTTTCTTTATATTTTCTAACATCCGGTATTAAATAATACGGCCCCGAGTTGCGTTCAAGACATTTATTAATAATTAACGATTTAATATCAAACGGTATTTCTTTGAATTTAAACAGTGCTTTCTTTTTATATTCTATCAAAGTATAATGATTCCCGGTATAAGAAACTATTATATAGTATTCGGGGGTGAATATTCTTTGTTCTTCCAACTCGGTATCGTTTAACTGTCCACATTTCATAATGGAATCCAAATCGCTATTCATATACGCTTCTTCTGACAATATTATAAATTTCACATTTAACTTTTTTTCCAAGGTTGATATCGCCCAAGTGTCTGCCCAGAACCTCGAAGACTTGATGAACTCTTTGAATTGAGCATATTCAACAATATCCTTCATATATTCGAATTCTTTTAACATCTCATTTGTATCGTTTCTTTCTCGTTTTCTATTTTCAATGTTCTCTATCAAGTGTTTTAATTGATCTAAAATATATTTATTTTCTTCCTTGTTTGACGTAGTATCCATTCGTTTCTGATAGACTTTCAATTCATTTTGCATATTTTTAATTTCAACTTCGCTTTGTTTTTTTTCATTAAAGAAACTGTGATACAATATCCTATAATTCTCATATTGCTCTTCTGTCGCTTCCGCTGATAATATATTTCTTAATTTGTCGACAGTCGTTTCTTTACCGATATATCTAAATGCATCACGTACTGTACTAAAAAAACAATCTCCATTTCCTTCATTATCTATGATATCATACTCGTTGCTTTTAATAAATTTTTCGATCCATGTCGTTCGAATACTTTCTTGGTATTGTTGCTTTTGGCCATTGGATTCATTTTCGGTTTCATCTCGTAAAAATGGCACTTGTTCTTTATTTTCATTTACAATGAACAATGAATCGTCATTTGCACTTTCTTTTTCAAGTTTCTTTGTTGGTGTATCTATTTTTACCCTCATTATATCATTTTCGGTATCATCCGTTGATATATCTTCATAATCAGTTTCGTCCAATACTACATCATTTGCTTCATTCGTGTGTTTCATAGAATCGTTGTCTGGTTGGCCTTGTTGAATAGTATCAACTGTAATATATTTGCTTAATGTTTTTTCGTCAATAAAAAATACTAGTTCTCCCTTTTCTAAATCAATACTATCATCTTCTTCGTCTATGCTACTTAAAAAACTATTATTTTCTATTTCAAAAACACCGATCCTAGATACAGGTGCATCTTCTTTTACCAAATACACTGAAAAATGTATAATATCGTTCTTTGTATATGTATGTTTCTCCTTACCTAAGACAATTTCAATATCTTTATCAAATAAAACGGTCTCATAAACGAAAGATGAATGATCTATGTCTTCGGGGTCTATTTTACGCCCTTCGTTATACTGTATTTTATCCTTCCTGAGAACAGACAAAACCATAATATTTATTATATATTGAGAATAAATATTATTTTTATACAGTTTTTTTATCATTTGTTATACAGATCCATAATATCCATACATTTGAATTTCATTCTATTTGAAAATCCTTTATTTGCGGATAACTTAATTGTTGTTAAATCTTTGACTTTACTGATAAGTGCATATCTAGATACTTCGTTCAATAATATATCTTTTCCGTCAGAATAAATAACAAATACGTTTTCAATGATTTCTTCATTTATCTGCACTGCGGATAACTGTTGTTTTGTTGACCCTATTTTATCGAAGTAGTAATCCAAAATATCATTTATTATGTCGAAAGAATAGAGCTCCTTTTTTATACTGTATATGATGAATGTCAATATCGCCTTTCTATTTTCATTCAACTTGTTAATTTCACAATATTTATTATAATCATCATTGGGATCAGCATATGTAAAATCATTCATAAGATCTTTATATTGATCCACAAAATAGTTTCGGTATTCTTCAAAAAGAATAAAATTATCCAATATAAAAATAAATAGTTCTACATAAACGTCAGAATAGAACCTGTTATTGATAACGATTTTAAAAAAACAATTCATTATCTTTGTATATTTATCTTCATCCTGTTCTTCTATGTCATCACTAATGATTTCATTTATTATTTTAACTATATTTTCTTGGTGTTGCGCAAGATTGTTTGTCGTCAACTTATTCAAGACCCCCCTCAGGTTATCTAACAATTCCTCTATTCCTGCGCTCTTTTCGATTACGGTTGCTTTAAATGGTTCTTTTTTTAACCATTGTGAATCATTTGCATTTCTATTTTTATCTCGTTTCATCGTCTTTGGTTTAATTTGAATATTAACATTCAACAATTCAACCAATTTTGAAATAATATTGTTTATATCAGCGTCGGATTCGCATGACTCCATATTATTTTTCATATCATATATTTCAACAAGTGAATATTTATATAACATTTTATTGCAGTCGTGAGTATTAAGAACTAGAATTATAATTTTAAATACATTTATAGTATTATATATTTGTGAAAATATATAAACATAAATGTATAATTAATGAAATGGATTCAAATAAAAGTGAGAATGAAGTAAATATTCAAGAATGGAGTGAATTAGATATTAAAGAAGATCTGCTCAGAGGTATTTATTCATATGGTTTTGAAAAACCAAGTATGATCCAACAAAAAGCAATTCATCCAATTATTAATAATAAAGATGTAATTGCACAAGCACAGTCCGGAACCGGTAAAACTGGTGCGTTTGCCGTGTCCACATTACAGATAATTAATGAATCTATTAATGAAATACAAGCAGTTATTATAACTCCTACGCGAGAACTTGTTCTACAAACAGAAAATGTTATGGAAAAGATAGGTTCGTTCATGAAGAATTTGAAAATAAAAACGTTTATTGGAGGAACGAATGTGAATGATGATATTACATATTTGCGAAGAAATACTCCGCAAGTTGTGATAGGAACGCCAGGGCGATTCATAGATATGTTAAAAAGACGCCATCTAAATTTACATACTTGTAAATTATTTATATTAGATGAAGCTGACGAAATGCTGGCGGAGGGATTCAAATCTCAAATTCAGTTTATCTTCAAATTTTTCAATGAAAAAATACAGATAGCAGTTTTCAGCGCAACTCTTCCAAATGAAATTCTTTCAATTACAGATCAGTTTATGATTGACCCCGTACGCATTACTATGAAACCAAAAGAATTATCATTAGACGGTATTGAACAAATGTTTGTAGCAACATTTGATGACGAAAATAAATACGATTGGTTAAAAAATCTATTTAATAAGTTGGCATTGTCATCAACTGTTATTTTTGTCAATGATATCCAAAAGTTGGATATTTTATATGATAAAATGAAAAATGATAATTTTTCGGTTTGTAAAATACACAGTAGTTTGTCAAAAATGGATCGGGAACAAACGTTAAATGATTTTAGAAAAAATAAACACAATATTTTATTGTCAACAAACCTTACCGCGCGAGGGATAGACATTCAACAAGTCAGTATAGTTATTAATTATGATATTCCGGATGACGTCAATACCTATTTGCACCGCATTGGAAGAAGTGGTCGATGGGGGAGAAAAGGGACCGCCATTAATTTTGTTAGACAAGAAGACGCGTATCGTATGAGAAATATAGAAAGACATTATAATATTGAGATCAAAGAATTCTCATAACTCACGTTTAAACGAGTAATTATTATTCGCATGAAATTATACTATGAGTATATTTTCATTAATCAAAGAACAATATGAAATATTATCAGATGAGATTTCTACAAAAAAACAACCTGAGAAAGAAACCATAGAAAAATCTATTGTTATAGACAGTAATTTCCGCTTACCAATGACATATTTAGATGAAAAAGAAGTGTATGATATACCCGACAATATTACCAACGATTTAGAATTGTTGAATAATGACAATAATTCCGTATATCACAAACTATTGCAACCACAAACTTGTTTCTCTAAACAAATATTACCAAAATGGAATAAACAATATACAACAAATACTGAATTTTTAAAAGATAGTCAAACCCTCATTAAAAATCTAGAAATTTACAAAAAACTATCTTCGACCCCCAGGGTGAATATTGAATCAATATTGCCGATTTGGAAAAATACAAAACAAAATACATTCTTCTATGAAAAATATAATTATTTAGATTGGAACATACTAAAACAATTCAACTTATCTTCCTTATTTTTACAAATAACATCTGTTATTCATATCATTTCGCCCATACTTACTTTAGTTTTGCCCATCTTAATGTTAATATTTCCATTTATAATATTGAAAGTACAAGGGGTACCGGTATCTGTAGACTTATATATTACCACCTTAAAAAACATTGCTAAAAACCACAGCTTTGGAAAAATATTATTGAGCATAGGAACATTGAGTTGGGACCGAATTGTATATATGTTTTTTACAATAGGTCTTTATATATTTCAAATATACCAAAATATCAACCAATGTAAACGATTTTACAAAAATATTGTCTCTGTCAACAATGATTTATTATTTATGAAGAATTATTTGGACGATTCCATCGAAAAAATGCATTGTTTTACGGAAGTGATTAAAGATTTACCTAGCTATAGCGAATTCACAGATGTTTCGTTGCAACATATGAACACGCTTGAAATTATGAAAACAGAATTAGATATGATTTCACCATTCAAACATACATTCAATAAATTCTACGAAATGGGATACATGTTAAAGATGTATTACATACTGCACATCAATAAGGAATACGAAGAAAGTTTGAAATACTCGTTAGGTATGAATGGTTATATTGAAAATATGTGCATTTTACACGACACTGTCATTGCTGGAGACATTCATTTTTCGACATTTACCGATGAAAATATATGTAAATTTAACAAACAATATTATCCAATTATGAGTAATAATTTATTAATCAAAAATGACATTGATATGAAGAAAAATATTATTATATCTGCGCCAAATAAAGCAGGAAAGACTACCCTCATTAAAACCACGCTTATTAATATAATAATGACGCAGCAATTCGGGTGTGGTTTTTACGATTCTGCTACACTGAACCCATATCATCATATACATTGTTATTTGAATATACCAGATACCTCGGCACGGGATAGTCTTTTCCAAGCTGAATCTAGACGATGCAAAGAAATCATCGATTCAATTAATGCGGATCAGAATAAAAACAACAGACATTTTTGTATATTTGATGAATTGTATTCTGGAACAAACCCAGAAGAAGCGATTAAAGCTGGGTCTGCCTTTTTGAAATACTTGACTTCGTATAAAAATGTACAGTTCATTTTAACAACACATTATAAGGAAATATGCAAACAATTCAAAAAATCAGAACATATATCTAATTATAAAATGCTGGTAAATATTAACAAAGATGAGACTTTCGATTATACATATAAATTTACCAAGGGTATTTCTGAAATAAAGGGAGGACTGAGAGTATTAAAAGATATGGACTATCCTCAAGAAATTATTAATTTAATTGCAAAATAATTAATTACATAATAATATAGACACTTATTCTATATTATTGGTATTATGAATATTATTCAAACCTGGAAAGATAATAATATTCCAGATAAATACATTCATTTTCGAAAAAGCGTTGAACATAACAAGGGTAAATGGAACTATATGTTTTTTACAGATATTGATATTGAATTGTTTATGAATAATTATGCATACGAGTACAAACCTATATATGAAAACTTTCCTCATAAAATTCAAAAAATAGATTTTTTCCGCTATTTGGCTATATATCAATTCGGTGGGGTATATTTAGATTTAGATATTTTATTGAAACGACCATTGGATGAACTATTAAAAGAACCGGAAATATGTAAATTTCCGGTCGAGATTGATCGCGTGCACGATACTATTATAACTAGAAATAATTTTCATTCGTTGATTGGAAATTATGCATTTTATGCACCTGCAAAACACCCTTTTATTAAAAAAATAATAGACAATATAGTCAATGAAAGACTCGACAAAAATGATATTGAATTGGCCCAAATGACGAATGGAGATTCAAAAGAAGAAGTGTATATATATTGTACAACTGGACCTATCATGGTTACACAATCTTATATTGATTATCAGGATAAGTCAACCGTGGAGTTAATCAAACCTACCCCATTCATAAAGGATTCTTTTGGTGAATATGGCGTTCATTGCTGTTATGGTAGCTGGAAATAATTATTTCTTTTCAAATATGATTATACGTTCGCCAGTTTCTCTGTGGCTAGTTGAATTCACGTTTTTATTATGCATTGTTTGATTAGATACGAAATGAAAATATTTACTAGTGATCTCATTCATATCTTTTACCAAGTCATATTTTTGCTTAACATTAATCGAACCATAGTCGGAAATGATATAACAAATCTTTCCGCCTTTTTCTAATAACAATTGTGATAGCATAATTGTTTTTTCCCAATATTTATGCAACCATTCATTGTATGTATCGTAGGTATTTGTGCTTTGATCAGGACTGTCATATAATTCCAATTTATAATAGGGGGGGCTGAAAAATACAACATCGAAATGTTCTCTATACTTATTAATAAATGTTTTTGAATGATATAATTTTTCTGATGGTTTGCACAGTATGTTCACGTCTGCGTTATAACGTTTTGCATAATGTTTCGTTTTTTTACATACCTCGGGGATTACATCTGTACCCACATACTCCACGACTTCGGGACATTCTAAAAATCCGATTAAATAAGAACTCCACCCCAATGTCGGTGTAAATATTTTAGTACCTTTCAATATGGATTTATTCAACGAATATACCAAATAGGGGTTCATGATAGATGCTCTAAAATAAAAGGAGGAGAACACGCTTCCTAATCTACCAATTTTCATATAATATACCGCACTCGGCGTCAATATTTTGTAATCTATTATATTTTTGGTATACAGATCGTATGTAATATCCAAATAAGACGGGTTATTCTGGAATCCAGATTTAGTTTTTTGTAGTATATCATAGAAATGCATATTTCGAATCACACTTTTGTATAATACCGCCTTGTTGTTATTCATATGTTCTCTTTTCATGGGTTCTATATTTGAGTCTATAGTGGTATTTCTATCATTTACTAACAATGATGTATTGTAAAAACGTGTTAAATATGCAGTGCGGCCCTGAATATTTGTGTACAGCAATTCTATACTTGACCTATCTATTTTTTTATGCTTCATGTATTCTTTTAAATCCTGAGTTTTTGCGTTAACTACAACCTTTGCAGAATTAATAAATTGATCAAGCGTTTGGGTATCGGCGGGAGAACATTCAAATATTTTTAAGAATTCTATTAATGTTAAAAATTTCATAATATATAATATGCATAAATAAAATGATGATACTATGAATGCAAAGTATGGAAAAACCTAACCCATATTTTCAAAACGATAGTGGAAAAACTTCAATTGTGCATAAAATACCCTAAATGGGAAAAATAATATTATGAATGCAGCTATCAATGATCATATACACCCTTGAAGATTTAAAATGTGAAATAGTACGGATTTCGCTTGACTATGCCTACACATAACCTATTATATGAATATAATAACACGTTGTATGTAGTCATACTATGTATATATAGTAATATTTGATATATATATAAATTCAAGTATATATCAAAAAAATGTTAAAATTTTCGCAAAAGACTTCATTGGAAAAAGTAAAAAAGGACAAAAATAAATGTCCTTTTTTGAAAATCCCAATGAAGTCTTTTGGAAAAAAAAACACATTTTTTCATTTAAAGCTTTATGCTTTCAATGCAAAATAAATAATTATGGATTGGCTGCACACTTTTAAAAATAAGTTTTAAAAAAAACAATTTAGGAACTTTTTCTGTTAGGAACTATATACTAACAATCCTAATATGAAAAGTTCCGAAAGTTCCAATAATTTTTATTGTAAAATATGCAACTATTCTACGAGCAGAAAAAGTCAATATAGGCGCCATTTATTGACTGCAAAGCATCAAATCCTAACAAATCCTAATAAAAAGGTTCCACTTGATAATTTCAATATATGTGAATGTGGCAAAGCATATAAGCATTTGTCAAGTTTGTGTGCACATAAAAAATTATGTACTATAATAAATTCTAAACCTGGTTTGGTTGAAAATAATTCGGATTATATACCATCGACGCAGTTAATAAATGAGGGAACTGGTGGGGTTATCGAATTAATCAAACAAAATCAAGAGTTCAAAGATTTACTGGTAGAACAGCAAAAAACAAATCAGAGTCTACAAAAACAACTAATAGAAGTAATAAAAGATAATAAAACTATTAATAACACAACGAATAATAATCAAAAATTCAATTTAAATTTTTTCTTGAACACGACTTGCAAAGATGCAATGAATATGTCGGAGTTTATTGAAAATATAGAAGCCGATTTCAAAGATATAGAGAACATTGGAAGAAATGGATATGTCAGTGGTATGACAGATATGATTGTTTCGCGGATCAAAGAGTTAGATATTACAAAGCGCCCCCTACATTGTACAGATTTGAAGCGCGAAACAATGTATATTAAAGATAACAATGAATGGTACAAAGATACGCCAGAGAATTCAAAATTGCATAAAATGATAAATTGCGTAGCCGAAAGGAATTATGCGGTAGTACCATTATGGAAAGAAAAACATCCGGAGTCTAGTAATTGGGATCATCCGCAATATGAGTTTTGTATTGATATGATGAAGAATGTATTGGGAGATATAGGAAATGAACAAACGCGTTTAGATAACAAAGTAATCAGGAAATTATCCCGACATATTTTGGTCGATAAAGACCAATTGGTATAAAAATATAAAAAAAAATAATATTTTTATATTGTAAATGGAAAAACATTCAAAAATCAATATTTTATTACTCATATTTTCTGTAATGGTACTTTATTCAATTACTATAACTGCTTTCAAAAACGGATTGCCTACTTGTAAAAATTACGTAATGAATACGTATTTGTATTTAGCACTGAGTATATGTTTTATGTATTACATAATTATCAATTTCAAAGAATATTTTGAATATTCACTATTCGCATTCATCGTTGGTATCATTGTACTGATTACTATGTCATTTATTCAAAATGATAATGCACAAGCGGTGATAACTCATCATATGTTATGGATAGTATTTTTGGTTTGTCTATCGTTTATGACCATACCAATTGTCAAATTTAGTGCAATCGAAAATATATATTTTGCACTATTTGCTACGTTTTTGATTTTCTTAGTAATGTCAATGATTGTCTATATCTACCCTACGTTTTTTGAGAGTACGTTTCATTTCGCCTTTTCAGGTTTGCTCTTGGCACTAATAACCATTATTATAATTGAATTATATTATATTTTTATCAAAGGGAAGTATCCTGAAAATATGTTTCGTATTATTTCATATATAGTCATTGTGGTTTTCTCATTATTTATTTCATATGATACCAGTTTAATGTTTGAAGAAGCAAAAATCTGTAGAAAATATGCAAATTATCCTAGATCAAGTCTTAAGTTTATCCTTGACCTTGTTAACATTTTTGTTCGTACTCTGGGGTTGCAAAGTCGGTGAAGATTTAACTGGCATCGCACTTATTTTCTTCGGTTGTAATACAAAATTCAAACTATCAATCGTATAACTAGTCATAAATTCTTCGTGTTCGGACATACTATTATGCCCTTAGTAATATAAATGAGACAACTTTAGATTGTTTCAAACTAATTACACTGGCCACAATTTGTAAATATAATATTATACTTACAAATTTTTATTAGAAACTAGATTGTTCCGCGTTTACAATTTTTATTACTCTACTGATAAATCAGTACCCATACCCGTATGTTGCTTAGAGCTCAGGGGTTTGCGGGGGCGTTTTTCAGTAGAAACATTCATCTGTCTGGTCTCGCACATAATAGGTCCATCCAAAATGCCGTATACATCAACCGCCTGAAATTCGTGTTCGCTATTTCCGGGGGTCATGATACCTAGCTCAACATACTCCCCTTGTACAAGATATTTATATTGAGAATCGGAAACGCGAATGGATGAATAGTGGGTGAAAATATCCTTGCCCTTTTGCTCACCATTACGCAAGGTAATGAACCCATAACCAGTTTTATTATTAAACCATTTTACTTGTCCTGTAAATCGTTCAGTGGTACTCATTGTATTACACTATACAGTACTAATAGTATTTCGTTTATATCATTTCACATATAATATAATAGCTTATTCTGTGTGAAACATAGTTATAAACTCTATGTATGGTGGTATTTCGTAATATTCGATTGAATAACATTTTGTCATAAATAAGTCAAAGTATGTAGATTTCTGTTTGTCAACAGAGAGAATGTTTGTTAATGATTTTAATTGTTGACAATGTATATTTTTTGGATGGGTTATATTATGCAATGGGATGTGTACATTGTTATTTTCAACCGCTAATTTTTCCCAGGGTAATTCTAAATAATTCATAAATATATAAATATACGCAATTGAAATCATATCGTCTCGTCTAGCATATGAATTGCCTTGGTATAGATAATAGCTAGCATAATTAGAGCTACCTATGATATTATTGTTATTCACATTTGGTATCATTTTTTTATCACCATCAATGTAAAACGTAGAAATACCAAAATCGATCAAATACAATTGTTTATCTTTGAACATGAAATGATGAGGTTTGATGTCTCGATGCAATACGTAGTTTTTATGAACATCACTAATAATACTTATTATTGATAACATAATACAATTTATCTGATCACTATCCAATGTATGGTTCAAAATATAATCCTGTAAAGAGCAATCGTATTTTGGCATAATCAACGTCAAATGCTCTGTATACGTACCATACCAATATATAATGGGTATATATTTACAACTGTTATCATATAGATATTTCAGTATCGTTGCTTCATTTTTCAACGTCTTATACTGTTGATTTTTCTTTTCAAATTTTATAGCGATTGGTGTATATGTTTTCATATTCTTTCCACTGTATATATCGCCAAATTTTCCATTTCCTATACGTGAAAGTATTTCGTATTTATTAATAATTATATGGCCGACCGATATATTTTCCATATATCAATGTATTGAAATATATATATATATATATATGTATGTAATATACATAGGCAATGAAATATTTAAATAAGTTAGAGAATATATTAGATAAGATTTCACCTTATTATATAGTATTGATATCCATATTTCATATACTAAATTTTTCATACATTATATTGTTTTCATTTTTCGGAATAGTGATAGTTGACCAAATATATATTAAATACTACAGTCGCTTTACGCAATTATTTGTGTGTTTGTTTTTGATAATAAAGTTTCACCCGTTTAGAGAACATTCATTGAGGGCTGGAGATTCAAACATCATATTTGCAAGTGCATTCATATTATTAATTAATTTAGGTATATTTCAATATATGAATATAAATATGCAGTCGATCGAAAGTACGTTAAACGAAATCGTATAAAAATTGACGACAAAGGAACGATAAATATATACATTTACAATAATCATCTTTCACCAATTCCAAATAGGAAGTGGTGAACATTACAATATCTGATTTGGAGAATATATAATAAACTCCATATTTTGTTTATTTTAGCTAATCAGTGGGCAGTAATGAATGTTAAAGAAATTTTTGATTCTGCGTTAAAAGATCCGTCATTGCTATCAACGCTTGACATAGATAACTTACTAAAATCATTAGACAATGAAAAAAGTGATTATTTAGAAAAGAAAACCATAACCGGTATAAATAAAGAAATTTTCAATACATTGCAAGAAAATATTTTAGGCGTAGAACCCCAAAAAGTTGCTTGCAACAAGCTGATTGGGTATCGACTCGTTGACGAATTGCACGAGTTGCATAAAGGGAAACATATAAGATGGATACGCAAAGGTACATATAATTTGACGAATGGGGGTATCGTTGTAGATGTCAAATTTTTAGATACTGGTACGCATATATTGTGTAAAAATTCAATGAATCGTTTTATACAATATAAGTTTGATGATTGTATTACATTTCAAAAATTGTCGGAGATAGAACAATTGATTCTCATGGCATACGAAGCCAGTATTTAGTTTTTGATATAAGACTTTCTTGTAAATTTATTAGTTGTCTTATTTTGTTTTTGTGTTTTATTTCGTTTTCTAGTTGAGAAGAAAAACTCGCGAATGTGATACATCATTTTTTTTGATACGATTTCTTGTTCCTTGATATATTTACTATGATCGCGTATATTTCTTTTGAAAATATTTATTTTCATACTGCGCGTTAAAAATTGATCGCGGATAAGCGATTCATATTTTTGTAGCGCGAATTTATATTTCGATGAAAATAGACGATTCAAAATATCATATGAATTCATTTTATGGAAATAAGCTTTGGGTTGAATATAATAGATTCTCTCTTTTTTCATTTCATCAAATTCAATATCATCTATAAAGCAGATTGCTGTTTTTTTGGGCAACAATGTGCAATTAATTAGATCATCGTGAGTTTTTTTATGTGTTGATCGACCGATTTGGACAATTTGGTTATTTATTTTAAAAGCATATATAATTTGATCAAATAATGCATAGTTATTTTTTTCAACCTTGTTTGATAAATAATCAGCGATCATATTTACTGAATATGATTGCGATTGATTGTTTGTATAAATATAAAGTTTCTGACATTCTCCAGATTTCTTTTTTTTGTTTACATATTTCAATATATCTATTATATTTGGTCTTAAAAATTCAGGATACAAGTCTAACAATTGGGTATGGCTAATTGGGGGAGACGATCCAGCTATCTGCTGTATTGTATACCATAAAATATCAAACTCGAGAAAGCATCCCAACGTTTCATCTAAATCAAATACCATAACTCTATTTATATTCTTATATTTTTTATTCTTGTAATATATACCTTTATACACATCAAGTTCATTAACGATATGTTCGTATTCTTGTTTCATTAGTATGTTTCTTATACATTACTAATAAGATATTATACTTTTCCAAAAATATGTTAATGCTTTTTGGAAAGTAAGTCTTTATATGTACCTTCGGGAAATGTATTCATATGCGGTTTATGTAGTCCACACGGATTTTCAGAATAAATAGTTTCCATAGAGAATGCCATTGCTACATCTTTATCTGGTAGATTGTAATTATTTTCATTATTCACCATATAATAAGCAAAATAAACGTCTTCATTCAATACATCTCCTGTATTTTCTAACCGTAGATGTGGTTTTGTCGATGTTATTTGTATTAATGTATCAACATTCCTTAATGAAAATCCCCCATTATAGCCACCGCTAATATCGTATAAATTTTTTGACCAAGGTGCGCCAATAAAATCATATTGTAGAAAATCATCAATATTATCTTTTAATAATAAAACATCGGTTTGGAATAATAATGCGTGTTTACATCCCATAATTTGTAATGATTTCCAAAAATATTGATTTATCATAAGTTTATTGTATTCATTTGGTGTTAAATTATCTACGCCTATATTGATATAATTGACATTTTTCCAATTTGCCATTTTGTCTTTTAACATAGGACCATTTTTATTACCGTGAAAAATAATAAGCCCCCAAGATTTTTTTTGCAGCAAATACATAAAGTTTTGTATTACTGGAATTAATAATGGGTGGTCTCTGGGTTCGACGATTACGCAATATTTATCAGTATCATTTGTAATAAATTGGAAATTATCATCAGGCAAATCAAATTGCTTGAAATAATTTGACCAATAAGGTTCATATATGTTATCCATTGTGTAATATATAATACAAATGTTTATATTATATATTTTTAAATTTATATTCCGGTAGAACCAAACCCACCATTACCTCGTGTAGTCGTAGACAATTCAGGTTCGTCTACGATAATGACGTAAATGGGCAATAACGACGGATGGCATAGTTGCAACAATCTTGTATGTTGTTTGACAACATATTTATTTTCTTCTGGCAAATGCAGTGATCTAAATGCACCAATCAAATTTCCCCTGTATCCTGAATCAATTATACCAGTGTGATTTGCTAACATCAATGGTGTTTTCGATATACTAGATCTTGGGTACAAATAAAAAGGACTCGATTGTATATCCCGGTTGCCGATTGGACAGTGCATTAATTCTGCCTTAACTCCCATATCAATAAATATTGATTTTCCAATTTCATTAAAATCCACATCATTAGGCACTAATAAATCAAATCCCGAATCTACAAACATATCTGTTTCAAACTGTTTATTGTGGCTATCAACTTTATCCTGGTATACATTTTTTAATGTTTCATCGGTTATGCATAGTTTTAAAATGCCAAAATCACCAGATGCACTTTGAGACCTCAACTTGAGATTCGTGTATGTATTGTAAACATTACTGACGGACATAATATACTTACCATTATATCGTTGTCTTTAATTGTTTTTTCATATTCAAATATTTATATTGTTTCCAAGATATAGTTTGTGTAGTGGTACTTGTATCCGTATTTTCTGCATTAACGGTTTCATATTCTTCATCTAAATGTTCGCCTCTTTTCAAAGCACTATCTACATACAATTCCTTTAATACTTTTCCGACCATGACAGACCCCTCGTGTTGGTTTACTTTATCGTCCTCTATCATTTTTAATACCATTAACAATTTTGTCATAATCTCTAAATCAAGTTCATCTTTGCAAATTCGATTAAAAATATCAGTATAATTGTTAAACAAAATCATACATTCGTTCTTTGCTTTTTCAACAAACAACTCAAAATTTTTCACCTGTAGGGATCTGTTTTTTTTTTTGAAAGTATCGAGTTTGCGTATTTCATCGCGTAGCAAAATACTATGTTTAATCTTGCGTATTTTGATAGTATTATCATCGCATTCTGATTCATTAATCATTTTTTGTAGGTTTAGACGTTCATGTTCACTTAAGTCGGCCATCTTATATAATAAATGTAAATAAATATTTATGTATATTTTAACGATAAACATTTAGTAATATTTCAAAGAGGTTAACCTGAACTTGAGTATTTTTATCTTGTAATAATGTATAAAATGAAATTAAGTATTTTTCGCATTTTAATTATAGTACTTATAGTACTTGTTATGTTATCTGCGATTACGGTATCGTGCGCAAACTACCAACCATATAATGCGAATGAAGCATTTGCATCAAATTCTAAATTTGAAGGATTCAAAAACAATTCAAATATGTTGGATTATTCCGATAAAGATAAAAATAAAGCATTGGATAGTAATAAACAATATTTAATAGACGGGCACGGTGCGTCGTGCAAAACCATTTTCGGTTTTAATGGGTTATTCTGTGCGCCTGCCGATGTGGAAAGTAGCGTAGATAAAATTGGAAGTGCAAAGGGGTCAGCTCAATGTCTCGGTCAAAGTTCCGGATTAACAAACTCCAAGGGCGGTCTATGTTTAGATAGCGAACAGAAGAAACTATTATCAACCCGCGGTGGAAATATGAGTACAGGAGAGCACGCTATCGGTATGTAAATTAGAGAATGATAACGTTTCCTGAATCGCATTGGATACGAGTTATATTATTTACATCAAAATATAGTATATCGTGTTTATTTTTTAAAATAATAGAAAAACAAATTTTATTATTTTGAACCCAATAGCGCTGAATGGAATAAGAATCATTGTTGTAGTACAATGTCCAGTGTGTAGTATCTACACTTTTTAATGAATGGTGCAAATATGAAAAAACAAATTGAATATCGATAGTAAGTAAACACTCCGTACAATATCTTATATTACAACAGTTATCGACATCTGTGTCTATACAATCTTCTATTATGTGATGGTCGCAAAGTTCAAAAATTCGATGATCAATAGTATTTAAAATCTTTTTATAAGAAGTACTTTGCTGATTAATGTCATATTGTTTCAATGTATTTGCTACATCTAATAATATAGGTAATTCGACATTCATTAAAAAACATATTTAATATTACACATAATTGTTTATATAAGTATTCTAAATATACATTGCGAGGAAGCTCTGGTTAATATCTTTATCATTTTTGATGAGTTGAACCACGTGTTGTTGTGTCACCGTGATTGGAAACGAAATCTCAATATCCATATCTTTTTCAAAGATGGTAGAATCCCTCTTTACAAGACGGAATAGGTTCAACTTAGTATAAATTATTTCTAGACATCTCTTCAAATTTCTTACCCCCTGTTCTTTGTTTGTCAACGTTTCGTTTGAAACAATATATTCTAATGTTTCGTCGGGGATGATTATGTCAGTTTCGTTAAAATTCACTTGTTCGCGAATCTTAGGAAGAAGATGTTTTCTAGCAATAACTACCTTTTCTTTGTTTTCATATCCCTTTGTTTGAATTCTATACATTCTATCGCGAAGAATTGGATTGACTTTCGATTCATCATTATAACTGAAAATGAATAAGCATTTACTGAGATCAAAGTTCACTTCCGAAAAGTATTTATCGTGAAACTCGCTATTTTGACTAGTATCTGTTAGATGAGTAAGGATCCCAATAATTTCTTCACCTTTGGCAGTATCGCTTATCTTATCAAGTTCATCAAAGTAGATAACTGGATTCATGCATTTACTATCAATCAAAATTTGCACAATTTTACCCCATGTACTACCTTCATATGTATAAGAATGACCTTCCAGGAAACTACTATCTCCATTACCACCGAGTGCGATGAAGGCAAACTCTCTGCCTAGGATTTTACTGATACCTTCCTTGACCAAGGTTGTTTTGCCT
>Ga0209662_1000417_pt1 | contig 23129 bp, 29 predicted proteins | sample SaaInlV_150m_DNA_4_FD_184662 | JGI IMG/M metagenome (GOLD analysis project Ga0209662, IMG submission 184662) | Marine microbial communities from expanding oxygen minimum zones in the Saanich Inlet - SI072_LV_150m_DNA (SPAdes) (version 2) | ecosystem: Environmental > Aquatic > Marine > Intertidal...
AGCATACATTACTGCAGACAATGTCTCACAGATTCTTTCAAAGGCTGCACAATCTGCACGTTCAGTATCTGTTGAATCAGGATTTATGACTGATGAAACAAAAGAGCAAATTTTGCAAAAAGCAGATTCCCAAGCAAAAGGCGTTGCAAGTAAAGCAAAAGACTACACACCAGCATAAATTCAGTTTCTAATTTAGGCACAAAATTATATTTTATCTGATAACTGTTACTATACATTATACGTTTAATTTTAAATACCAAAATTTCTGCTAAACTATATGCAAAAAACACTATCCATACTAGGATTATTTGCGGTTTTGATTGTAGGATTAATCAGTCCTGCAATGGCAGAAGGCGATGACAAGTGGGATGAACAATACAGAGAACTAGAAAGAGAGTTTGATGAGAAAAGACAGCAGATAGAAAGAGAAGCTAATGAACAGTTTGAAGAATTAGATAGAGAACATGAAGAAGAGAAAAATGAAATTTATGAAAAAATAGAAAGTAATCCAGACATCAAAGATTCAGAAATTGACAGAATGTTTGATGAGTTATTTTCCAGGTATGATGAAAAGAGACAGTCTATTGAATCAGAAATTATGAAACAATTTGAAGAGATGGAAAGAGAGTTTGAAAATGAATTACAACATATTGATGATGAGGCAAGAGAGTATTATGAAGAACAAGAAAAACAATACGATGATGATTATGACAGGTATGAAGAGTATGATGCTGCAGGAAACAAGTATGATGACTACAACAAGTATGAAGAACATGATGATGATTATGACAGGTATGAAGGATACGATGATGATTACAAAGATTATCAACCACACGAAGATGATCCAGAGTGGAAATCAATTGAACCACTAACTCAGAGAATTATGGATGTAATTCCAATGGAGAAGGTTCAACATTTTTGGGAATCAGGACAAGTTGACGAATTATTAGAATGGATAGTTTCTGAAACTGATTTGAGTTATGAAGAAGCAAAACGTGTCATAGCATTTCATGAAAAATATAAGGACAGACATGATGAAAAATCAGATGAGTATGAACGTGACTATCCAGACCACAGATATGATGAACCATATCCATATTCAGAACCAACAAATGATGATTCACAAATACTCAAACTAGAACAAAGGATTTCTGAACTAGAAGAAGAAAATAGAAGTTTACAAAACACAATTTCAGAACTAGAAAAGAAAGTTTCTCAAATGAATACAGTGTTAATGGAACAAATCAAATTCATCTACGAATGGGCTACATCTCAATAATTAATTTTCATCTAAAACCAGAACTTTATACGATAGTCAGACTCATAAAATTTTGAATATCATGACTAAAATCAATAATGTTGACCTGGATAAAGTTGCAAATACCCTAGCAAAGGGAAAAGAAGACATCAATACTTTACGAAAACCAGTAAAAATGCAAGGGGAATGGAATTTAGATCCAAATTCAGAATTTCAATTTAAAACAGAGCTAGCTTTTGAGAAAGGAAAGCAAGTAGTCGAAATTGATTCACCGTCATTTCTAGGTGGAGAAGGTAACAGACTAGGGCCAATGGCATATTGTATTTCAGGAATTACATCTTGCTTTATTGGGACATTTGTTGGAATCACAGCACAGCAAGGAGTAAAACTGACAAAACTTACAGTCACTACTCAATGTAACATCAATTTTGCAAAAGCATTTGATTTATCAGAAGATCCGATCACTGAAGGAATAAGTTTTGAGATTGATGCTCAAAGTGATAATGCAGATAATCAAAAACTTCAAGAGATATTAAAAATGGCAGAAGAACGTTGTCCAGCTATGTACAGCATGACACATAAAATCAATATTAACGCAAAGATAATTTAATTTTCATATAGAAAATATTTTCTATGTCCTCTCATTAGATAATATATGCATTGTATAGGAACTTGTAAAAATTATCAAGGAAAAAGTAACAATCAAGAAGGTGGAAGGTATGAGCAAGGTCAAAAAAGATGTCCAGAATGCGAAGTGTTCATCGTATGGGAAGGGTTATGGTGTCCTTGTTGCGGACGTTTATTGAGAACAAAGCCCAGAGCTAGAAAACTAAAACGCAAGTTATCATTGAGTAGAGCTAGATAAGAAGAGATTAGTATAGATTATAGTAAAATTGCTCATGTCAAAATCTCCACTATACAGTGATAAACACATACAAATTTTTGAAGACAAAATACGCTTCAAGTCTTGGGTTTTACCGTGGGGTAAAAAGGATGTGAAATTATCACATGTTAAAAAAATCTCTGAGAGAAATATGGGGTTATCATCAGGGCGTTTGAGGATTTCAGGCTCAAATAACTTTAGAGATTGGTTTCATTTTGATGCAGCAAGACCTACAAAAAACAAGGCAATTGTGATTGAGACTGATTTTAAAATTTACAAGAGATTATGGGTTACACCTGAGAAACATGCCAAGGTGTTTAGTATTTTAAAAAAATTAGTTTGATTCTCTAACTTTGGGTAAATTCCAATTATACTTCATTGCAAGTAATCTAATTCCAGTTGCTGCAATGATACCAATTACAGATGATATTTGTACATCTACATCAAAAGATAATAGTCCATAAAATATTACAATTCCAATTATACTTGCAACAGCATAAACTTCCTTTACAAATACAATAGGAATTTCTCGGACAAAAATATCTCGCAGTATTCCACCACCAATTGCTGTAATCATTCCAGCAAAAATCATTGGAAGAAATTCCAACCCAACTATCTGATATGCAATAGATGCACCAATAATTGAAAAAACACCCAGACCAATTGCATCAAAGATTAACCAAATGTTCATTTTCTTTTTCAGATATGAGAAAAGAAAAAACATTACAATTCCAGTTCCAACAGTTAAAGAAATGTAAATAGGATCAGAGAATGCTGTAGGGAATCTACCAAATATTACATCACGAGTTACTCCACCTCCAACTCCAACTACAGTTGCAAGTACAATGATTCCAAAAATATCAGCCTTGTGTGTAATTGCTTTACTGGCACCAGTAACTGCAAAGGCTACGGTACCCAAATAATCAAGAATACTGATGAACCCATCTATAGGAAAAGTGAAATCAACCAATCAATTCAAAGATGGAGCTAGAACTAATTAAGAGTAACAAAAATAATATCAAAATTAATGTGAAAAACTCGTTTAACCGAATAATGAAGACAGTCCTTCCATGGCTGCTTCTTCGTTTTTAGGCTCTTCTTTCTTTTCTTCTTTCTTTGCTTCACCACCGGCTGCATCTGCTGCTGGTGCGGCTGCTGCTGCAACTGCTACAGGTGCGGCTTTGACTGCCTCAGAGATGTCAACATCAGCTAAGGCTGCAACTAGAGATTTAACTTGGGCTTCATTAACTTCAGCGCCAGATGCTTTAACAACTGAACTGAGGTTTGCCTCGTTAACTTCTTTTTCTAGCTTGTGAAGAAGTAAAGCAGCGTAAACATATTCCATTGTATCGAGATTTTCTTGGGGCATAATATAAAACTATGGAGAAATTATGCCTAGGATTTGAAAATTTAGTTTAAAATTTTGAGGCTTCTACAAACTGAATATAGAGTTCGTTTCAAATGCGGATCAGTTAAAGTCTCCATTCTATTTTTTAGGATATGTTTTGCTTCATCACGATCAGTCCCTACAGGTAATGACAAGACATTGTTGATAAATTCAGGTAAAGATTCACGAATCCAACCATCTAACATTCCAAAAACCTTAGGCGGAATAAGATCACACTTGTCAGAATCAAGATTCAATATACCAGAATAATTTTCATGTTCCACACGATACACTAGAGCCAAAACAACATTATCAGGAGTAGGATTCTCAAGGATTTCACGTGAACGCTCTCCAGTCTTTCCTTGTTCTAACTTGTTTTTCAAACCAACTGGATTTACAATTACACCTGTGATACCTACTTTTTTACCATCAATTCCAGTAACTGCTCCGAAAATAAAGTCATTATAATCACCGTTCTTTTTTATTGAGAAAATATAAGATCCTTCTTTTAATTCTGGTTTCTTGCCAAACATGAATAGACTCAGCTAGACAGTGTATTTAATGTATTATTTTGGAATCAAAATAAGAGTTAAGGTTTTAGAAAGACTTTGAGAGTATCTGGCTTTTTTGCATGCTCTATTGCTTTAGAGAATTCTTTTAATGGAAAAGTAGAGTCAACCATAGAATCAACTACAATCATCTTAGTTGCTAAAGCATCAATTGCAGGTTTGAACAGACCACATCTAGAACCAACTAAAGTGATTTCATTGATTATAGTTGGAGTCAAATCAAGATTTTCTCTTGATGCAATTGTGGATTTTAGTATGACAGTTCCACGTGGTTTTACCAATTTCATAGTGTCTGTAAATCCAGAATTACTTCCAGTTGCCTCTACCACTAAATCATAGAGTTGTTCATCAGAGGAATCAATTCCAATCTTTGTTGTAATGTCAAATGGTTCTAACAATGAAAGTTTGTTTTGGTGTCTTCCAAAACAAGTAACATTTGAACAAGATAGTTTTAGAACTTGAGAGATCATTTGTGCCAATCTCCCATCACCTACAACTGCAACTTGCCAATCAGGATTCAATGAAATTTGTTCTTTTATTTCAAATGCAGCAGCTAGTGGTTCTACAAATACTGCTTGCTGATCACTAATAGAATCAGGAATTGCATGTAAATTTTGTTCAGGAAGTGAAAGAAATTCTGCAAATGCCCCATCTCTTTTTAAAATTCCAAGTACAGTTCTGTTTGGACAGTGTCTATTCATTCCTTTTTTACAATAATCACAATTGTTACATCCAGCATTTATCTCACCTACAACTCTTTTTCCAATGAGGTTAGGATTTTGAGATTTTTCCACTACTCCAACAAATTCATGACCCAATACACCATGATATGCCATATATCCATCCAAAATTTCCAAATCAGTTCCACAAATTCCAGCTAAACTTACTCTAACCAAAGACTCGCCAGGTTTTGGGTCGGGATAATTCTTATCAAATTTCATTTCTACGCCATCAAAATAAGTGGCTTTCATGAAACTTGTAATAATTAATGGCATTTTAAAATATAGAAATGAAATATTAAAAAATTAATTCTAAAAAGCATAAAATCAACTAACAACGCTAATTCTTAATATCAGGAAAAATGCACGTTCATCGTTGGATAAAAGTCAGATTCTAAAAGAATTCTCAGCAGATCCAGAAAAATACTATAACGTTAAACTATTCCAAGAACAGGGTTTTATCAGAAAAGCATGCGCAAAATGTGGCAGATTCTTTTGGACACTAAATGCAGATAGGGACTTATGTCCAGATGATGGAACTGACACTTATTCATTCATTGGAGAGCCACCAACCACAAAAAGATTTGATTATACACAAGCTTGGAAACAAGTTGAAGAATTTTTTGTAAAAAATAACCACACATCAGTGAGCAGATATCCAGTTGTGTGCAGATGGCGTGATGACTTGTACTTTACAATTGCATCAGTGGTAGACTTTCAAAGAATAATGGGAAGTAAAGTAGTCTTTGAGTTTCCTGCAAACCCACTTGTAGTTCCACAGACATGTTTGAGATTCAAAGATTTAGAAAATGTTGGTGTGACAGGTAGACACTTTTCGAGTTTCTGTATGATAGGACAACACAGTGTTCCTGATTTAGGAGGATACTGGAAAGATGAATGTGTTGATTTGGATTTTAGATTGTTAACTGATCAATTTGGAATTAAAAAAGAAGAAGTTGTGTTTGTTGAGGATGTGTGGGCAGGTGGAGGTTCATTTGGTCCATCACTGGAATATTTTGTAAGAGGATTAGAATTAGGCAATGCAGTGTTTACTGAATTCCAAGGGGAATTAGGCCAACACAGTACACTAGACCAGCGAGTAATTGATATGGGTGCAGGATTAGAGAGATTTGCATGGATTACAAATGGAACTCCAACAGCTTATGATTGCTGTTTTGGTCCAATTAATGAGAAATTATTTAACACTATAGGAATTGATTCAGATTCTGAAATTCTAAAAAAATACTTTACAGAAATTGCAAAAGAGATTGATCATTACGATGATCTAAATGATGTTAGACGTCTTGCAATTAAAAATGCAGGAATTACAGATGAGCAACTAAACAAAATGATAACACCATTAGAAGGAATTTATCTAATTGCAGACCATCTTAGAACTTTGATATTTGCAATCACTGATGGGGCTCTACCAAGTAATGTTGGTGGAGGATACAACTTGAGAATGATGCTAAGAAGAATTAATGGAACCATTAACAGATTAAATCTAAAACTAGACATTGATGATTTGATAGATACTCACATTGACTATCTCAAAGATACCTATCCAGAGTTAGATGAGAAAAGAGAAGACGTCAAAACAATTCTAAAGCTAGAATCATCTCGCTATGAAGAATCAAAAATTCACATGAAGAAAAAGGCAGAAAAGATTCGAGAAAAAGGTGCACCAAGTGTAGATGAGTTAATCACACTATACGAATCAGATGGAATTACACCTGAATATCTCAAAGAAGTAGACGCAATAACTGAGATTCCATCACAATTTTACTCTAAACTATCAGATTTACACCAATCAGAAAAGAAAAAAGTAATCACAGAACTTCCACTAGAAGAGTTACCTGAAACTGAAACTCTCTTTTACAAAGATGATCCAATGGAGTTTGAAGCCAAAGTTATCAAAGTCTTTGATGATCAAGTCGTACTAGATAGAACATCATTTTATGCACGTGGTGGAGGACAAGAACCAGACCTAGGAAGTATTGCAGGATTCAAAGTGGTTAATGTAGATAAACATGCAAACATTATCGTTCACAAGCTTGAAGGTGGAGTTCCATCTGAAGGCGATACAGTAACATGCAAAGTAGATGAGACACGTCGTGCAAATATTACAAAAAATCATACCAGTACCCATATCATCAATGCATCATCTCGTAAAGTTTTGGGTTCATGGATTTGGCAGCACTCTGCATTCAAAGACGATGACCATGCAAGGTTGGATATCACACATCACTCCTCACTAAGTGATAATGAAGTAAAACAAATCGAAGATGAAGCTAATGACATGATAAAGAAAAATTATCCAGTAAACATTGATTACTATGATAGAGGAACTGCAGAACAAAAATATGGATTTAGAATTTACCAGGGAGGAGTAGTACCAGTAAAGTCTGTACGAATTGTATCAATTGAAGATAAAGACATTGAAGCTTGTGGTGGAACTCATGTTAAAAAAACAGAAGATATCGAATTAATCAAAATTACAAAGACTAAAAGAATTCAAGACGGAGTAGTTCGAGTAGAGTTTGTCTCAGGTCCTACAGCTTTCCAATATGTAAAACAACAAGAAGAGGAATCAAAACAAAAAGTACAAGATAACATTGCAAAACAAGCTTTGGAAAAACTGCGAGAAGAAAATAAAGATAAAGCAAGAGAGCAGATTCCAATATTACTAGAAAAAGTTCTAGCAGGCGAATCAGGAGAGATTGATGGAATTACTGTGAGCAATAAAATCTGCTTTACTAGTAGTGATAGTTACGATGATTATTTCCATCAAAACTTTGGTAAAAAATTAACATCAAAAGATGATACTGCAGCTTATTGCGGAATATTTGAGGCAAACCCTACAATTCGAGTTATGGTGTTCTCAGGGGAGAAATCAGGCGTGAATGCAGGTGAAATAGCCAAAGAAATATCAACTATTTTGGGTGGTTCTGGTGGAGGAGATGCAAAGTTTGCTCAAGGCGGAGGAAAAGACACATCTAAAAAAGAGCAGGCAATAGCCAAAGCAAAATCAATGATTTTAGGATGATATTATGATTAACTGGAATGAAATAGAAACTAAATGGCGAAACAAATGGTCTGAATCAAAAGACTTTGAAACAAACCCAAATGATAAACCAAAAAAATTCATCACAGTAGCTTATCCATATCCCAACTCCCCACAACATATTGGACACGGTAGAACATACACACTAGCTGATGTTCATGCAAGGTATTATCGAATGCAAGGATACAATGTTTTATTCCCAATGGGATTCCATTACACTGGAACACCAGTCCTTGGCATGGCAAGAAGAATTCAAAATGGTGAGAAAGAAATTCTTGATGGACTACGTAACGTGTATCATGTTCCTGAAGATGCAATCAAGACATTTGTTGAACCAATTAAGATTGCAGATTATTTTCATGAAGAGATAAAGTCTGGCATGATCGAGATGGGTTACTCCATTGATTGGCGTAGAGAATTCACCACTATAGTTCCAGGTTATCAGAAATTCATTGAATGGCAGATTACAACACTTAAAGAAAATGGAAAAATAATTCAAGGCAGTCATCCAGTTGGATGGTGTCCAAAGGATCAGAATCCTGTATCACAGCACGACACAATGGGAGATGTTGAACCAAAGATTGATGATAAAAATTTCTTGGTAAAATTTTCATTTGGTGAATTTATTTTCCCAATTACAACATTACGTCCTGAAACAATTTTTGGAATTACAAACTTGTGGGTTAATCCAAACACAATTTACAAAAAACTTACAGTTGATGGTGAGAAATGGATTGTGTCTGAAGAGTGTGCACACAAATTGGAATTCTTTGAGAAGCAAATTACCATAAATGGAGATATTGCAGGAAGTGAAATAATTGGAAAATATGCCAAAACCCATGACGGACGAGACATTCCTATTTTACCAGCTGACTTTGTAGAGCCTGGAATGGGTACTGGGCTTGTAATGTCAGTACCAGGGCATGCACCAAAAGATTACCAAGCCTTGATAGATTTGAAGGCTAAAAATCACGAACTAGCCGTGAAAATTGAGCCTATATCGATAATATCTACTGAAGGATATGGGAAATTCCCAGCACAGGAGATTTGTGAGAAACTAGGAGTGTCAAACCAATCAGATGAAAAGCTTGAGGAGGCCACCAAGGAATTGTACCTCAAAGAGTTTACTGATGGAAAATTAAATGAGCGATGTGGTCAATTCAATAACCAAAAAGTACAGTTTGGAAGAGAAAAGGTACGAGCTTGGTTACAAGAAAATAATCATCTAGAAAAATTTCCAGTACTTGAAAATGCACCAGTACATTGTAGATGCGGTGCAGAATGTGTTGTTAAAATATTGAACAATCAATGGTTTTTGAATTACGGTGATGAAGAATGGAAGCAGCAAGCAAGAAATTGTTTTGATGAGATGAATATTCTACCTAACAATATCAAAACAGAATTCAAAGAAGTAATTGATTGGTTACATGAGCGAGCATGTGCAAGACAACAAGGGTTGGGAACTAAACTTCCATGGGACAAGGATTGGATTGTGGAATCACTTTCTGATAGTGTCATATACATGGCATACTATACCATATCGAGATTTGTAAATGATGGAACAGTACAACCAGAAAACCTAACTAGAGAATTATTTGATTACATATTACTTGACAAAGGAGATGTGTCACAAGCTGTTGCAACATCCAAGCTTGCAGTGGATATAATTAATACAATGAAAAAAGAATTCAATTACTTTTACCCAGTTGACTCACGTCACTCAGGCAGAGACCTAGTGCAAAACCACTTGTCATTTTTTGTCTTAAACCATGTTGCAATCTTTGAGAAAAAATTATGGCCACAAGAAATTGTTGTCAATGGTAGTGTAATGATGGATGGTGCTAAAATGTCAAAGAGCATGGGAAATATCATTCCACTACGTACAGCAATCAGAGAACACGGTGCTGATCCAATTAGATTAGCAATTATTTCATCAGCTGAACTACTACAAGATGCTGATTTTAACATGGAATCAGTAATTGGAATTCAAAGTAAATTAGAATCCTTACTTGAAGAGTGTAAAAATCTCAAAAATGAGCCTATTTCAGAATTACAAGCAGAAGATAGATGGATTTTATCTAAAATGCAGAGCATGATTGGTACAGTTACAGAATCAGTTGAAAAGATGAGGTTACGTGAAGGACTACATGACATACTATTTTCATTTGAATCTAATTTGAGCTGGTATCACAAAAGAGTACAAGCTAAAGGTAGAGAAAATATTTCAGGAATACTATACAAGATAAACTCAGCTAGAGTGGCAATGTTATCACCATTTGCACCACACATAGCTGAGGAAATGTGGGAGAGTATTGGAAATAATAATGCAGTGTCAAAATCAGCTTGGCCTGCATATTCAAAAGATGATGTAGATGCTACAGCAATACAGTCTGAGAATTTACTAAAAGGTACAATAGATGATATTACAAACATTCTCAAAGTTACAAAAATCATTCCAAAGAAAATTGTACTTTATGTAAATTCTGATGAAATGAAATCCAAAGTGTATCGTAAAGTATTGGGAATTATGGTAGGAGGACAAAACAACATGGGAGTGGTCATGAAAGAACTCATTGCAGACCCTGAAACTACAGATGCTAAAAAAATGCCAGATTACATTCAAAAAGTGATTAAAGATTTACATTCAGAATCTGAAGAAATCAAAGCCATGAAGCTTGAAGCTGATTCATTTAATGAAAAAGAATTCCTATCTGCAGAACTATCCAGTATTGGAAAGAAAGAATTTGGAGTAGAGATTATAGTTTATTCAGAAAGTGATTCAGACATTTATGATCCAAAAGGTAAGGCAAGACATGCAAGGCCATTCAAGCCAGCAATACTAATTGAATAAGTTCCAAGATATCACATTAATATAATAAAAAGTACAGCAACAAAGATACCCCACATCTTTTGCAAACGTAATCCATGTGTAGAAAATGTAGAATTTGAAAACTTAAGCGTATTGGAATGTGAATTTGGACAGTGAAGTGTAGAATCTAGGCATCTGAATATTCCAAATGATCACATTTTGGACAATAGTATTCAGATGGCATGTTTTTTTGCTCATTGCCACGTCTCTTTTCAGGTTGATTTTTAATTTCCATTGCTACATTACATTTTTTACAATTCATGTATCATCTTACGTTAAACTATGAAAAAAGCATTTAGTATTTTGTGAATTTTTTTCTAATCCATTCATCTACGATACACTACAGGGTCTGAAAATGTTTCATCACCTGTACAGTTATCACTTTGATATTCTATTTGCAGAGATTCATCATCAGTCATTTGGACTATTACTTTACCCAAAGGAACTGTTTCAAAATTCCTGATCACACTAGCACCTTGGTAACAATAGATATTTCCATCAGCTGCAACTTGGGAGAATTCTCTATTGATTTGCCCACTGTTTTTTGGAATGAATTTAAACAAAGATGGATCAGTAAATATTCCTGCAACAGACACAACCTGAATACTAGGATCCTCATAATGATCAACAAAAGCAAGATGTACATTCCAATCTACGACATTCTCTAATTGAGCAGTTTCATGAAACCAGTTTCCCTTCAAAGTATTGGGAATATCATACATTACATGACCACAAGTGCCATCTACTCTGTTAATCAAGTCATAGAATTGCTGTTTTGTAGAATCAGGATAATAATCAAATGCACAATACAGGTATTGATCTCGAACTGGATATCTATCAGGATTGATAAAATCTAATCTGTCTCTTTGATCAATTAATCCAAAGTCAAAATTACCTTGGTTTAATCCGACTGCCCCAAGTTTAGTTCCTTCTGGGACTTTATGTAGTAACACTTTGGTGCATGAATCAGAAGACTTTGAAGAAAAAGATTCACATTCTACATTTTCAATAATTTGGGTTACATCATCAGATAAGACTTTGACATGGTTGTAATATCCAATGATGTCTTGGCATAGTGCAAAGTAAATCACATAATCAATTGGGTCTTGTGAAATGTTTTCCTGCCAAGCCACACTTGTTATAAAAACATCAGCAGGGGCATAAAGTGAATAAGAGTAATTGGTGTCATGTTCTCCCAAGTGTATATGCGGATGCTGAGTAGGCAAAGTGTGACCTGGAGGCCCTAGATTTCCCAAGGGAGTGATAGAGTTTATCTTATTCATATCTACAGGAGAGGTGGTAAAGAATTTATCATTGCATTCAGGTAACTGTAATTTTTCTTGTTCAGTTGGAATTTCAATTCTAAAAGTTGTTTCTTCCTTGAGATTTTCTGTTTGTTGTAATTGTATAATTTCATTTTTGTTGAGATATTTTAAAGCATTATCAAACTCTAGTTGAGAAATTTTATCTTGATCGTACCAAATGAAGATATTTTCTACCCAATCAGGGATTTTTGTGTCTTGTTGTATTTCTTTACAAATTTTATCACCACAAATTGTAACATCACTTGACCAATGCCATGAGCCAAATGCAACTGATGTTGGAATAAATAACAAAACAAATACTGCTACAATAATTATGAAATATTTCATATCTCTAATTTTGTGATCTTTATTGTAAAGTTTTACAACAATACATCATTTGTACCCAAATGTACTTGAGAATTCTAAAAATTCAATACTTTTTTGGCCTTTTTTTCTTTTTGTTTTCTTGTTGGTCACTCTTGTATTTTTGAACTCGCTGGTTTTGTTCAGCTGCTTTTTGGCCCTTTTGTTTTCTATTGTCTTTTTTCTTTTCTTTTGCCAACACTAATCACTTTACAGTCCTTCTTCATTTACATCAGGTTCTGGAGTTGCACTATCAAAACTCATTTCCTTTTTTTGACAGGACTCACATTTTTCCCATATGCCAAACTGGTTTCGATACTTTCCTTTCCCATCACATCTAAAACAATTCAATACTACATACACTAGGGAAAATTAAGCATTAAAGTTTCCCCGACATAATTTTAAGAGAATACCAGTCACTGTACACTCTGAACTCTACCAATCAAACCACTGTCTAATTCTACCTTGATCCCATGAGGATGAAAATTACTAGAGGTAAGGATTCTTTTCACAGTTCCTTGAGTTAATTTCCCTGAACGCTGGTCTTGCTTTTGCACTATTTGCACAACAATCCCTGGAGTAATTTTATCTCGTGTGATATTCATTATTCATGAATGATATGGTAGATTATTTCTATTGTACTGTAAACAGTGAGGCATCATAATTTCATTGGAAAGTATTGAAATAATCCATACAGAAAAGATTTTCCATGTCACAAATCTCATGTGTTCTTTTTGATTTAGGCGGAGTCGTGATTAATTGGAATGATTCATGGCTAATTCAAGAGATAAGCCAAGAATTCAGATTACCTGAAGAGCAAGTTGCAAAAGAATGGCGTAAGAATCTTCCAGATATCTCAATTGGAAAAGTAGATGAGAAAAAGTTTTGGCGTACCATTGGAGAAGATCTACAATCAGAAAAATTGGCAACCTACAAAGAATCTCTTTTAGATAGAATGTTTAGAAAACGTGTTTCATTAAATGAATCAGTCATTTCACTTTCAAAACAACTAGCTCAAAACATTCCAGTAGGGATTTTATCAAATACAGAACTAGTTACATTTTCAGTAATTGAAGATTTGATATCTTTGGATCATTTCAAACACAAATTTTTGTCATACGAGATAGGTCACATGAAACCTGATGTAGAGATATACAGGCATGTGATTGATAACATTCCATTTCCAAAAGAGGAAGTATTTTTCATAGATGATCTAAAACCAAATGTAGAATCTGCACGTAATGCAGGAATAGACGCTGTACAGTATTCCGATTATCCCACACTAGTTCAAGAATGTAAAATTAGAAAATTGCTGTAAGGATTTAGTGGAAAGTATTTTTTAAAAATCAATGAATTGTATCGTATGCCTCTTTTAGGAGACTTTTGAGGCTAGACAAGTCCTGTTCTAAACTTACTGAAATTATATTTGCAGGTTCTTTTCTGTCTTTTTGAATTTTAATTACAACTGTATCTTTTTCAGGTGCAACATCTGCAAACCATCGAAACGTCATTGTTTTTCCAAAGACAATTCTGTGCATTCGGATATCTTCAACTATATTTTCTCCCAAAGAAAAGCAATAGTCTCTAATGCTTTCATACAAAGGTAATACAGGAACTGGAATCTGTTTTTTAAAATCATCATATGTTCTCCCAGTTCCAAATGAAGCTAGTTTCATGATATGAAAAATTTGGGATATGATTTGTACCTTTTGTGTTTTAGAATTAATAGTGTAACTACAATGATGCATTCAGCTTTGCATTATACCTATTTGCAAAGTATCTCACAGCATAAAGTGAGATTACAGCATTGAGAAAAAACGATAGCGCATATACAAAATGTAACGGAATAAAAATGGTGTCAGATACAAGACCTATTCCAAAGCCTGCCAAGAGATTAATCCCTACTAAAACCCAGAACTTTTGAATTCTCCAGCCAGCATAAATTGAGAGAAGTGGGATTAACGAGTAAATCATCATTCGTCTAACGTTTACTTTTTCTGGAGTAGGATCTAAAACCACATCACACGATTACAAATTAGTAAACTTAAGCCTATTGAAATCAAAATTCAGCTTAGGTTTATTTACAATTTTGAGAGTAACTAACCATGGATGGTTGTGATAGACGTGTAAAGGCATACAAGAATGGAAAGACATTTGATCAATGCAGAGACATTGTAGAAGAGATAAATCCTGATTTTAAAAAACAAATTGATGAGAAATCCAAAATTTTATGGACTGATATACTACAACAGGTAGATAATGACGAGTTGATCTACAAGCTAACACTGAAATTTCTAAGACGAGACGGATACGACATAGGAAATAATAAAATTCCTGAAGTTAAAAAATTTCTAAATTAATTTACTGTAACCCAACAGTTTTTGGCATCACACTGACTGCACTTTGCTTTCTCATTCCATTTATCAAAAGTTTTGTTTGATGGAATTTTAACTACTGTAATTCTACTACATCCAGTACATTGTACCTTAACTGAAGTATTTCCAGTATTCTCATCTACAAACCAGTCTTTGAAACCCAATTATTCACATCCAATTCCATCTTTGTCACCGTCAAATTTATGTGGATCTGGTTGTAAAACTGTAAATTTTTTCTGAGATATATCACTGCAATCCAAGTCAGGGGGTGAAGATGTAATACAAAGGTCAGGATAGGATTCATCACAATCATTTGTAGTTTCTACAACAACATCTTTTGCACATCCATGTTTTTGTGCCCATTTTAGTTCTGCAAATTCAGATGAATCACAAAATCTAACCTCCAAGTATCCCAAAGTAGAATCAAGTAACTCTGAACTGAGATTAACACCATTACAGTGAACCAACCCAACTATTCTCCCATAACTGCCAATTACGTATCCATCATCTTCATCAACAGTTACTGTAGAGCCAACAGGGCAAATTGTTTCAATGAAATTCTTTGAATCAACACCACCATATCCTTTGAGTTCAGGTGCTGATGCTAGTGAGAATCTAATTGATTCACCATTAACTTTGAGAGTGTCACCATCAATTACTTTAGTTACAATCCCTGCAAAGCATTTTGCAGTTCCCATACAATCAAGGCCCTCCATATCACCATCAAATACTGGAACATCATCAATAACTTCTACAACAGGCATTACATTATCAATACGTTCAGATTCTCCACCTAATTGACTAGATGTAATTCCTAAAATTACAACAGCTACAACAATACCAATAATTATCTTAGGTTTCATTATGATGTAATCAAAACTTTGTAAGCTTGCATTCTTTACCTTCTGCACGACATTCAGCACAGTATAACAAAGGAATTCTAGATTCACCGATATTTTTAAAATTCAAATGTGAATCCATAATATGACCACATTCAGCGTTTTGACATTTTGTATCTTTATTATCATAAAGTGTTTGAATTGAAGATTCTCCCATAACTTTTTGATTTTTTTGATAGATAAATTACTATCGAATGTTATACGATACAACACCATCTAGTAATGAAATTCTTAAATCAAAATTCAACTAGTATAATATGTGGCAACAATTGATGATCTCAGAGACGATATTCTAAAGGCAACTAGTCAGCAGTTAGAACTAATGGAGTTAAGAAAAAAATTTCTGGGTTCAAAAGATAATGATGACCAGATGAATGCATTCAAGCTGACAACTCAAATCATGAAGTATGAAGATTTTATCAAAAACACAGAATCACAAATCAGAGTAATGAAGTAGAATCATACACAGGGTATCACCTGAGAAAATAGAATCTACGTTTAATATCCATGAATCAAGGAATTCATCATGAAAAGTATTCTAGTACTAGCTGTATTGATTACACTATCTGGAGTAGGCACAGTATACGCTCAAACTTCAGGAGGAGTTGATGTGGAGGGTACTTGGTATTTGGGGGAAGGTCTCAAAAAGGGAGATTATTTTGAATATACTTTGTGTGAGATTGATTTGAATGGATGCTCATCAGTTGAATTAAAAATTTGGATTAAAGGTGATACGATAAATGTCAGTGAGGTACTGTGGGATGCACAAATTGTAATAATTGATGGAGAAAAAACAATCAAGGGTTCATGGGGATTGGGAAAAACTGTTCCAACTCCAATTTTATTTGATGATGATTTATCAGACTATGCAGTTGCATTCAAGTCATCAATTGCATGGCTTTCAGCTTATGCTACATCAAATGAGAAAGATAGAATTCATGGGCCACAAGAGTTCAAGAGTTCATCATGGGGTGCATTGGGTCCAGTTGGTGGAGGACTAGAGTCATATCTAATTCCAAGTAGAGTGGAATCAATTGTGTTACCTGATAGGGAAACTGATAGTGTAGTTATTGGATGGTACAATGATAATGATAATGAGATATGGTTAGTAGATGACTTTCCATTTCCAGTCAAAGCATTAGCATATGCTGGAATTAATTCAGATACACCACCTGTAATGTTTGAGTTTGATTTGACACAATACAAAGAAGGAATTATGGAAGATCCATTTGCAGACATTACTGAAACGATTCAACAATCAGATTTGCTAAATTGTAGCAAGGAATTTTTAGATTACACCAGCAATAGAGTATCTACAAACACATATTCAATGACGATTCAATACAATTTTTCTCCAGGTTTCCCAATTGAAGGATGTGAAATTGATTGGAAGATTAATTTTTACAACAAATACAATGACATGGAAATTCTAGACCAAGTAAATTATGACATCTGGGTAGTAGATGAAGATGACAATAGACTATACTCTTATGCAGAATCCGTTAACAAAGAAAAACTATACAGTGATTTTGGCCAAGTAGATCATAGATTGCCAGTAGAATATTCAGGACTGGTAAGATATGCGATATTTGTGCACGGATTGGGCCCTGAAGATAATGTTAATGGAGAAAAAAGTGGGTATTCAATAATTGAGATTGAGGTAGAAGAGAATCCACTGTTAAAGAAAACCAATGCAGATACTACAGAAACTATACCATCAGTAATTCCTGAATGGATTAAAAATAATGCAGGATGGTGGGCAGATGGTTCGATAAATGATGAGGCATTTATCCAAGGAATAGGATTTTTAATCAAAGAGGGAACAATATCAGTTGAATCAACATCTCAAAGTGATACAGATACAAAAGAAATTCCTGCATGGATTAAAAATAATGCAGGATGGTGGGCAGATGGTTCGATAAATGATGAGGCATTTATCCAAGGAATAGAGTTTCTAGTTAAAGAAGGAATTATTCCAGTATAAACAAAGTATCAAATTAAAAACAATCAGTTATGTATGAAAGAAAAAAGTACAACTTGTGCAAAGCAGTAATGAAATATCACCATTAGAATGGTTAACACTTAATAGATTTTTACTTGAAATAAAAAAAGTCAAATTCCCATGTGTGTCAGTTTATTATCCATATGGAAAGGGTGCTGAAACAATATCATTACTACAAGAAACAAAAAGAAATGAGTCATTTGAAAAAATTGAATTAAAAATTCAAACCAGAATCAAAGAATTAAAGAAAAATCCACCAACTGCAGGAAAGTTTGCAAAGACTCTGTGTATTTTTGGATGGATTAGTAAGGGTAAGGTAACTATCAAAGAGGTTGGAACATCAAAGAAATTACCATACATCTACATGGCAAGCAAAAAGCCATACACAAAGCCATTTGAGGATGTTCTCAAAACAAATTATGACGTATTGCTAATTACACTAGACCAAAAGACTTCAAGAATCCAAAAGTTTCATGGAAACCAAATAGTTCAAGAGTCAAAGTTGAGAATTGACTTGCAGGGAAGGCACAAAAAAGGTGGACAAAGCCAGGGCAGATTTCTCAGAGCAAGACAGACCAAAATTCATGTTTTCTTTAAAAAAGTTGCAAACAAGGTCAGAGAGATGGATGGTAATTCGGAATTGATTTTACTAGGAGGATCAGGTGTTGCAAAGACAGAATTCTTTGATGAATTAAACTCAGAGTTGAGGGAGAAATGCAGGTTCGTAGAGGATTTATCATTTTCTACACCAATTAACGATGTGTATTCTAAAATGATTAGCAGACTATATGAGTATAGAAAAAGACACGTTGCAGAAATTATTGCAAAATACGAAAAATTATTCAAAGAAGGGTTAACTGCAAAAAGAAATGATGTTATTTACAAAGCACTAGAAATTGGAGCAGTAGATACTCTAATTGTTTCAGTAAACTATCACACTAATGTACAGTTTAAAAAAATACTAAAGATGCTAGAGATTGCAAAAAATACGTCATGTAAGATTGAATTTGCAATGAGTCCAAAAATTATTAAAAAATTAGAAATTGATAATGCAGTACTAGCTATATTGAGATATAAAATAAAATAATTAGAAAGGCGATTTGAGATTAAGACCAAACTTGTGAAAGTTTGATGACATCTCTTCGCTTAAGATCAGAAAACGAAAACGCTTTTCTGATGACAGCGATACCTTAAGGTCTGAAACGATTGTTTTCAGACGACAGACGTCCTTTCTAACTACTATAGGTGAATTTGATATTTAACTAACACTATCATTTCCTACTATTGGAACTTTCAGTAAAACCAGATAGTGTTTTTATTAGGAAGAAAAAATTTGGAGAATATCTTGAAGATTGCAGTAATGGGTATGGGAGTAGCAGGATCATATCTAATGGCCAGACTAAAAGATTCAAAACACGATGTTACAGGTTATGAGCGAAGTGCTGAGGAGAGACATGACTCTATTTGTGCATGGGGAACAATCAAACCAATACTAAGAGAATTTTGCAAAAAGACTGGTAGGAATTTTGATGATTTTCTAATTCATGATGGAAAGAAAATGCATGTAAAAATGAATGATGATATCAAATTTGATATTGGATTACATGGAATGTGCACATACAACAAGTTAGCACTAATCAAAGATTTCATTAAAGATTCTAAAGTGATTTACGGAGAAGCACCAAAGTTAGAAGAATTAGAAAAAGAGTATGATTTGATAGTTGATTGTACTGGGTTTGGTAGAGCATATCTGCCAAAGATGGAAGAAGATTTCTTTTTACCAACTTATGAATACAAAGTAGAATATGAAAATGGAGTTCCATATGATGACTTTTACATTGAACCATTTCCAGGAATGTCTGGATACTTTTGGTATTTCCCACTAGGAGATAAATGGGCACATATTGGCGCAGGAGATTACAATAAACAACACATCAAAGCAACGGATGCATTTCTAAAAAAACACGGTGGTAAAGTACTACAAACTAAAGGAAGACCAATTAGATTGGCAACTCCAAACAAGTGTAAACCATTTTACAAAGGCAAAGTTGTAGGAGTTGGAGAATCAATTGGTACAGTCTATGCATTGTTAGGTGAAGGAATCATTCCATCAATGCAGTGTGTTGATATTTTTATGGATAACATTGGTGACATGCAAGCATATGAGAAAGCAGTGGATAAACATTACAAGATATACAGTAAGGTCTTTAATTTTGTTCGAGCAAAAATTCACAAAGACTTTAGTTTCATCAAAGCACTACCTGACTTTATCTCAATATTTCTATACATGAAAAGAAATGAAGATAGATTTGGAATGGATATTAGAATTTCTGATTTGATGAAAGTAGCTAAAGCCTAAAACTAGGATATAGTCATCAATCCTTCTTTGATAAGAAATTGTAATCCTTGGATAAAGGAATCATCATCAACTGAGCCTTCTGCCCACCATCCAGCAGTAATCTTAATCCATGTTGGAACTTCATTACTACCACCTGTAGAACCTTGTTGAGTTGTAGGAATTTCCATTAATCTTTCTTTGATGAGAAATTGTAATCCTTGGATAAAGGAATCATCATCAACTGAGCCTTCTGCCCACCATCCAGCAGTATTTTTTACCCATTCAGGTATTGCACCAGATATATCAGCATCAGAAGTTACTTCAAATGAAATTATTGCAACAGTTGCTTTAGTAGAACCATACTGTGCTTTTACAATATGTTTTCCATCAGAGAATTTCTCACCTAACTCTACAGTATGAGTAAAAGTATAATCAGGATTTACAATGGTTTTTTGTGTAACAATTAGATTAGATGAAGAATCAAAAACAGAAATTCTCAAAGAACGTTTCTCATCATATTTACTCACAGTTCCAGAAAATACTACAGAATCTCCAAGGGAATATGTTTGATTATCAGAAGTAATCTCAACTGTAAAATTATTAGCACTGCTTTGTTCAGGTGCGCCACCATAAGCAAATGCTTCTCCAAGGGATGATACCACAAACAATGACATTACACCAACTAGTAGGATTTTATTTAATTTCATAAGCAACACAGTACATTTCTTTCTTCATTTAAACGGTGAGTGTGTAAATTGTATCATTACAACATTTAGGAGAAACTAACAGAACCAAATCCTTCTCTGTTTGTTCTATTTGATGCCATGTTGTAATCATAAATTGTTTTAGAATATGCTTGAAGTTCTTCTTTCATTTTATCTAAATTATCAGCCAGATAAAATCCAGGACAATCTCCTGTGAATTGATATGTTGCATGTACACGTGCCAATCCTTTTTCATTTTCAAGCCAAGATGCAAATGGATACAAGTAACATACCCCAGGTCTGTCAGGATGCATGCTGCATCCTCCCTTATCATCAAGGAATCTACAAGAGATGTGAGTTCCATCATCAGTTTCTGTCTCATCAGTTTTTCTTTTTAGATTAACAGTAGTCATTGTAGTCATTTGTCCAGATGGACCTGGCTCAGTATACGTAGCAGTAAGTGTTTCATTTTTTATAAAATCAGATGTGTTTTGATATTTTAGTCCTTTACCAATGGTGATTAAATCATCAGATGTTAGTGGCAGTCTACCTTGTCTATCACAACAATTATGACAATCAGGCCAAAAGCATGTCCATAAAATGTATTTTTTCTCAGTGATAAGATAAGGTACATGAAATACCACATTTTTTACCTTAACTGCATAATCAGAGACTTGAGTAATTTTTCCCAACATAAAATCACGAATGATTGGATCCACATCCCAATCTTTTTGCAACAAAATAAGTGATTCTTCAATTTCTTTTTGAGACAACTATCAAGTTATAACATCTGAAACTGTTATTATTAATGTTGAGTGAAAAAGGCAAATACGCATCAGCAACAGAGCATAGAAGATTTGTGTGGTCAGAGATTATTTGGCCACTAATTTTAGAACTAAACGAGGTCGTGTTTACATTAAAACAATTTCAAAATAAAAGACAAAGAGTCTGTGAAGAAAAAAATGTTTCAATAAATATTCCATCCAGAGGATTAGCATCATTACTTCAAAAAGGAATTTTACTAAAAGAAAATAGCATCTATTCAATTCATTTTAAATTAATTCCATACATGAGATTAAAAGCTACATGTGATTATGCAACTGCAATCCATGAAGTCAGAGTAAAGTGATACAGCAAATCATTATATTCTAAAACACCAGAATTTGTTTTAGTAGCCCGATAGTCTAGCGGTCAAGGATTCTGCCCTCTGGATCTCAGGAATGGATAGGCGGGGACGGCAGTTCGAATCTGCCTCGGGCTACTTGAAAAAATTTCTAAAATGAATAAAATAGAATTACTATCTTGATGCTTGGGCTATACGCTCTAATTCATTTTTCTTCTTTACAGAAGGGGCGTTAGTGTCATTATTTGCTGCAAGCATTAGTTGTTCTGCCATGTGTTCTTCAATTGGTTTTGGATTGGAAAATGTTGCCTCTTTGACTGCATCAGCGATAAATTTCAAAGCCATGTCAACTCTTCTAATTGGTGCAACATCAACTGATACGTGGTATGTAGTACCACCATAAACAATTCTAGTCGTATCCTCATTTGGTGCAGAGAATTCAACTGCTCTAACTAAAACTTCAACTGGATTTTGTCCAGTTTTTAATGCAATAATATCAAATGCTGCTTTTACAGTGTTTAGAACTTTGGTTTTCTTTCCAGTCATCCTACCAGTATTTTTTGCATATTTTTTACCAAAATGCATTGTCTTGTTAATTAATCTCTCAACAATGTTAACATCTGCTTTGTTGAATCGTTTTAGTGCAGAACGACCAAAAGTGTAAGGTAGGATTTGTTTTCTCAAACAAATTGCAGTCTTTAATCCAGGATCTTTTACTTCAATGTCAGATAAATCCCATTTTCTAAATAACAATAAATTTTTAGTTTCAGCCATTTCTATCTCCTTGGTTTCTCCTTCTTTCCAATTACTAATTCATGAAGTGAAGTACCATTAACTTTGAAAACTTTGAATCTAACTCCAGGAATATCTCCCATTGCCCCACCTTGTGTTGCACCCATTCCTTGTATGTGAACTTCATCGTGTTCATCAATGAAATTCATTGCACCGTCTCGTGGTAAAAATGCTGTAACTGTTTTACCATTTTTAATTAATTGAACTCTAACACATTTTCTGATAGCAGAGTTTGGTTGTTTTGCAGCAATACCTACTTTTTCTAAAACAATGCCTCTTGCTTGAGGTGCACCTCCAAGTGGATCAGCCTTTTTATCAATACCAAGTTTTCTTCTTTTGTAAGTTGAAATTGCCCATCTTTGTTTTTTCTTTTTTTCTGTAAGAACTCTGCCAGCAAATAATCCAAGAGGTGATTTCCTCAACTTCTACATCTCCATTGTTGCCCTTTCGGGACTGTTAATCAATACACTAGTAATACCA
>Ga0209662_1000422_pt1 | contig 22900 bp, 24 predicted proteins | sample SaaInlV_150m_DNA_4_FD_184662 | JGI IMG/M metagenome (GOLD analysis project Ga0209662, IMG submission 184662) | Marine microbial communities from expanding oxygen minimum zones in the Saanich Inlet - SI072_LV_150m_DNA (SPAdes) (version 2) | ecosystem: Environmental > Aquatic > Marine > Intertidal...
AACGCTAAACATTACACGTTGCTTCCTGGTTTTTACTTGTGTCATTTGTTGACCTCCTTATAGTTTGTATTATAAGGCTATCTTTGTGTCCAAGTTTGTCAGACCACTACATCTTGTGCTTTATGCATTTACGTAACACCAAAGGCTTTAAATGGAATCATAAGCGTTTGTATCGTATCTACAAACAATTAGAGCTTAATCTTAGGATTAAGCCCAGAAAAAGAATCAAACGCGACAAGTCGCAGGCTTTAAGCGTGCCATTGTCCATTAATCAAACCTGGTCTATTGACTTCATGTCAGACTCATTAAACACGGGCAGGAAGATTAGAGCATTCAATGTGATTGACGATGGTCTAGCACTGTTAAGTGGCAGTAGTTTTTTAAACAGACAATATAATTTACAGTATTTGCTGGAGATGGGCAAAGCCTATGAAATTGCTTTGGTCAATACCAGTTCAAAAAATAAAAAGGTTGAATTTAAAGTAGTAGATTTTAATGGCAGTGTTTTGATGGAAAAATGCATCACTTTAAAGCCTAAGCAGGTGTTTATATTGCTTATTAAGGATGTTCCTAATCCTAGTCAGCTGATTATTAAGAGTAAAATAATTATGGCACGACCTGTCGTATTTTGTTTTGATAACGATATAATGGATGTTTTTCATGGATAGCCAGTGTGCTAAATTAAGGGTGCTAGGATGAATAATAAAACTACGATATTTAACAATACATTATCTTCATTGGAGATATATGCCAGAGATGGAATCGACTCTAAAAAATGGTTTTTTTGTCTTTAATGGTCCTATAGATGCATTTCCCAGGTAAAAAACTTATTTTGTTTGATTTAGATGGAGTATTGCTGAACTCAAAGAGGAATATGGAGTTGTCTTGGGGCGCAGTTTGTAAAAGACATGGTGTTAATATTGAATTTGAGGATTATTTTTCTAATATTGGTAGGCCATTTAAAGATATTCTAGATATTTTAAATATCAACGCAAATCAAGCTGATATTGAGAAAACTTTTAATGATGTTTCTATCCAATTAATTGATCAAGTAGAATTTTATGAGGGTGTTGAGTCTGTATTAGGGCAACTTGCCAATAATAATATTAAAATAGGTATTGTTACTTCAAAAAATACTATTAAAACTCAAAAAATATTAGACTTGCTTGGCTTTGCATTTGATATTGTGCAAACACCTAATGATGCTTTAAAAGGTAAACCTGCGCCTGATCACATATTGTATGCAATGTCAGAACTAAACATGAATGCTTCTGATACGCTATATATAGGTGATATGGATGTTGATTATGAGGCTGCAAAGCGTGCCCATGTAAATTATTCACATGCTTTGTGGGGGTATGGCACCTGCAATGATAAAAATGTAATAAAATTGGAGAATATTACACAACTATTGGATATTATTTTAAATGAGTGATAATCAAGTGGTGGTTATTCTGCCAGCATATAACGAAAGACTGACAATTGTCGATACAATTTTAGATTTTGCAAAAGAGCTGCCAAAAGCTAAAATTATAGTAATTGATAATAACTCAAATGATGGAACATTTGAGTTAGCTTTATCAGCAATTATAGAAAACAATATAAAAGGAGAGGTTCTTATTGAGTCTTTTCAAGGTAAAGGTTTTGCAATGCGAAAAGCCTTTAAAGAGATTGATGCAGATATTTATATTATGGCTGATGCTGATTTGACATATCCAGCAAAGGATGTGCATAAGTTAATGCAGCCAGTTATAAATGGTGATGCTGATATAGTGGTTGGTGATAGGCATTCTGGCGGACATTACCAAAAAGAAAATAAAAGAAATTTTCATGGTTTTGGAAATAGATTGGTAAAAAACATGATAAATTTTTTATTCAAAAGCAAGCTGAATGATATTATGAGCGGATATAGAGTTTTTAATAAAAAATTCGTAAAAAATTATCCAATAATGGTAGACGGATTTCAGCTAGAAACAGACATGACGTTACATTGTCTAGATAAAAGGTTTGTGATAATAGAAATCCCTATAGATTTTATAGATAGGCCTGATGGTAGTGTTTCTAAGTTAAATACTGTTACTGATGGGGCTAAAGTTATATTTACAATTTTTAATATATTTCGAGTTTATAAGCCTTTAAAATTCTACAGCGCTTTCTTTTTAATGTTTTCTATTTTATCTTTAACGGCGGCATATCCAGTTATCGATGATTGGATTGTTCATAGATATGTATATCATGTGCCATTAGCAATATTGTCAACTGGACTAGGGATAATTGCAATTTTATCTCTTTCTTTAGGGTTAATTCTGGATGCAATTACCCAGCAATATAACGTTAATTACGAGCATAAGCTATTAAATACATCGATAAATAAAGAATAGAATTATTTTAAAGGAGTCAAAATGTATGATTATGACTTGATTGTGGTGGGATGTGGCGCTTCTTCGTATGGGTTTTTAAAAGGACTGGAAAAGAATAAGGATTTTAAAGATAAAAAAATTGCAGTATTGTGCCCCTCTGAATACAAACAAAATACGGTTAAGTGCAATATTAAAGGCATATCTCCTAAGTTTTTACAAGATAAGAATTTATTATCCTTATCTTATTACCTAGATACATTTGTCAATGTAATCCAAAATAATTTTTCTCATATCGGTGTGCATGGAATTGGAGGAATGTGCAGAATGTGGGGAGGATCAATAGGTACTTTTGACAAAAAAACACTAAATAATAATAACCTAGATTTTGACGAATTTAGCCAATGTTATGCTGAGATTGAGAAATTTTTACCTTTTAGTGGGAATGAGGAAGATGATATTTCGGATTATTTTGACTTGAAGATAACAAAAAGTGTGGTAATTTCTCAAAGAGTACGTAAACTTTATGGTAAATTTTTTGGTGATACTTTTAAAGTGGGCCACCCTAGATTGTTAGTAAGAGATAATTGCAATCAATGTAATCAGTGCTTGGCTGGATGTAAAAGGAATAGTATATGGTCCCCTTTAGAGCAGGACTTCTTAAATATAAAGCTAGATATTTCGTTATTAAAAGATTCTTTTGCTACAAAAATTACCAAAAATCGAGTGACGTATTTAAAGGACGATAAGGAAAAAATCTTAAATAGTAGATATATTATATTGGCTGGCGGCGTTATGCAGAATTACAAACTATTGGCTAATCTTGAGAATGTAGTCAATACAAAGGCAAAGCTTCTTAATACACCTGCACTTGCTTTTTCTTTTTTTAATTTTACTAAAAATTTTGAATTTTCTTTCTTTGGCATGGGGAATGCTACATTCATTTTAGAAAATAAGAATAATCTTGATTTCTATGGAAATCTTTATGATGGGTATTCGTTGGCCGTTTCAAGCGGAAGGGTGGTATCGAACAATAAGGTTGTAGATAGTTTGTTTAAAATAATTTCTAAATATATGGTTTTTGGTGCTGGTTTTGTCTCTTCAGATTATGCTGAATGCAGTCTTGAGAAAAAAAATAAAAATATTGTAATAAGTGGCAGATACAGTGAAAAATATCAATCAAAAATTCATGAAATTCAGAAAATTATAAAGAAATTTTCAATAGTAAATAATGGAATGTTTCCGTATTCTAAAAAAATATTATTAGGTAACGATATTCATTATGGAGGTGGAATTCCTGGTGACCTATATTCAAAAACCTTGGTAAAAGACGGTAATTTAAAAAATATAAGCCACGTAAAAGTTGTAGGAGGCTCAACATTCAGTTATCTGCCACCAGTAAGTCCTACTTTGTCGTATATTGCAAACTCTTATAGAATTGGAAAGCAGATAAATTTTTAAAAAAATGCATGGATTGATATGAAAAACAACAAAAAAGTTTTAATTGTTGGTATAAACGGATTTTTGGGAAAAGAATTAGCAGGATTTTTGGAAGGGAAGAGTGTTGAAGTTTTTGGGACTACCCACACTTCAAATGTATCAAAAAATATTTTCCAATTTAAAGTTGGAGATGCAATTAATAGCAAAATATTGTTAAATGACTTCTCCTCTGTTGTGTATTTGTCACATAATGCTACTCTGGAGAGTGAAAAACTCATAAATTGGTATAAAAAAACATTTATAACATTTAAAGAGTTAGGGGTAAGGCAAATCTATATATCGTCATATTCAGCGCATGAACATGCAATCTCAGATTATGGCAAATCAAAGTATCAAATAGAGAAATTCTTTTTAGAGAATAACGAATATTCTATTAGTCCAGGATTAATAATAGGAAAAGGAGGGATCTTTAATAAGATTGCCAGATTCGTCGATAAGTCCCCCATTATTGTAGTTCCAGTCAGTTCGAAAGAAAATCTAATTCCAATCGTTTCAATTGACAAGGCGTGCAGTGTTATCTTTGATGTTATTCAAGATAATTTTATTAGTAAGAATTATAATATTTACTCACATATTATTAAGTTAGAAGACCTAATTAAAGCACTTATCCAAATAAACAGTAAAAAGAAATATCTGTTAAAAATAAATGGATATTTTATCTTGTATGTTATGAAAATTATTGAAAGTATTGGTGTTAAACTACCTGTTTCAAGCGATAATTTAAGTGGATTTATTGCCAATCAAAAATATTCAGTTAAGTCTGACATTTTAGAGTTTGGCGATGATTTAAGTGTTGAATTAATATTAAAAAAAGCGATTTGATGTTAAGCAAGATAATAAGAAATTTACTTTTAGACCCGAGGATTAAAGATAGTAGTCTTGATAGAGATGGTGTGGACCTATTAAGAGTGCATTCGGAAATTATAAAAAGTAAGACAATGATTCGTCATATTTTTCAAGAATTTTATGATCTTTGTATCGAGCTAGATAAAGCTTATTTTGATGGTTCAGGTAAGGTGGTAGAGCTTGGATCTGGCGTTAGCTTCATAAAAGAAACAGATCCTCACATTATTACAAGTGATATAAAAGACTACAAAGGTGTTGATATAGTAGTAGATGCCCAAAATATGCAATTTGAGGATAATGAGATTCATGCATTCTATGGCATTAATTGTTTTCATCATTTTCCAGAGCCTAAGAAATTTTTTAATGAACTAATAAGAACATTAAAGCCCAGTGCTGGAGCCATTATAATCGAGCCATATTATGGATTCTTTTCAGACGTAATATATAAAAAAGTACATGAGGATGAATTTTATGATAAGAAACAGTTATTATGGGAAACAGGACAAAATATCAATCAATATATGACAGGGGCAAACCAAGCGTTATCATATTTAATTTTTAAAAGAGATAGGAGGTATTTTGAAGAAAGTTTCCCCGAGTTAGAGATTGTCCACACCACTGTAATTAATAACTATATGAGATACTTAGTCTCTGGTGGGGTTAATTTTAAGCAAATGTTGCCAGATTTTACAGAGGGTACGTTGAAATCTATAGAAAAAATATTAACACCTTTCAATAAAGTTTTTGCCCTTCACCATGTTGTTGTTTTAAAGAAGAAAGGCAATGACTAAATATTACATGTTTGTTAAATTTTTGTTTAATGGCAGTATTATTGACCAAGTTTCTTGGTTGATTCAAATGGTATTCTATTGCATGGCCGTGCTATTTCTTCCATCACTGAATTACAAGATCGCTATTTCTATTTGTCTTTCATTTATAATCACACTTTTCATTAATTTTTTTACTTTAAAAAAAAATGTTTTTAAATCGGGAGGTTTATTTTATAGGTTTGTAATAATTACAGCCTCTGTGATTGTTGTTGTTGGATTATTATCTGAAATAATGTCTAATAATTTATCTAGTATTTATCCAAATATTGCACCATATATAGCTTATTCACTAGTAGCGTTAATAATGGCTCTAGTTAGCTCTAAGGAAAGTCAAGCCTCAATTGTTTCAATCTATAAAGTGTGCGGCGTAATCTTTGGTGTTATTCAAGATAATTTTATTAGTAAGAATTATAATATTTACTCACATATGATTAAGCTAGAAGGTCTAATTAAAGCACTTATCCAAATAAACAGTAAAAATAAATGGATTTTTATCTTGTATGTTATGAAAATTATTGAGAATATCGGCATTAAACTACCTGTTTCAAGCGACAATTTAAGTGGATTTATTGCCAATCAAAAATATTCAGTTAAGTCTGATATTGTGGAGTTTGGCGACGACCACAGTTTAGATTTAATAATAAAAAAAGCTGTTTAATGTTAGTAGTACGTGAATTTTTTTATTTTTTAGTTAACGGGTCTATTTTAGGAGTTGTTTTTTTAATATTACAATTTATAGTTTATAAAATACTAGGGGACTCGTCTGATTTTGCCTATGTTTCTTCTATAATTTTGTCATACATACCACTTATTTTTATAAATTTTTTCTTGCAAAGAAGGATAATTTTTAAGAAAGATGGTATTTTTGTAAAGTTCTTACTCTCAAATATTTTTATTGTGTTGATAATTTCCTCTATATCTCCATTTTCTCGACAATTAATTTCCTCTATATTTGGCCTACACTATGGTGATTATTTCGGCCTTATTGCCACAGTAGCATTTCTATCAATACCGTCTTTTCTTATTGTTAAATTTTGGGTCTTTGAAAAATATTAGTTACGTAATGAATAGATTTTTATATAAGCATAACCCTATCATTCTCATTGCTTTAGTTTCATTGCTAATTAGAGCGGCAGTGTATTTTCTTTCTGATTTTACAAGTATAGATGGCGGCCACTTTAATCATAGTTACTATAACGCTTTAAATAACCATTTTTTTGAATATTTGTATAGTGCAACCGTACAATCTCCGATGATAACAGTAATCGATGCAATGCTGGTAAATCTATTTAGCTTTGATGTTATATTAAAATATAAAGTTTTGCTTTTATTCTCTTTTGTTTTGGATGTAATAGCAATTGTCCTAATATATTCAATTATCATTAGATTTGTTAATAGTTATTATGCTATCTTTTTTATTTCCTTACTGTCTATTTCTTTAATCCCATTTGAGTTTTGGAGGTTAGGTCTGCATTATGACCATTACAATTTGTTTTTCACTAGTTTTTTTCTATTTACACTTTTGAATTACATAATGGATGAGACAAAGTTTTCAGTTTATATACTATCCTTCTCATCAATATTGCTTGCTTTACTTTTTCCAATAAACATTGTAGTGGTGCCTGTTTGTTTGGCATTATTAGGCTTATTTAAAACCATTAATAGAAATATTTCTACATCCATAATTAACGTTAGCCTAATTCCTGTAGTGAGTGTTATGTTGGTTATTGCCTCCTTTAGCGTTAAAAATTACAGCCTAAATAAAGACTTTAATCATAGCTCTAAAAGTGGTGTGTCAATGATGCAGGTGGTTTCTCGTTCATTTTTACATGACCCTGTAAAGCTACGAGAGTTTATTGTTAAATCCAATGCGTCAAAAATGTTTGTCTGGTGTTTTGATAATCCAACTTATAGTGAAAGTGATTTAATATACCTTGCTAGACATTGGGGCATGTGTTTTCAAGAGGAGGAAAATAATAACAGTGCCAAGTTTAATTTTAGTATTGACAATATGGTTGATGCAGTAACAAAAATTGGATCTAAAGAACAAGTTTCAAGCTTGTTGTATGATCAACATGTAATCAATGATAAGCCATATCTTTTATCCGGCTATGCTCCAGAATATTCTCTTAGATGGACATCAATTTGGGGTGCCGAAGTTCGAGATTTGTATTTGACAGCTATTCAAGAAAACTCGCTAGGCATGTTATACATAATTGCCAAACAAGCCGCTGTTTATTCTTTATACGGCCCATTTTTTCCGTATGAGGTTTTGTGGAGATCTGAAGATTCACATTGGAGTGAATTAGAGGCTTTGTCTAAATTTTCAATGGCGTCAATAAAGATTCCATTTCAGGGTTTTATTGGCATAGTCGCTATAATTTTTGGGTGTCTGATATTTGTTAGCTATTTACTAATATTGTTAAATTTCGTCACTTACTTATTTAGAGTTGTTTTTTCAAGGTCATTAAATATTTCAAAGTATGATTTGTTTTTACTAATATTAAGCACTGTTATTTTTCTAAATCTGATTGTCTATAGCACACTTGTAGGCGGGGAGCACTATCGATATTTTATGCATTCTCTAGCATATGTATTTATCGGTGGTGTGTTGATCTTTCGTAAATTTAGGTTGTAATATTTTTTTAACAAGTATGATCAAATCTAATAGAAACACCACCTATTCTAAGAAAAGCATATTGTGCCAACATCTAATGATGCTTTAAAAGGTAAACCTGCGCCCGATCAAATACTGTATGCAATGTCAGAACTAAATATGAATGCTTCTGTTACGCTTTATATAGGTGATATCGATGTTGATTATGAGACTGCAAAGCGTGCCCATGTAAATTATTTACATGCTTTGTGGGGATATGGTGTTTATGATGATGAAAATATAATAAAATTAGAGAGAATCACACAATTAATGGATATTATTTAAATGAAAATTATTGGCGTTATCCCTTGCCGTTATCAATCATCTCGCTTTCCTGGAAAGTCGTTAGCACTCATAAATGGCAAGCCAATGATGTGGCATGTGTATCAACGAGCACTTGAGTCTAATATTTTAGATGAAGTTTATATCGCAACAGACGATCAGCGTATTGTTAAAGTTGCTAATGAGCATAATTTAAAAACGGTAATGACTAGCAACAAGCATGAAACTGGCACTGATAGAGTGGCAGAAGTTGCCAGTCAAATACAAGCAGATTATTATATCAATATACAGGGGGACGAGCCTTTCATTGAGCCTGAAGCGATTAAGTTAGTAGCGCAAGCTATTATTGATTGTGACAATCCATTAGTGCAAGCAGCCAATGCTTATACATCTATGCAAGACATTAGCGATGTGGTTGATACAAATACGGTTAAGGTGATTATGGATGTTAATCAACGGGCACTGGCGTATTCTCGACAGCCTATTCCCTACCCTAAAGCAAATACTGCAAAATATAGCAAACAATTAGGCTTGTATGCCTTTAAACAAAGTGGACTGCAAGTATTTAGTGAAAATTTACCTGCTAGTTTGGAAAAGGTTGAAGGTGTAGAAATGTATCGTCTGCTTGAGCATGGCTATAGTATTCAGATGGTTAAAACTAACGATGTCTCTATTTCAGTTGATACGCCAAGCGACTTAAAGCGGGTTCAAAAGAAGTTTGTTAGTGCTTAATACTTCACTTTTTGATAAAGTACTTATTCACAAAGACAGCAATCAATATATTGTTGCTAATCCCTATTTACATGTGCTTAATGCACATCCAGAATTCTTAAAAAAATACAATCTATCTAAGCAAGTAAAGATTTGGTTCTTTATAAAGTCTAGGCTAGTTTCTGTGATTGGAATACTTCAGTCTATTCTTAATAAAAAACATTACAACACTCAAAAACAAAATTTTCAGTCTGATATCTTGTTTGTATCCCACTTGACTAATAGTCAGCAAATGTTGAGAGATAGTGATAATTACTTTGGAGATCTACCAAATCAGTTGTTGCAACAAGGCATGGATAGTAGCATTGCCTTAATTAACCATATTAAGATGAACAATCAGAGAACATCTCGTGTGTGGGAAGATAGTAAAGTTAATAGGTTTATATTAAATTCAAGTTTAGATTTTTTATCAGAGATAAAACTTCATTTCTCTCAAAGAAAAGCTAAAAAACAATTAAAGTTGATTCTAAAGGATTTGAGAATAAACAAAGCGCTTGTAAAAGATATATTGCACCATCATTTGTCGTCTGAAACCTTTAACACGCTTAGAGTTGCTATGCAAGTGGCAGATATTGTTAGAAAAACAGGTGCAAAATTTATTGTTACCACCTATGAGGGTTATGCTTGGGAGCGCTTAGTTTATTATTACGCAAGAGAGGCTAATCCTGATATTAAGTGTTTTGGCTATCAACATGCGGCAGTGTTTAAGCATCAACATGCTATCAAACGCTCACTGGAGGAAAAATACAATCCTGATGTCGTACTAACTTCTGGAATAATTGCAAAAGATATATTTGAGAAAAGCCAAATTGAAAGTGGTAAAATTGCTTGTTTAGGGTCTTACAAGCATCGAACGCCTAATCTAACTACAGGTGAAGCTCAGTGTTGTTTAGTTGTACCAGAAGGGCTTGTTTCAGAATGTTTGATATTGTTTAAACTAAGCTTGGGATATGCTAAGCAATATCCAGATCAGCAGTTTATTTGGCGTTTACACCCGTTATTAAATTTTGATGATATAAGAAAACATGGCGTTTCTTTAAATAGTCTGCCTAGCAATATACATCTTTCAGAGAATAGCTTGGATGACGACATTCAAAAATGTGACAGTGCTTTGTATCGTGGTTCTACTGCAATAGTGAATGCTATCAATGCAGGGTTAAAACCTATTTATTATAAACAATCAACTGATGAGTTGAGTATTGACCCTATTTATCAACAGAAACAAGGTAAAGAAACTGTTCAAAATCAAAATGAGTTACATTTGGCTTTTAACAAAAATATTGATGCAAAAACTAGACAAGCTTTACAGGATTTTGCACAGGATTTTTATACGCCTTTGAATGTTAATGCTTTATTAAATGAAATAGTTTGTTAAAACAAGGGTGTTAGTTTTTATAAGGATTTACGAGCGAGTATTATTAAGGATATCAAATGAAAGAAAACGCAATAAAAACATCTGCATTACAGAAAAGAATTTCATCGCAGAATAATCAGACAGTGGATTTAAATGAATGGGTCTTTAGTAGATTAGAGGTTAAAGACAATCCAAAAATTTTAGAGCTCTGTTGTGGTACAGGTGCTCAAACCAAGTATTTAGCTAAGCTTATGGGTGGGGGTAGTTTGGATTGTGTTGATATTAATCAAGAGACAGTTGAAGAAAACCGCAATACGGCAGGTAAAGATAATATTATTTATCATGTGTCTAGTATTGATAAAGTGGACAGATATGTATCAGAGTCAGTAGATTTGATTTTTACAGCGTATGGATTTTATTACAGCAAAGATCCGGTTGCTTTACATAGCGAGTTATATAAAAAATTGAATAAAGATGGAAAGTTCGTTCTTGTTGGTCCAGTGCTTGGAAATAATGCAGAGTTATATGAGATTTTGGGTCAGATAGGCGTGAAAGTACCTGATGATATGTTTTTTGCTAGTGAGGAGTTTATGTTGGTAATGGAGAGGGAGTTCCTTAACTGTTATGGCAATGTTAATTTTAATAGAGTGTTGAATAGAGTGAAATACTCGTCTTTTGGTGATTTGCTTAATTATTGGAGAAATACAACATTCTATGATGCAAGCAAAGAAGAGGAGTTTTTATCTGCAGCAAAGAATTTTTATGATGGCAATATTATTGTAACCAAGTCTATTTCTTATTTGGAAGGGTATGCATAAGAAAAGATAGAGTTTAAATAGGCACTATATTAATAGGTGCCACGTTCTAGGCGAAATGCCTCTGAGAATTTAACTCCATTCTCTAGACCTCTGTAGTGAGCTAGTGTATGCAGCCCCTTATCGGATCTTGGAAAAGGAAACTCTCTGTTTTCACTAGCATAACAAGACCATGCCTCCATTTTTTTATCCCAGTATTTTTCTATATCTACGAAGGTATTAGGGTTGAATGTTGGGTTGAATTTAAAAGAGCCACTGCAAATAATTTCAAAAGAGTAGATTTCCTTAGGAATAGAGTCTCGTGTTGGTCGGCAAGCAACTTCAACTGCATTGTAGGTTATTTTATGGTCAATATTAACTTCAGACTCATTGTGAGTAAGAAGTATAGTTGGATTAAAATTTGATATATATTCTTCTATTTCCTTAACTAAGCTTAATAAGGAATATTGGTCAAATTGAGTACACAGCCTATCCCCGAATTGAAATTGATCGATTTTCAAAATTTCTAATGCGCAATGACTTTCTTTGATTCTTTGTCGGGTTTGATTTTTGAATTTTTGGCTATCGTATTTACCGATAGGAAATCGAGCTGAAATTCCTTCGCCCAAAAATAAAACTGCAACAGTTGCACCCGCTTCTTTGGCTTTTAAAATTGTGCCGCCACAACCTAAAACTTCATCGTCTGGATGAGCTGCAACAACTAGTAACCTTGTATTATTATTAAAATTCAATTTGGTTTCTGTGAAAAAATGTTATTTGAATTATAGTGTAAATCTATTTATATATGTAAAATCCGATACAATATGGCTATTGTTAAGCAAAAAGTATTTTGTCTTTGAATCAAAGCCAATGAATTAGATATTTTTTTAATTAGGTCTAAGGGCTAAAATCAAGCATAGTAATGAGTTTACAGTCTAAAAAATGCATGGCAAAAAGCCTGGCCATCTTTTTTTACTTTTGGGATAGAGTTGTATGAGTATATCGGTTGTTATTCCAAGTTTAGGGGGTAATCTTTGTGATACTTTGGATAGTATTAATTCAAGCAGTGTTTATCCTGATGAAATCATTATTTGCCTTCCAAATGATTCGCACTCTGTAAAGAATAGTGATAGGTATAAAAATGTAACTGTTATCTATGCAGAGCGCTATGGTCAAGTGTATCAACGTATTGTTGGGTTTCATCAGGCAAAGGGTGACTATATTTTTCAGGCAGATGATGATATATTGCTTGACAATCAGTGTCTGGAAAAACTTGTTAGTTCGCTTAAAGGATTACCAAGAGCATCCACTGTATCACCGTGTTTATTTAATATTAATGGCGAGCCATTTTATAAGAATAGCAAAACCACCTTATTGGCAACTTATTATTATTTAGTCAATGGCAGGCACGGGTATAAACCTGGCGGGGTAACTCTTGCTGGTACCAATATTGGCGTTAATCCAGACGATGTAACATTGAACTTGGTTAAAGTTGAATGGCAGCCAGGCGGCTGTGTGCTGCATAGAAGAGAAAATCTTGTTTTGGAAGATTTCTATCCTTATAAAGGAAAAGCATATTGTGAGGACTTAATACACTCCTTCTTATTAAGGCAGGCAGGTGTAGGTTTATTTGTAAATACACATGCCAAATGTACAGCATTTTTAAACCCTAGGCCTTCTTTATTAAATGAGCTTGTTCCGGACTTTAAGATTAGACTGTACTTTGTTAATATGGCAAGTCTTAGTAGGGTTAGAATGCTTATTCATTATATGATTTATATCATCCGATCAATAGTAATTACTTTTGTAAGTAAAAAATAATTCAATATATTAGTTTTAGGTATATATGTGTGGAATAGCTGGAATTTTAGTAAAAAATAGAATGAATTACAGTGGTGATTTATCAGAACAAGTGACTCATATGTCTACAGCTATGATTAGTCGCGGTCCTGATGATGGCGGAGTGTGGATAGATAAAGCAGCAGGTGTTGCATTGTCACATAGAAGGCTATCAATTGTAGATCTTTCGCCTGCTGGGCATCAGCCTATGGAATCAGTATCAGGTAGATATACTATAGTTTTTAATGGTGAAATATATAACCATAAGGAGATACGGTACAACTTGAGAGGTAAAGTGAGTTGTTGGCGCGGGCATTCAGACACTGAAACTTTGTTAAATGCAATTGAAGTGTGGGGGCTAGAGCCTACCTTAAAGAAATGCGAGGGAATGTTTGCTCTGGCTGTATGGGACCGTGCTAAATCAATCTTAATGTTGGCGAGAGATAGGCTTGGTGAGAAGCCACTTTATTACGGATGGCAAGGTGAAGGGTCTAATAAAGTCTTTTTATTTGGCTCTGAATTAAAGGCATTACGCAAACACCCATCTTTTAAGTTTGATATTAATCATGATGCAATTAATTTGTTATTGAGGCACAATTGTATACCAGCACCTTATTCTATCTACAATAAAATATCAAAGTTGATGCCGGGAAATATACTTTCGATTTCGATTAATGATACAGAGCCTAAAATATCTGAATATTGGTCTCTAAAAGAAGTCGCCATGAAAGGATTGAATAGCTTGCATAGTGGTAATGATGCCGAGGTTGTTAATGGGTTGGAGGATGTTTTAAAGCAATCAGTCAAGCAGCAAATGGTTGCTGACGTGCCATTGGGCGCCTTCCTCTCTGGCGGAATAGATTCAAGTTTGATTGCTGCTTTGATGCAACAACAATCGAAGCAACCAATTAAGACATTTACAATCGGTTTTTCCGATAACTCGTATAATGAAGCGAAGCACGCCAAAGAGGTGGCAAAACATTTAAATACTGCTCATACTGAGCTATACGTATCTCACCATGATGCCATAAATGTCATTCCAAAGTTGCCCAATATTTATGATGAGCCTTTTTCAGATTCTTCTCAAATTCCAACTTTTCTTGTTTCACAACTTGCTAGAGAGCACGTAACAGTTAGTTTATCTGGGGATGCTGGAGATGAGTTATTTTGTGGCTATAATCGTTATTTATTAACTGACCAGCTATGGGGGAAATTATCTATATTGCCGGTTTCTATGCGTCGTGGTTTGGCGAGCATGATGACCACACTTTCTCCAGAAACTTTTAATAAATTTCTTGGATTTTTGTCTTATAACAGAATTGGAGAGAAAATTCATAAGGCGGCGGGTGTTATGGGGGCATCTTCGATCAATGAACTGTACTTAGGGTTAGTTTCACATTGGAATAACCCTGAATCTATTGTTTTAAATAGTAACGAACCTATTACACAATTAACTAACGATACTTTTAACTTGTCGCAACTAAGTCAAATTCAAAAAATGATGTTAATGGATACATTAACATATCTTCCTGATGATATTTTAACTAAGGTTGATAGGGCTGCAATGGGAGTGTCGTTGGAAACAAGAATTCCATTTTTAAATCATAATGTTGTGGAATATGCATGGCGCATGCCTATGATTTTTAAAGTTCGTAATGGTGAAAGTAAATGGGCATTGCGACAGATTCTGTATAAATACATTCCTAAAGAAATGATCGAAAGACCTAAGATGGGGTTTGGTGTCCCAATTGATAGCTGGTTACGTGGCCCATTAAGAGAGTGGGCTGAAGAATTACTAGATGAGTCTAGGTTGAGGCAGGAGGGTTTTTTCAATCCTGAGCAAATTCGACAAAAATGGAGAGAGCATTTATCAGGAACAAGGAACTGGCAACATCAATTATGGGATGTTTTAATGTTTCAAGCATGGCTTGAGGAGCAGTAGAGTTGAACAATAGAAAGCTACTTTTTATTGTTAATGTGGATTGGTTTTTTATTTCACACCGTCTGCCTATTGCTCTTGAAGCCATTGACAAAGGGTACGAAGTTCATATTGCAACGACAATTACAGATAGACTTGATTTTTTGTTGGATAAAGGGTTGATTGTGCATCCTATAAATCTTCATAGAAGTCAGAGTGGCGTTTTTGCAGTTACATCTGAGTTCTTAGAAATTTTTTCTTTGGTCCGTAAAATTTCACCTGATATTGTTCACCTAGTTACTATTAAGCCAGTATTACTAGGAGGTTTAGCCACACGTCTGTTAAACACACCTTCGGTCGTATCGGCAATCTCTGGACTTGGTTTTGTTTTTATGAACAATGGATTTACAGCTTTGTTACGACGCAAGGTGGTTTCAGTTATATATCGCTTAGCACTAGGGCATTCTAACCAGAGAGTAATTTTTCAAAATATTGATGACAAAAAACAACTGTCTAAATTGACAAGCCTATCTCTTGATAATTCAACTATAATTCAGGGCTCTGGGGTAAATTTGTCTCTATATAAAGTACTACCGCCACCTAACGGATTGCCGATTGTATTGCTTGCAGCAAGGCTACTGGTTGATAAGGGGGTTAGGGAATTTGTCCATGCTGCAGAATTGGTTAATAAAACCAAAGTGCTTGCACGTTTTGTTCTGGTTGGTGAGATTGATAAGTTTAATCCTGCTTCAATACAAGAGCAAGAGTTATTAATATGGAAAGAAAATGGTTTGGTTGAATTGTGGGGATACAGGAATGATATGGAAAGTGTATTATCAAATGCAACCATTGTTGTTTTGCCATCATATCGAGAAGGCTTTCCAAAAGTGTTGGTTGAAGCGGCATCATGTGGTCGTGCAATAATTACAACAGATGTGCCGGGTTGTCGTGATGCGATTGAAAAAGATGTGACAGGATTATTGGTACCTGTGCGTAATACCAAAGCTCTTGCAAAGGCAGTTTCTGAGTTGTTGAATGATTCAAGTCACTGTAAAAAAATGGGTATTGCTGGGAGAGAAAGAGCTGAGAGACTGTTTGATATAAAAAAAATAGTGGTAGAACACATAAATATCTATAAACAAATATCATGTAACAGAAGGCATAGAAATACATAATGTCAAGCAAGAAGATTTTAATAACTGGCGCAACTGGATTTATTGGGCAACAGCTATTGTCTTATTTAAATTTTAGCAAACAATTTGATAGTGGTGATATTTCTTCAATTAAGATTATTTCCCGTAATATCCACCCAATTCATGAAACAGTAGTTTGTGACTTGCAGTGTGAAAATATTCCTGATGATATTATGAATGATGTAGATACGGTGTTTCATCTTGCTGGTTACGCCCATGATTTTCGCGAACCCTCAAAGTCTAAGAATTTATATCACACTCTAAATGTAGGCGCAACACTTCGATTGGCTGAATTAGCGGTTAAGTCAGGCGTAAAACATTTTGTTTTTATTAGTAGTGTTAAGGCTGGTGGTAAATTATTTACTAATAAGTGTGCGAATGAAATAGATCAAGGTATGGCAGATAATATTTATGGCCAAACAAAGAGAGAGGCAGAAATAAAGCTATTAAATATTGGTCGAAATTCTAATATGCACGTGTCTATAATTAGACCTTCATTGGTATATGGGCCAAATGCTAAGGGAAATTTAAGGCTAATGCTGTCATTGATCAATAAAGGTTTATTTCCGCCTATACCAGATACGCAGAATCGTAAATCCATGATTCATGTTAATGATTTAGTTCGAGCAATTATGCTAGTTGCTAAAGATGAACGTGCCAATGGAGAGATATTTATAGTAACCGATGGTAAGCCATATTCTTCGCGTGATATTTATAAAGCTATGTGCATTATAGCTGGGAAGTCAATTCCAAAATGGAATGTACCTAAGTTTATAATTGGCATTGCTGCCAAAATAAATCCTAAAATTAAATACAAGCTTGACAAGTTATTTGCTGATGAGTGCTACTCCTCTGAAAAAATAGAGGCATTAGGGTTTAAGGCTAAAAGAACCTTGAAAGATATGAATAAAACATCTTTTTGATTTGTCTTTTGCTGTAGGTTCATTTTATAGGTCAAAATGCTATTTATCGATTATTTGAATTTCATATTGGTCATGAGGTATTGCGAAATATCTGTTAAAGCTCGTATGATAATACCGGTATTATCTAAGGAAATATTAAGGGCAAAGTTTAATTAAAATGACAAGTTTAATATACAATAATTTATTTATTTATAGATTACTAATGAATGTTTTGTATTTGGGGAAGTATACTGAAAGGTTTGATGATATCATCAAACTCATCGATCCAAAGAAAGAAAAATTCATTACTGAGCTATGTTATGGTGATGTGCATATTGCAGAATGGTGTAAAGCAAATTCGGTAAATTGGACCGGGATTGATATAAACCAAAAATTTGTTAATTTTGCTATTAAAAAAAGGTTTAATGCGATTTGTCTAGATCTTAAAAAGGAAAGTGCATTCCCAGCAGTTGATACTGTTATTATTGCGGGATCTTTGTACCACTTTCATGGAATGCTCGATGAATTTCTTTTAAAAATAATGAATTCTTGCTCAAGATTAATTATCTCCGAGCCAATTCATAATTTATCAAATAGTGGTGGCCTTATAGGAAGAATTGCTAGCCATTCTGCTAATGCTGGTAATGGTACTGAAGAGTTTCGTTATAATAAGAAAGAGCTAATTAAGACACTAGCGGAGTTATGTGGAAATCGCTGGATATTACACATTGTTAACGATCAAAAAAGAGATATTATTATGGAGATAACATGGAAGTAAGTGTGGTTATTCCAGTATACAACAGCGCCTCAATTTTGAAAGAATTGTGTAAACAAGTAAATTCCGAGTTGCTATACATTGATTTTGAGTTAATATTGGTCAATGATGGAAGTGTTGATGAGAGTTGGTCTGTAATTGAGAAAATTGCGAAAGAATTTTCTACGGTAAAAGGTATATCGCTTGCAAAAAATTTTGGTCAGGATAATGCTATCATGGCAGGATTGAGTTTTTCATGTGGGAATTATGTTGTTATTATGGATGACGATTTGCAACATTCTCCCTCAGATATACCTATTTTGTTAGAAAAAATAAAGGATGATTGGGATGTTTGTTATGCTGATTTTAGTGACAATCTTCATCAAGCTTGGTGGAAAAATATTGGAAGTATACTTAATTCAAAGCAAGCTAATTTTTTTATAAAAAAACCAAGGCATATTTATTTGTCACCCTTTAAAATTGTTAACCGTATGGTGGTAGATTCATTGCTTGAATATAAAGGAACTTACCCTTATATCGATGGCTTGATATTTCAAATAACTAATTTAGTTTCGCAAGTCAAAGTAAAGCATTTTAATCGTTATAGCGGCAAGGGTAATTATAATTTACGACGATCAATATCGGTATTTTTTAAACATACTACAGGCTTCTCTATCATCCCCTTGAGAATAGTATCACTCATTGGGTTGCTGTTATCTGTATTGGGCTTTTCGCTAGGCTTGTATTATATTTATACGTATTATATATACGGTACGACTGTTGAGGGGTGGACAAGTATTATTGCTATGCAATTATTTATAGGTGGTGCAATACTATTGTCATTAGGAGTTATTGGAGAATATGTAGGACGATCTTATATGGCTATTAACCGAAAACCACAATTTGCAATACGGAAAATTGTTAATGATTAAATATTACGGAATTTTATTATTGTCAATATTGTTAACAACAATAGTGCAAGCTTCTTTAAAAGCTATGTCAGTTAAATATAATGGAAATTTTTTTGATAGTCTTGTTGATCTTAAGCTTTATTTTGTATTGTTTTTATATGGTATTGCCCTTATAGCATGGTTTTCTTCCGCATCTAAAATACCATTTTCCGTCCTCATTCCAGCCAATATTTTAACTGTTGTACTAGGAGGCATAATTGGATATTTTTTATTTGGAGAAGAGATTGGTTTTTATAGAATATTGGCATACTTGATGATCATATTGGGCATATTTTTGCTAATGTTTGATGCTTATCAAAATTAGGATCATGACAATTTAAGTATGTTTAGTTTAAACCTTAAAGAATGTGAATTTAGACTCAATAATCGTAAGCAAAATTGTGCTTGGAATGTGTCCAAGTTTAGCGAACTTTTGCATATGGAGTATTTGAATTTGACGGGTATATTTTTATGATCCCCTTCAACAAGCCGTATATAGTTGGCACGGAAATTTTAAATATTCAGAAGGTGGTCGATAGTCGTCAGTTGGCAGGCGATTATACATATACAGGGTATTGCCATCAATGGCTTGAAAAGAGCATTGACTGCTGCAAGGTGTTGCTAACACACTCATGTACTGCAGCGCTTGAAATAGCAGCAATATTAGCGGATATCAATCCAGGTGATGAAGTGATTATGCCTTCGTATACTTTTGTTTCTACTGCTAACGCTTTTGTGCTTCGCGGAGGGATTCCTGTTTTTGTAGATATTCGAGAAGATACATTGAATATTAATGAGAAACTTATTGAAGCTGCAATTACTCACCGCACCAAGGCAATTGTCCCTGTTCATTACGCTGGAGTTGCATGTGAAATGGATACAATTCTAGAGATAGCAAGACGTCACAAATTGCTTGTTATTGAAGATGCGGCACAAGGTATAGGTGCAAGCTATAAAGGACGTGCTTTAGGGTCCATGGGTGATTTGGGTACCCTAAGTTTTCATGAAACTAAAAATATTTCCTCTGGTGAAGGCGGCGCGCTGTTAATTAACAAGCAATCTTTAGTTGAAAGAGCTGAAATAATTAGAGAAAAAGGAACTAATCGTAGTCAATTTGTTAAGGGTCAAATTGATAAGTACACATGGGTTGATATTGGATCTTCATATTTACCTAGTGAAATCGTGTCTGCATTTTTATGGGCACAACTTCAGGAGGTTCGATCTATTACAAAAAGACGAATAGAAATTTGGAATAAGTACCATAATGCATTTCATGAGTTAGCGCAAGAAAAAAAGATAATAAGACCGTTTATTCCAGAGTCTTGCCTCCATAATGCACATATGTATTATTTGTTGTTTAAAGATATAAAACAAAGAAAGTATTTCATTGAATCAATGAAAAATAAAGGTATAGAGTGTTATTTTCACTATGTGCCATTGCATCTATCTCTTGGCGGAGAGAGGTATGGGCGCATTCATGGGAGTATTTGCAATACTCATGATTTGTCTAAAAAATTAGTAAGACTGCCTTTATGGGTTGGGCTTGATGCGGATTACGTAATTAGCCAAGCATTAAATACAATTTCAACTTTTAAAGAATATGATTTTTAAAAAAATTACCAAGTACTTTCCATTTCTTTATATTGTATTTATTTTGTCATATTTAATAATGGCCAGCGGGCTGCATGGAGATGATTACGCAGTCATCAATAGTTTTGATAAATATAGCTTTTTGGATTTCATAAAGCAAAAGCCAGATGAAGTTGGCTCATTAATATTAAATCCAGTTTCATTTTACGGTCTTTGGTGGGCTTATGCCGTGCTGGGTAATGAATATCAAATAATATACGACCTAATAAAAATTTTATTCTCCGTCATTAGTGTTTATTTAATTTTTAGATTTTCTAGTGACTATATGTCATACGATAGAGCGGTTGTTACATCCTTTATCTTTGTTTTGTATCCGTTGCACGATACGACCTTATATTGGTATATGACACTTCAATACACATTGACTCCAGCAATCTTATTGTATGCCCACCACTTAATACGAAAGAATAAGATTAAAAAAGGTTTTTTTGTAACTATGGTTGGATCATTTTTAAGCTACGCCTCTCCACCTTACTTGTTTGGCTTGACTGCAATATTCTTATATGAAAAAAAAATTAAGGAGGCAATTATATTTGTGATTCCAGGAATATTTTATGTAGCGTACTATTTTTGGATGAAGTTTAATTATATTGGACTTGAGCGCAGATTAAATACAGATTTAAGTATTGTGGACTTTCTAAAACAGATACTCATACAGCCTTTAAGTTTTCTGGAGTCGGCAATGGGGCCTTCATATTGGCTTAAGATGCTTTATGCCGTCGAGTCTATTAGTTTTATTTCCATAATTATAATAACTGCGGTATCAATATTTTCGTTCAGAAAAGTTAAGTCGTTTTCTGAAGCACGCAAGTTGCCAAAATCGTTGTATATTGGCCTTATAAGTGTTTTACTTCTTTCATTTGGTATGTTTGCTTTGACTGGTCTTTATAGTCATTCAGCGTTTAACTTAGGGAATAGAACAACTGTTTATGGGACGTTACTTATCACTTTTTTGTTAGCCGCATTTTTGCCTGCCAATAAGAAATCAGCTATTTTTTTATTAATTATATTTTTAGCTCCAGTATTTGGACTTAGTGATCATTGGAAGAATTGGAACGCAAATCAGAAGGTTGTTATAGAGAATATAAAAAATAATCAAGATTTAAAAGAAATAGAGTCAGATAGTACCTTGATAATAACAGGAAACCTTTATAGTAAGCTTGGTGAATACTCTCATATTGAGTTCTTTAGCATGCCGTGGAACGTCAATGCAATATTTCATAATAATACTAAAACAAAAACTATTGTAGCCATAACTCCTTACACTGAGATCAGAGGGGGTTTTCTTATTGATCCAAAATTTAACGAAAAGTATTCTTTAAAAAATAAACTGTATGTGTATGATAGTGAAAAAGATCTAGTTAGATTGGCATCCTCCAAAGATGTGTCTAGGTTAATTAAACAGCAGCCAAAAATAATTCGACACTGGGTTCAATTATTTAAAAATACATGGGTGCAAGATATTATTGTTTGGCTGAGCCCCAGGTTAGTTTATTTATTTAAATAGCTTTTAATGTTAAGCTGGTATTGTTTTTTAGCCATGATCGTTTGAGTTTAAATAGTGCCTATAAATGAGAGTAGCTTATCTATTAAATTGTAAAAATCAAGGAACATAAATGAAGCACTCTTTTGATTTATTTTTTGGAGTTATACTTTTGCTATTTTTAGCAATTCCAATGTTATTCATTTTTATTGCGGTGCGTTTGACATCTAATGGGTCGGCAATTTATTGGTCACATAGGGTTGGAAAAAAAAATAAACTTTTTAAAATGCCAAAGTTTAGATCGATGATAATAGATGCACCTGTTGTTGCAACCCATTTACTCAACGACCCAAGTTCTTATTTATCTCCAATTGGTGGATTTTTGCGTCGTTCTAGTTTGGATGAGTTGCCACAATTATTTTCGGTCTTAAAAGGCGATATGAGCCTTGTAGGTCCAAGACCTGCACTATTTAATCAAGATGATTTAATCACACTGAGAAAAGAAAAAGGTGTAGATGAGTTGTTACCGGGAATTACAGGATGGGCGCAAGTTAATGGTAGAGATGAGCTGCCAATTCCTAATAAAGTAGCGCTGGATGTGGAGTACTTGAGTCAACAATCTTTTTGGATGGATATGAAAATACTTTGGATGACTCTCTCTAAAATTGTAAAACGTGATGGAGTGTCTCATTGATTAATAGAATTAAAGCAATTTCTAGAGTTAATAAACAGTTGGTTATGGTGATAACTGACTCTATTATTATCCAAGTTATGCTTTTGTTTTCATTTTCAGTAAGACTGGGATACTGGTTTTGGCCAGA
>Ga0209662_1000425_pt1 | contig 22797 bp, 13 predicted proteins | sample SaaInlV_150m_DNA_4_FD_184662 | JGI IMG/M metagenome (GOLD analysis project Ga0209662, IMG submission 184662) | Marine microbial communities from expanding oxygen minimum zones in the Saanich Inlet - SI072_LV_150m_DNA (SPAdes) (version 2) | ecosystem: Environmental > Aquatic > Marine > Intertidal...
CGTTGTACATGGCAGTGTTTCCTTTCACCATCGTACTATACGTCGCGATATTTTATTGCGAGACCAACCAAAAATAGTTCTGGACTCTGCCAGAACTATTTTTGTTACTAATTATATTTTACAGCGACCCTTCAGCATCATCATCATCATCACTCCCTTCGAACTCCATTTCCAATCCTCTAAATATATCGTCATCAACATCACCGACAACTAGTGTTGTAGATCCAAAACTAGTCTCTGTATCGTCAACGATTACATCGCTCACTTCACTTAGCGCGTCACTCATCGCTGTGTCATCGGCATCGTCATCACTATCATAATCACTGTCGTACTCTCTGATCTTGCATCCACCTGATTCAATGCAATACAGAGTGTCCACCATCTCCCAACCATTGGCATCCATCGTCTCTTCACAGAAGGGATCGTTGGTGATATCGCAGTCTCTATCGATGTTCATATCATAGCACCCATGTTCTCCTGGAGAACGTATGCGACAGATAATCTCTATAATCTCGTCGGTCGTGTAGAGCTCGCGATCCTTTATCTCTGTAGCGCCTGTATATCCGTCCTCCATGGAGACGACCTCAATGTCATAGTCGTTCAGCTCAATGTTGTTCAACTGAACGATATCTTCCGCGTCCTGTTCGGTGAGCATGGCATGAATCCTAGAATCTCTGTACTCGGTCGTCTGTATGATCGTGACTATCTTGCCCGACGCGATCGCGGTGCACCAATGAGCTTTTTCAACCACATTATAGTTGGGGATGATTACGTACTTGCATGGCTCTTCTTGTTCCTGATCCTTATCACTTCTTCCTTTTCCACAACACTCGTCACTCGCGGTATATAGTGGTGCTTCACATTCCAAACAAGTAGGAAGACACTCATGACATACCCATATTTCACCTGGACCATAATCACCTCCTTCGCCGTAGCAGTCTTCACATACGTCCTCAACATCGCATCGTTCGCAATTATTTTTTCCTTGAACTGTAGAACAATTTTCACACGTAAACTCATCCTCTTCCTCTTCCTCTTCCGATTCCGATTCCGATTCCTCGTCCGATTCCGATTCCGATTCCGATTCCCCCTCATCGTCATCATCGCCATCCGTGTCAATCCCCCCATCGATAACGGCTTGTTGAACATCGTGTTCCAACTCATCGATTGAATCAAACGATTCAGTGCGGCCTCTACTGTCATCGTCTGATGTAACACTGGACATGATTTGAATTTTGTTAGATAACTGTTGTTACTGTCTTGGTATATACTACCAGAGAGAGTAACGAAACCATTTCAATTCTTATTCGCCCCTCTCCTCCCTCTCCTCCCTCTCCTCCCTCGCCTTTCTCACCTTCCTCGCATCCTTTTCCTCCTTCACACCCCTCGCGTCCTTTTCCTCTCTCGCCTTCCTTGCATCCCTATCCTTGTTGCCGTATGCACCTACCTCGGACGAGCGCGGAGTCGGGTAGTAGGGTTTCCCTGTAATCTGACTCCAACTGCGACTCATTTCTGTCTTCGATGCCTCGCATGCGAATCCGACCTTGTCACCCATACTGATCGCATCGTCGCCAGGCGATAGTGTTAGATGCACATTCACTTGAAAGCTCAAGTTTGATTTATTGTCAGTGAGGGTCTGCATAGTACTTTGTTTCAGAGAACGGCCTATTGGGAGCGAATGCATTCCATATGACTGGGATAATGGGTATGGTGGTGCAGTAGGTGTGTTTCTGTTGTAATTAGTTGTATTGCGACTACCAAATGGTATCTTGAGCCCAGTGCCCCCGACTCCACCACCCAGTAGCGTAATCTGAGGTTCCTCATCGAACATATTTTTCAGGTAATCCTCCTCGCTATGTAGTTCGTTTCCAAATATATGATGGAACAATTTCTTGAACTTAATACTCTTCTCCTTACCATCAATGATGAGGGGTATGTCATTGATCATCGCGTCAATCAGTCTGAACTCAATATAAAAGGGTCTGTATTTGGCGTATAGTTCCTTGTTGTAGGCTAACATCGCATCACTGTCCCCCTTTGTGGGCGAATCGGGACGTCTAGACCTATTATATTTTGAGTAGAGAAGCATGAGAATGTATATCGGGGGACTCTTGGACATACGATCTATCTGAACGTCTTTCATTTGGTTGGTAAATATATCCGAGAGGTCGTGGTCTATTCCCTTGTTAAAGTTATTACCAATAGCCTTGTTTGCAGTGCTCTGAAAGAAAATACCTCGCTTACGATTTGAAGGGTTTATGTTTGCGCCTCCATCTTGCTGTTGTTGTAATAGAGTATCATGATTATCATGATTGCGTCTGGTTCTATTAGAGCTTCTGTCGTCCCCACCTGTATCACAAGTTCGTCGCCCCCGCGTCAATCTACCTCCTCCACGTTTTTTATTATTTATACCAGCATCACCCGCGAATACGATCAGGTTGTAATGTATTTGGTTCTCGTAGTGCAAGAACACGACCTTGTCTAGTTTCTCATTGTTTCGTGACGTATCAATAATAGAGGAGGCAAAACTATCGCTAGTATATTTTCGTATTCTATTTGTAGCAGTGGGAGTTTGTATATCCTCCATGCGGTGGAAATCGGGGTAAATATTTATAGTTTTGATGTGGAATATATTTTCAACCACGATTATTGTTTCTTCTTGTGCAAAGCAGGAAGATTTCATGAGCATCTTTTCAGCATCTTCAATCGTTGTTGGAGAAGAAAATTTTCTATCGTTGGTTTTATCTATGAACATCGCCATGCTCACGCTGTCCTTATACATGGCATCAAAGGTCTCGTCGGATATTATTCGTATGGCGGTGGCCTTATCAACATTCGCTGTTGCCATATACATTTCCACCTTTTCATTCTCAGTAGCAGAACGTATTGCATCGGCAACTTGCATATTCAATCCTTCAATCTGTTGTACTTCGTCATTTCCTGTCATGTTACGTATAGAATCATCGTCCATATAATCAGCAAAATCTTCCGTAATAGAAGCGATGACAGAATTGTATCCATACACCATGATACGCGAATAGATGATATTGAATACCATCTCCACGATAGTCTTAGTCTCACGGTAATAATTTACCACAGCCCATCGTATGAATTCGGGAGTGAACGTTGTTCCACGTCGTATAACCTCTGTACCCGAAACGACATCTATTATTTTGAATATAATTTCTCCTTCATTCTCATCAGGTTCGTCAGGCACATATGCATTATGTAGATTGATTGCAGTGGAAATGCACGCGAAGAAGCAGTTACCATTACCAGGTATGGGCATTATCTGGAGGAGATTACCACTGACCTTTCTTGTCCTGTCGGTATGTCCAGGTACTCCAACCACGCGATACCTATAGTTATCCCCATTAAAGGCTACTGCATTATTACCAACTTTGAATAGAGATGTATGTGAATCTTTTTCTCCAGATTCCAGATCAGCCCGCTCATTTTGTTTATGTCCATACATGGTGACATCGTTGAGATATGACAACATTGTAAAGTAGTCTGGTGATGATGTAATAGTGGTAAGTATGTCGTCCTTTTCGTTCTGTTGTAGTCCTGTATCTGATAACATTTTGACTCTGTTCGGTCCACGGACGTTCTTCGATAAAGTTGCAGAGTTTCCATTGTCCGTGATAGTATAGGATATCTCTGGACCAAATAAAAAGAACTTTCGCATACTCATCATCGCATTGAATACAGATTCATTGGTCTTGGAAGCGATATCGGGTTGTTCTTCCCATGTCTCTCCCTCGTCGGGAATACCAATAGGCTTACCCGTAATCATAGGAAGAGGCTTTGGAGAAGTAGGAGGTTTTCTGACGACTGTATTAATTCCATGAATCACTAATTCAGTACTATCAGCAGTACCAACAGTACCAACTGTGCTATCAACCGTTTCAATGTCTTTCCCATCCCCCTTCCTATCGTCCTTTTTGGCACCAGGAGTAACAAACATATACTCAGCTTTGATCGGCTCAACGTTCCCATCACCCCGTTTAAGTTCGTCATCCATCATACGCAGCTCGCGTGCACCTGCCTGCGCCTGAAGACGGATCGCTTGCGCCTCCATGATAGTTGCGCCAGTGAGATCAGGTTCAATAGAGTCATTTGGAACGAGTTTCCAGTCAGAATCGTCGTAAGCCACCTTATACACCGTATACGGCTTTGAATCCATGTATATTTTTGAACCAGGCGCAAATAACGTGTCAATTGTCAACTTTATATTATGATCCACTACATGCGATTTGACGGACTTATCAAATGGGATATCAAAAACTCCAAGAGTATTCTCCGTGGCCGCGCGACTATTGAGCGTGTAGAACAGTCCATGATCGAAGAACTGACGCTTCCGCAGGTGCTCGGGTGTGGCGTTGATAGCCGACTTGGTTAGTTTCACTGTCGGGTTGATCCGAATAACCTTCTCGTTCTTACCGATTGCTCCGAACATGGAAGGGGACAGGCGCACGTACTGGTGACCAGGAATCGTCGTGTAAGCGAATCCACCCAGGACCTCGGGGACAGGGAGTTGTTTTTTGGCCTTTTCTTTCTTTTTAACCTTATTATCAACAGGTAACGTCTGTAGTACATTTTCCCACGTTGGTGTATTGGAGTCATCTATATCATTCCATATGTGACGCATCAGACCGTAGTACAGTCGGGGGTTGGCTATCTCTATAAACTTCTTCGTCGATGGAGTCTGATCCAGCCATATAATCGCTTGTTCGCGGTGTATCAGGTTGGATTTATTACTCTCAGGAGACATATTCAGATTCATGTTATGTATCCCTTTGAAGTTCAGGATTAATGCAACAGGGTAGTGTCCAAAAAACGAATCCTTGATGGAAGGTGAAGTACTGAACTGTATTATTTGGTTTTTTATCATGTATATGTATCCCGCTTCCCGATTACATAATAGAACTCCGTTCATTTTCTCAAGTCTCTTCATGATATTGGGCATATATCGTTTCATGTCTGGCGATCCGAGCAATCCTCTTGTTTGTTCGTTGTAAAACATAAAGATTTTCTTCCTAATTTCATCGGTGACAAAGATTGCATCGGGTCCGTAACCATAGTTACGCACAATTGGGTCAGTTATATCCTTCTTATTGAACGCTGCTTCTCTGTCGGATACTGGAATGTGTCCAATATCGGCATACGAACCAGTAGCATTCGGTGCCAGTCTCAACGATGCAATTCCAGCGCGATTATATTTACCTAATTCTTTTTCTAGATTATCTCCATTAAAAACACTATAATTCGTCTTGTATTTGAGGACATATTTAGCATGTTGTTCCTGATCCTCAAGATCTTGTGACAAATCTTGTTTTTTCTGGATTTTATCAGCTATTATTTGTGCCTTATCCACACCATTAACGTCAATATAGCCTTCTGTGTTCTGTCTATTTGTGAGGTCTGTCGCACGTAATACACGCTGAGTCGCATTATTCACCCTTTCTAATCTCCTAGCCTCTCGTTCGCCTCTGCGAGTGGATTCATCCGCGTCTTCCGCCTCTTCTCGTGCATCGTTTTCTTCTTCTTCGGTATCAGGGTCCGGCGATATCATTCGGGCTGCCGCACGATTTCTCCTTTCAGATTCTCTGTATTTCATCACCTCGTCCATGTACATTAAATCTATTTGTTGCGCGTTATATGTATCGGTACGTTCGCTTTCCTCGTCATCCATACTTTCATCAGCGTCGGCACCGTTCGTATCATGATATGACGGTGTTTTGCGTCGCTCGGTGCGCAGTTTCCTCCTTTTTTCTCTCTCTGCTTTCCGTTGGTTCATATGTTCCAGTTGTCTAATTTTATTCCTATCCATATTATTCCAAGAATCTTTCATTTTGTTATCGGTATTCGCTTCCTCATTATGTCTCTCGGTTTCAGCCTTGTCTTCCTCGGCTTCTATTTCATTCGGAGTGGTTTCTCGTGCTAACGCACGTTTATTTTGTTCTTGTTTTTCTTGATATCTTGCATCACTTTTGTCATCCAACCTCCTACGTACCATAGCATCAATATTGTCTTCCAGATGGTTAACTGTATATGTCGATGGAGTGATGTAATAATCAGACATCTTCTGTTTCGTCGTCGTATGGATATTGTTCGGGATATCCTCGGGTAGCTGTGTGATACGTCGCATCGTTTTAAATGTTGGCATAGGGTTCGGTTGACTTGTAGTTGGTGCTGATGCTGGAGTGAACGGTGTCTCAAAGTAGTTCACCTTTTCATCTGGATTAACCAGATCCTCTAGACTAGGCACAGACACGTATTTATATAAATTTCCATAGTGAACTGATGTAAACGTATCGTCTTTGGAAGTGATTATACTATTATCATACTGTGACATAGATCCAAATACCGCATCGTACTTATATGAATCGGTCATCGTCATATACACGTGCATATGTACAAACATGGCTGCGAATGGATCATTTACTACTTCATCATTGAATACTCTAGGTTCCCTATTAAGGTCCTTTGTATCCTCCACTGAATGTCTGTGAGTAACAAGCCTTGCAGTTACCTCCAGTATTTTATTTTTGATATCCTCATAGTCAGACATTGCGACTTTATTTTCAGTATTCATGCCCTTGTCAGATCTAATTATATTGTGATACATACGTGTAAATTCTGATAAGTTGAATGGTTCTCCCGTATCAATAATATACTGAATGAAAACATCATCATACACGTACTCCATCTCGGAAAGAATAAGTCCTTGGGGGTTATCGCTATTGTCTTCGTCTACAGTAGCAGTAGCAGTAGCAGTAGCAGTAGCAGTAGCAGTAGTCGCAACAGGTGATGCAACCGCTATAGCAGGGGGTACCTTTCCCACCGAACTTGATGAAGAACTAGTTACATGTGCCATTGGTATTGGTACACTAAGCATAATGTCCCCTGTATCTGGGTCTTTTGTTTCGGTAATATTACTTCTGGGTTGTAGTGGTTTACCCATAACATTGTCTAACATTCTATCCAACAATATATTATAAGTGGTGAAGTCATGTGCTAAGTTATACACGTATTTGCCTCCCGGATATGCCGTCATTTCTGTGTTATTGAACAACCAGACTACCTTATGATCCGTGTTATTGCGCTGCGAATCGTCTCCAGAACCACCGACATTGTTTCCGCTCAAAAAATAATAACTATAACTCGCACGTTCAAATGAGTCGGTTCTTATTACATTGAGATCCTCATTTATCTGCCGCGTGCTTGTTAGACCATTCTTTAATCTTTCCATTTCATTAAGATCTTCAGTGGATCCCTTCTTATTTTTCGTTCCAGTACGTCTATATCCCGCCATCTTAGAAAATGGTTGTGGGTCATATTGAAGTTTCATGTCCCATGCTGCGATGGGTGAAGAGGGTGTTACAGTATTGATGTTCTTATCAAACGATGTAATTCTACTAACTCTATATTCGTCAGAGATACTAGCAATACCCGCTATATCTCTAACAGAATTCAAATGTCCAAGCCCGTTAATCTGCATGAAGTTGTCCACGTCAAATAACATATTTCGCAATTTGTCGGGAGTGTCGATAACTGCGCTCTCGCTCATAATGTCATATATATACTTTCGTGTGGCATGGGAAAATGCGTCAACGCCATATATAAGATAGAAGTAGTAGCGGGGTTTTAGTTTTGATATTACGTTTTGGATCATCGTTTTTCGCATGTAAACGGAACTTCTTAATCTTGTTCTCTTGACTCCGTACATAGCATCTATCATTGGAGTGTCGTTGGGATCAGAATCAAGTAGGTTTATATTTCTATGCACCCATGCAATTAATGCGTCCAGTGAAATTTTTTGCATAGAACTGGTAAACTTTTCCAATGCACGATTTTCCATGCGCTGCGTAATTTTGTATAGGGTGTCGCGATGTTTATAGTATTCTTCTACATTGTCATGTATAAACAACTCCAGCATAACAAATGTACGTATGCAGCGGGTAGCGTATTGTGCATCTTTATCCGACCCAACATCGAACAATGATGTCACTATATTGGCGTATTTATCTCTCACATCAGTTCCAGCATCATTCTCTTTTTGTAGTTCTACCATGTCCTCAACCGCTACAGAAGAACCAGGAACACTTGTATCCGTGGTGGAGTCTGAGTTCATACATGTTTGCGTATAGAACTCATCTATACCCATTACAGTATGACCAAAGAACCCGTTCTTAATGGTTGTAGCCGCAGTCGCATCTCCACCACTATAGACGCGGCGCATCGTCTTTTGTTTCCCTGTCTTATTCCCTTTCCTTCCATATTTTTCCGATTCATCATGATTCCGACGAGTAAATCGTCGTCTACGTATTATTGAATTATCGTTAGTACTCTTTATCATGACAGTATACACTATATTGTCATAATATTACTATTGGATCGTATGACCGCATCGCGAAAGAAGGAGCTATACTTTATTCTCATTGTATTGTCTCTTGATATTTGTCGTCGTCGCTAAACATGAGGTCGCGGTGGAACAGGTCGTCAAACACTCGTTTCATGTGTGTGTTCATGTCTCCACCAGTCAGATGGATCACCAGACTATTACACATGGATATCGCTACTTCAAACTTGACGAATCCATCGCTTGTCTTAATGTCATACTTTGCGACAACCTCGCTAGTTATATTGTCATTTATGCACTGGAATATGCGGTAGAAATGTGACTGATCCAACATTTCGCCATTTTGAAATACGGCTCGCGCTATGCAACTCGCATCCTTCACAATCGGTCTCGCTGCTTCCTTACCCAAGATATCCAGCACGTTTGGAGGGTGCATAAAGTTATTCATGTAGGCGCGAGTAATGGACTCCGTCATTTCGGGATTCTGTTGGTGTTCAAACACGTAGAATAGTGTTTCGGTGATATTTTCAGGGAAATGTGTCACGATCCCGAAATCAATGATACCAAGTTGGTATCGCGGTGGACCACCCATATCCGATTCATCGGTTCCATTATCGATAAACAATACGTTTCCCGAATGCATATCGCCATGAAACTTGTGATGGATCACCGAACTCACAAAGAAGTACTTAATTGCCAAGTCGCTATACATTTCGCGTTCAGCAATGGGGATTTCGTTCATATGTTTGCCAGGTAGGCGCTCCATGATGATCGCACGGTCGGAGAAGCTGACAAAATTGTATATCTCAGGGATACGTATATAGTCAACGTCCGCTAAATCCGAACGTGCAGTAAGAGTGTTTTTCATTTCCAATGAAAAGTCCAGCTGCTCACGGAGAAGGTTGAGATGGCGAGATATCACATCTGTTACATCGAGACTGAACCATTGGTTGAGAACAACAGACAACAAATATAATAGTCCCGACATATTGTCAATGCTGTTACCAAGACGTTCATCAATGTTTAGTCGTTTTACTTTCAACACGTACTCTTTTCCAGTGTCTTTATGGCGTAGCGCGTAGATGAGTGAAATCATACCCGACCGAAATGGAAATGCTTTCGTATCAACATATACAAACGAGGTGTTGCGACTGACTGCGTCTAAAGTAACAATATCAATATCGTCTGCATCGTATGGGACGTTATCGGAGAACTGAGTAATCTTTGCGTGTAGATCAGCATCAAGGAAATTATAATTGAACGATATAGCTTGGATAACCTTGACAAACAATACATCAGTCTTCGCCAACTCCAGGAGAAGGTCAGTAAACGCCTCGGATTTTTTAAGATGGGAAACAAACAAGTAGCGTAAAAAGTGCTTTATAGATGCGATAGAAAGTCGTTTATAAAACTGAATCTGAGACCAAACTGTATCGTTGATAAGAACAAAGCCTGCGCCCACAACCGCACAACTAACTGCAATAAAATGCCATATCATTGTGTGTATGCTAAGTCATTCCATCTTTTCTATAAACTCTTTTAGACGACTAAACATCTTCTTGAATACAGTGATCACCATCTTCTCTTGATGGGGTCGCGGTGGGTGTTCAGGGTCAAACAAGAAGGAAATTAGGAATGACCCCGTTGATACATCAAGGAACTCGATATGTATGTCCATTTTGGCGATCGGCATGGGTTTGGACTTACTCAATACACTCGTATTCATTGTTTGTGTACTTGCACACGGAGGCAAGTCGTTACGAATAGTGGATATATAGCACAGAGTCGTTCCCGTAGTATCAAATCTCGTGTCTAGGTTGAGATAGTATCGCGGGACGCCACAATCTTTAAACAGGTGATGGAATAGGAATTGTATATTGGCTGTTCCTGGACCGTTCCTCATTTCTACGGGATTATTCACTGTCATCTGTACATTATCAATTATATCGGCACTATTTACGGTATATAACATATTCATAATGTCAAAATAAAATAGCGTTGTCAGGTTAATATTATTATTCTGGATGATAAACTTCATATCAAACCCATTGAGGTATTTGGATATGTGCATCTATGTGAATGTTATGTACTTATCACTATACATGTTTATACTGTTGATAACATAAACACTACTAACTATTGAGATGTAGCAGATTTTTTTGTAGGTATATAATATACATATAAACATGTCATTTATTGCGGATATGGACAGTGTGTTTCTGAACGAAAAAACTTCATCATTACCGCATTCTCAGCAGAACAGTATCGAACTCAAAAAGGTAGATGATTCAGTAGAAACGTCGTCGGATAAACATAATCTGACAATGATCTTAGGTATTTTTCTTCTTATACTCGCAGTATCAGGTAACTTTGTAGCAGAAGCGATGGGTTGTCAAATGCAAAAGGTTCTGTCTGAAAATATGTATGCCAAGCACGCAGTGATTCTCATGATAATATACTTCTCCCTGGGGTATGCATCGGATACAGGGAGTGTCCCCCCAACCGACACGATAAAAAACGCCTTCTATATATGGTTATTCTTCCTCATGTTTAATAAGATGGATATCTACTTTTCCGCCATAGTAGGAACTCTACTGTTTTCAATACTGATATGTAAGGATTATATAGACTACTATACAAAACAAGAACCCAAAAAGAAGAAGGATATCATTGATAAACTTCTGCGCGCGGTAACGACAATGTTCCATATGGCATCAATCATCACCATCGTGGGATTCGCATTGTATTTCAAGCGACAACATGCCGAACACTATGGCTCATTTTCCTACATTACGTTCTTGCTCGGATCGTCCAAATGCGCAAGTATGTAACCACACTACCTTATCTAAACTACACAACATGTTCATACGATACATGTGGTGTACAATACCACTCTTTTTACATGTTGTCTACAACTATGTTCAAATATCCAAGCTCACTGTATTCTTCTCTGACGTCTTTCTGCGTCGTGATCTCTTGGGTTCAGTTCCACCTGACGCCTGCATATCCCTGAGATCTGAAATACTGATGGTACTACTCTCGTTTACATTAACCGATTGGGCAGAATAATCCATACCTTGTGTCTGGTTCACTGGAATCGCTGCAGCAGAACGCTCGGGGGCCACCATACTGATCTTCTTGGTTTTTAGTCCTGACAACAGCTGGTCAATGTCGCTTGGACCCTTCATCTCTGGACGACCCGACTGCTGAGGAGGAGGAACTGAATGATCTCTAAAATCTGATGACGGAGGTGGGCGCATACTGCTGCGCTCGGGCGCAGTCGCGCTAGAGAAGTTCTCGGTGATATTGATACCATCCGATACTCCTCCTCTTCTATCACCCTGACCCATCATGGAATCCAAGTCGGGTCGCGACGAGAAGCTACTGTTATTACCTGGTCGTGACATGGGTGGTGGCACCGAGTTGGCTCCTTGGGTCGCCATTGGTGGAGGCGGAGCCGAACCTTGACCTTGACTTTGCGGCTGACCAGTCATGCTGTTCACGAATCCAGAGAACCCAGGGTTACTACTACCCATGGAATCCATGGCTGCCTTCTGGAATTGTTGAGCCAAATCGGGGTTCTGGCGCAACACGTCGTCCATACCAGGCATGGCGGACTTGAACATGGAGTTCGTCATATGTAACATCATTGCGCTTCCACCCAGCTGGAAAAGGAGACGGAGTTCAGGAGCCATCGTAGCCTTGCTCTTGTACTTATCGTACAATTCAGCGAATACCTCATCGTAGTCGTCCACGTTCTCTGCTACCTGTTCGCTCCATCCGTCCAGCTTAATATCAAATGGATCGAAGCGGTTGTTCAGGAATTCAATACCGTTAATACAAGTCATCAACATATTCCCCTGAAACTTGATGGAGTTCTGCTTCGCCTTCTCGTCCAGAATCGTCTCGTATTCTCCACGCATCTCCAGAATTGGAGATTCCATGGTGTATTTCTTTGATAATTGTACTCCCTTTTGCTCCAACGATTCCAACTTCCTCAACAACTGGAACTTCTCACGCAATACTTCTTCTCTTGTTTGTGTGGGTTGGGCCTGCATAGGTTTGTCTGGTGTCACTGGGATTTCATTGAACTTATTGAATCCGTCCCATGTAGGTGTGGCAGGTCTCCCATCATCTTTATTATCTCCAAAACTGACAGACGGTCTATGATCAGTCTCGATATTGATCGACTCGGGAAGGTTTTCTGAGAATAGGTTACTCTTCATATTCGAGCCATCACCACCTCCACCTCCACCCATATCCGACATCTCATTAAGCTCTGATTCTAATTTCTCTAAGTCACCCAGCTCGATATTATCATCATTTGTCGTACCATTTGCACTTCCACCTTTTTTCTCGTTCATAAGAAGCTCAATACCACCGCCAAAGTTGGAAGACGATGATGATGACGAGTTCGGGATGTCAAATGACGATATGTCAATAATCTCAGGTTCCATTAGTAGATACACACAGTAATACTTCTATATCTTTACGCGTTACTTGTCTACGATACAATGTATGGTGACATAATGTAACGTTCTACATCTTGGCACGAATATACCACATTCCTTGCAAGAAACAATCAGCCAGATCGTCGTTCTTCTTGTGCTTGTTAAAGAAGTCAACCCATGATGTAAAATCCTCTTTAATGATCCCTAAACACTTCGCGATACCCATCTTCTTTCTCTCACTGTATGAGTTTTCAATTAAAATGTCATCCTTCAACTTGTTCATGGATGACACAAAATCAATATCCAATGACCCATTCTTCATCAAGAAGTACTGTGATAGCATGCCCTGGATCGTCTTCATGCGGTTCGCGATGGGGCTTATCTGGTTCTCAATCAAAACAAGACTGATGTCGTCAAACGAATTGTCAAACAGAATGTCCAATTTGTAGTGAATATTACGTCCGATGGTCACGATATCCAGATTGTTCGCGTTCACCTTATCCACAACCTCAAAACACTTCTCTGTACCGTGTTTGACGATCACTGCGATCAGATCCGCCTTCTTAATAGGATTGGTGTACAGAACACAATGTTTCTCAGCGATCTCATGTAGACGTGGTACCTTCTGCTTCTTCAGGTAGACTGCTTCTAATTCGCGTGAGGGACGGAGGTACGGCTCCTTGTTGGAGTGGCACAAACAGAAACATATTCCATGTTTCGTAAACCTCGCTTCGCGTCCACATGGCGACCCATCCTTCTCTCTACCTGAACACTTTGATACCTCTTTCTGTGCTAGGTTGATCACATCCCATATATCAATCTCGTTACGCTCTATGGTTGGCTTGTTGCTCGCGACTGTTGTACCATCACCACATGTAGATGAGTTTGGTTCAAGCTGTAGAGAGAAAACACAAATGGCTAGATTCTTTATACCTACATCGATGCTCACGATGCGCATTGGGTCTATAGTAGGTGGATATAGTTGCATTGAAATGTAAATATATTCTTATGTGATTTTCCGTTTCAGGATTTTTAGCGAACATAGTAATTACCGACTCGTGGTAGAATATAATCCAGGCGCAGCCGCTTTGGCCTGGAGTTGGTCACGGTTTAAATATGCCGTCTTCAGATCGCTGGAGAACACACCAGGGCGGACCTGTTGCCTGTCATCGACGTTGCGATACACGTATGGCGTACCTGCTACAGTGGATTGACTAGAAGTAGATGCTTTTTCAGGGTTCTCCATCAATGCGTTTCGAGCATTGATATCCATGAGATGCGTGGCGTTGCTTGTGAGATACTTGCGGTACTCCCAGTTGCTTGTGATATTGGCGGCCTTCTTAATATTGTTGTCAACCGCTGCCTCCATGTACCAACTGCTCTGTTCTCGCGAATCCGACATGAGTGCTGGCATATTGGCATGGTAGTTGTTATTCCCACTGTAAATGTTATTTGATTGGACCGATTGCATGGATATCCTTTACTTTACACTTTACTCTATGGCTACATAATAGTACACCGACCATACGGCATGTATTATTGTGTTATTATGACTATTTTGTTCTCTCTACTACTTAGTTCTGACTACCCTTTATGAGCTAGATAGTAGCTCCACAAGCTCACTCTTCTTCTTCTTGTCACCCTTGTCCATCACCCCACGATCTACAGCGATACGCTTCAGCTCGTTCGTGTTGAGTTTCTTGTAATCAACTGAATGATCTCCTAGGTCGACAAGTATTTTATGGGTATCCTCTCCACCCGCATCCACTAACTCCTCTACAATTGGAGCATCTCCGTCATTGCAGATGGAGATATTGTCCAGAGTGATAACCCGTTTTTCCACAGATGTTTCATCAATGTCATTGATACTACTGATATTCTCGTTACCCAGGTCTTCTTCTGATATGTTAATGTCAAGAAGTTCAATCTTACCCGATACATCACAATCTTCCTCCTCATCTTCTTCATCGTCGTCACCACTGTCACCACTGTCATCACTATCCTCGCCACTACTCTCTAGTAGTTCGGTCTCATGGATGATAGATGAATTAAATGGTGATACCATGTTCATGATGATGGCGTCTAAAGTTCTTGATTCTGCGATCCGATGTACATCGCCTATTTCACATAACTCTATATTGTCATCTGAACCCGAATCTGAATCTGAATCTGAATCTGAATCTGAATCTGATCCATCAGGACCATCAGGACCATCAGAGACGTACACCAACCCACTCCCTCCATTTCCTCCATCGTGTCCTAAATGGGATGATCCCGATTCAGGTCCATGCGCAGACTGACCTATGTCCTCAGTAGTGTTCGGAGAATAACGCCCATCCATACACTGTTTCAGCATCATATCGTGTGCGCGCACCTTTTGTGCAAGAACGGTAGATAATTCCATCACTGCGTCCAGCTTCTCACTCTGACGAGTGATCTTGTGGTATAGTATTACTGCGGTCGCCGCGACTAAAACGCACGTAATCCCAATCGTAAGTAAAAACGGAAGAGTAAATATCTCGCTTGTTGGGGTAGGTGTTTCCATTAACGTGATATCATATTAAAATACCAGAATCTAGACGAACAAAGTGTATGTGTTTCTCTCTATCATCTACTATCACAACCGTTCCATGGTTAGATATGTATTGTTACTCGTCCATCTTGTTGAGGATGGATGTAGGGTACTGCATCTGACGCAACACCTCAACTCCACCATCCACCTCATTAATACCATCTTCAATCTTGTACGTGTATATGATCGGTTCTCGTGACTCCTTGGGTACATCTACGCACATGCGGTAGGTCAGGAGTCCTTGTTTCTCTTTCAACTTCTCACACAACTGAGGATAATGGGTGGTGAGCACGTAGTGGATGTTCTCTGTCTCGCTCAAGTGAGATAGATAGGCATATCCACATTTCACTGCCTCTGTAGGATTTGTTCCCGAATAGAGTTCATCAAACAAACAGAAATGGCGTGCTGTGGTTCCGTCCTTCTGAATACTGTCCAGGATATCCTTGCACTTGCGGCTCTCGGACTGAAACAAGCTGTCGCGTCCCGACGTATCAGGAATATTCAGATAACAATGCAGGTGTGTATAGGGGACGAATGCACATGTATCGTAAAATCCACACCCATACTGCTGCGTAAATAGGATGCTCAAGAACAATGATTTTAGCATGGTTGTTTTACCTGATGCGTTTGGACCCGTAATCACACAATCCTTCTTGAGTACGACATCGTTTTTCACAGCCCCACCATCTGATACAGATGGATGAAACACTCCCGACACCTTCATTGCGTCTTGTTTCTCTCTACGTTCGCAGGCCTTCTTACCTTTCTTCTTATTCTTTTTCATCTTCTTCTCATCTGCTACTGGTACAGTATCTGCTGACATGAGCACACCATAATTCATCTTGTTGGTGCGCACGTTGTGTTGTACCCCTTGCATGTTTTTAGTGTATCCTATGAACCCTAGAGAGAAAAGCATTGACTGGTGAAACTCTTCGCCCGTATGCATGACATAGAACCATTTCAATACCTTGCCCATATCAAGCAGTTTTGAATATGAGACGGTACATGGGGGTATATCTGCGAGCACTGTGTGCATCTTTGTAAGAACCTGGCGATGGGCACGCACATTGTCGTTGAACTTTCCATAACTGGCTAATGGTCCCGAGTGTTCCAGAAATAAATCCATCTCGTCTCCCACGCGTTTGGCGAAGTCTCTGATCTCAAATAGCTTGTCGTGAATCTTGAACATATTGGCATAGAACTTGAGACAGATCTGTGTGTTCTGGTACAGCGACATGAAATAGAATCCTGCCGACATCGCCGAGTATATTCTCTGCTGTACGGTCATTCCACTAAACCCTGTGAACACCTTTGTGACTGCGTGGTTCGATGCCACCGTTTTCAAGAGCTCTACATATTTACTGAATGAGATTGTATATCCGCGCGACAACATGATGAAAAATGGGACAATGCATATGATACAGGGGACAAGGAGTGCTAGTACAGGTGCGATCAGATTGTACACACTGAGCACCTGTAGAAACGTCTGGTTATCGTTCAGGAACAATAGAGATTCCCAGTCCATATAGGTATATTTATCCTTGAAGTCCTTGTCGTTTCGTAGCTCATTCCACAATGCGAACATGTTATCCATGGACTGTCGGGGACTATCATTGGATTTATCAGTTATTGACTCTGTTGTTCCAGTCCACGCACGCAAAATGGTCTGTGTATCTTCAATAAACCGCGCATCGTCCGTATAGTATTTCGCCATTTCACTCCGCATCACCTTACCCAGGACATTGTCGTCAGTTTCAGCACCTCCACCAAATACACGATCCAGAATTGCGACACCGTCGTCATCGACCGCGTCTAATAGCTCCATGTCTTTCACTATGGTCGCGTCCAATGTCCGCGTCTTCTCGCACATGCAGATGGGAAGCACAAATGTATCACGGATATCATCCTCAAGACCAGATGTAGACAATACTGCTGCTATGGGTGGTGGAGGTATCGTTGATGGTTGTTGTGATGATGGTGCTATAAGAACCATTGTTCGTACATCACTCCGAGATTATTTACCGAAAGAGCAAACGAATATGATATGTGCGCACGTGCGACATATATCATACTATCAACATATACAGGTTATTATGGCGAATATATAGTAGGTTTTATGTGGAAGAAATATCTGATGGTAACTCGGTAATCTGAGTGGAGTAGTATTGCTCAATCTCGCGCATCTTGGGTACATCTCGTTCGGTGATGAGATTGATACCCATACCCTTTCTTCCCCACCGCCCACTGCGACCGATACGATGGAGGTAGGTACTGACATCTCTAGGTATGTCAAAGTTAATCACGCAACTCACTGTCTGTACATCAATACCTCTTGCAGTAACGTTGGACGAGATGAGAACACGAAACTTCCCCGACCGAAACTCGGCCATAGCAGATTCGCGCTCCTGCTTGGTCATGTTCGAGTGGATAGAACACACGGGATACCCATCAGCAAGCATAGCTTGATGTAGATCATGCACACGAATCACACTATTGGCATAGATGATACAATGCCCTACAGAGATAGCTGCATATAGATCAACCAATATCTCATACTTCTGTACATCGTCTGTGACCGCCACATAATGCTGTGCAATACCTTCCAGAGTCAACTGTTCTGTCTTCACGATGATTTTTAATGGATTGTTCATGAACTTATTAGTGACGTCAAAAATGTAGCTGGGCATGGTGGCGCTAAAAATACAGGTCTGGACACCAGTGGGCATGTATTGAAAAATCTCCTGCACCTGTTCCTTAAACCCATACGACAACATCTCGTCTGCCTCGTCCAGTAAAAATATCTTAATGTTGTTCAGCTCGAGTGCTCTACGACGAATCATATCAAACACACGCCCAGGCGTACCAATGGCTACATGTGGAGGATCACGTTTCAGTGTCCTGACGTTGTCGTCTACGGATACACCACCCACGAGGGTAGCCACTTTCAGTCCAGGTAAGAAGGCACCAATACCTTCGTACACTTGTGCGATTTGCATAGTCAGTTCGCGTGTGGGAGACAAACATAATACCTGTACCTGTTTCTTACTCACGTCGATGCGAGACATAGACCCGATGGAGAAGGTGGCTGTCTTTCCTGTTCCCGATTGCGCCTGCGCAATCAAGTCACGTCCTGACAGCATGGGCTTAATCGCTCTCTTTTGAATTGGGCTTGGATTCTCGTACCCATACGCATAAATACCGCGAAGGACGTCGTCGGGTAGTTCCATTTCGTCCCATTTCTCAATGGGTAATATTTCCTCTTCCTCGTCATCCACAGTATCCTTGTTGGGTGTTGCTGATACTGGTGGGAGGGATTTGATAGGGGCTTGGGTATCGGACCTCGATATAGTTGGTTTGAACATATTATTATTGCTCGTCATAATACATTATATACCCGCAATCTTTTAAGTGTGTTTGTCAATAAACAATACATGATGGTGTGGGTATTATTCCCAACGAGCACATATATGCAATATTCCGATTTATCTCCATGGTATCAGGTGGTTACATACATTCACAAAATAGTAGTAAACCATATAGAAAATGTTCCATATGTACCTATAGCCACTAAAGAATGACAATGTTTGCACTGTCTGATTTTACAGATATTTCCACTAGAGGATTCAATGTAGTACTTCCCGACTCTACAGTAGCACTTATCAATGAACTATCTAAACTTGTTGGTTCCCCCAACTATATAAAAACTCCAGTATTCACAAAACGAGAAGTGACTTCAGATGCAGATAAGAAGCGCCGTCGCAATCGAGGGCGACCAACAGAGACATCAGATGGATGGACAACCGCATCGTCTCATACAAAAGCTGCAGGTGGTGGATCAACCTACACAGATAGTGGAAACATTGTATTCAACCCTGGTGGTTCCGTTCTCAAAAAGGGAGGTGTTAATACCAACATCCAACGCATCCGTCCATTACTGAATAAGTTTGGTAGTAACGCGAACAATGTACCAATCAAGAAAGAGTTGTTTGAGGTCATCGATGAGATGTTTGAAACCGATATCGCACACGAAGACGTAGACAAACTTGTGAATCAAATATTTGACATTCTATCAGGAAACCTATTCTATTCGGATATATATTCCAAGTTGTTTGGGGACATGATAAGTAATCACTCTATATTCGGAGACGTGTTGAATACACGTTTTAATTCGTATATAGGTAGTTATAATGATATTCGGTCCGTTGACCCGATCACTGAATACGATAGTTTCTGTGATATGAACAAAGCGAACGATATGCGAAAGTCGCTCACATCATTCTATGCAAAGCTGTATATGCTTGGGAAAATACATAGGTCGACGATCATAGACACGATTGGAACTCTTACGAATATGGTACGTCAACATATTGAGATAGAAGCGTCTCAAGATATGGTCGCAGAGCTGATTGAGAATCTATCCATCCTACTAGACAAGAGCACTGATGTATATGTCCTATGCAAGGATAAGATGATGGCGAGTAAAGGTGCCGACGAAGACGAGGACGACGATGAACCAGTTGGAATATGCGATTACCTGATCCAACTGTCCATGGCGAAACAGAAGGAGTATGCGGGATTGAACACCAAATCGTTGTTCAAACTGAAAGATCTCATTGAGACCCATCGCGTAAAAAATACGAGAAGGTAAATGTATGTGTTATTTCACAATTGCGTCCATATGTAACGCATTCGTGAAATGAGTTGTTGTCATTGACTTACCAATGGTATAAATGTAGTGTAGGTGTACTGTATATATAGAGGTATAAGAACATGGTCGTATCAAGACTTGAACATACGCTCAGTTACCCCGAATCGCGCTCAGTTCTCCCTGCCGACAAGGAGCTCGATGTAGACTTGTACTCTATTCAGGTGAAAGATGTGGATGTGGTCGTCGCGGTCGGTGGCGCAATCCATGCATACGCCAATAAACAGATCGTCCATCATCCAATCTACATGATAACTAAGAAGTCCAAGGCCATCCAGATCGGCGTATACGAAATGCGTCCATCCGACGTGATCTCGCTCACAGACGAAGATGGTGGATTGAGTTTAGAGAAGCTCGATGAGCCACTCATATACGCGTTCGCCACGAAAAAGATGTTGCTAGAGCAACGCATGATCCCACCACCCCCAGAAGGGGAAGAGGAAGAAGATGAAAAAGAGGGAGAAGAGGAAGTTAAACTCAGTTCTCGTAGTGGTAGTACTACCAATGCTATTCATATTGGGTCCATTCCCGCACTGCGCGCCGACATTTTCACCCTTGATACAACGATCGCACGCACCGCCGCGATACCCGAGGAGACGCGCGAGGCCGCACAAGCACTCGTAGCAGAGTTTGTGAAACCTCCCAAGAGCCAATCCTCCGCATGGTTACAGACTGTGATGAAGAACAACAACTATGACACACATGAAAATGATGGTGAAGGAGATTGTCTGTTCATGGTGGTGCGCGATGCATTCCTCCAGTTGGGGCAATCCACTACGGTAGCGAAACTCCGACATAAACTATCATTAGAGGCGACATCACAACTGTTTGATAATTACACAACACACTATGATATGTCTTCCAAGACACTGATGGATGAGACGAAGCGCGCCAAGGTTCTTCAGACAGAGTACAAGAAATACGAAGCAAAGCTCAAGACGACCATCTCCGCGCTAGAACAACAGGAACTCGTGAGCGCCGCAAAACACATTGCAGCGCAACACAAAGCGGCGGTCGCAGTCGCCAAGGCCGCACGCGAGTTGTACAATGAATTCAAGTTCATGAAGGGTGTCAGTACATTGGACGCGCTCCAGAAGAAGATACTGACCCGCGACTATTGGGCGGATACATGGGCAATCTCCACACTGGAACGGATCCTGGGAGTCAAAATAGTTATTCTGTCCAGTGAATATGCCAAGAAGGACGAAAACAATCTTCTACAATGTGGAATGAACATGGATTCCGTGATCGAGTCGCATGGGACGTTCGCACCCGAGTTCTATATTTTGACCGAGTACACAGGCGCACATTACCGTCTTATCAGCTACAAGGGGAGTCGCATCTTCACTTACGCAGAGATACCATATGACATCAAACATCTCATTGTGACCAAATGTATGGAGAGAAACAGTGGTTCATTTGTCATGATCGGAGAGTTCAGAAAACTGGCAGAGATGCGCTTGGGCAAAAACACATCTGATCAGAGTCAAAATAAATCCCTTCTGGACGAAGATATCGTAGACACAATCGACGTAGACGTTCTTGGGGCAGCAGACCCGAACGTGGTGTTTCGGTACTACGATCGCGCCGCGGACAAGCCTGCGGGCCGCGGCGCGGGTGAGAAGATCGAACCGATCGGACGCAAGTTAGAGTTCGTGGAATTGGCACCCAAGGGTCAGTTCCCGAACTGGCGTAGGAAGTTGGACGGAACATGGTTCCACCCAGACACACCCATCGAACTTGACGGGCGTAAATGGAACAGTGTGCAACACTATGTACAAGCAGGCAAATTCCAGAAGACAAATCCCGAGCTCTATAACAGCTTCACTGCGGAGAGCGGATCAGATATCGCAGGAGACGTTCATCTCGCACAAAAAACCAGCAAACTCAACACCAAGGACATCGACCCAACCTATGCAGGGCAGAAAAAAACCGCCGCAATGCTCGCAGCCACTACCGCCAAGTTCACACAGATTCCTCACTTCAATGGTCTTCTCCGCGCCACAAAGAACGCCATGATATATCAATACATTTCGGGTGCGAAGCCAGTGGTGGATACCAACCTCATCATGATCCGTAAGAGTATTGGATCTCTTCCATAAAAATAGATATTCGTTAAAAATATACACAGCTATGTTGCTGTATATATTTACATTTGTTCAAAGTATATTACATTTTGGTATGTAAATGGACCCAGGAACGGACCCAGGAATGGACCCAGGAACAGAGAACATATCATATGCCTTGTCTAGAGCGACATAGTCTATATCGAACTTGATATAGTGTTTCAACCAGTCATAGAACGTCATATTGGAATACTTTACATTTTGACGAAACCTGTTCAACAGTTTGAGAGCGGCATATAGCGTGATACTGGATGGCATATTTTCCTTCTTACATTTATACGATGATATCGTAACCAGTGTAGTTGGATGTGGCGATTTGTCCTCCAGACGGAGTGGTACATGTAATGCACGTGATGCATTATAGTCCGTTCCTGATATGACACATACGCGCTTAAAGTTGTCGTAGGTGATATCCAACTCCTTCAGTATTTCGGGTAATACATACAACTGGGCCGTATGCGTTTTCATATTCATGTCGCGAATGATGTTATTGCAACCATATACGAACATGTCCATGTCGTCGCTCATGCACCCCCAGAAGTTTTGATGTATCACCATGGTCGCACACAATGTATCAG
>Ga0209662_1000464_pt1 | contig 21816 bp, 19 predicted proteins | sample SaaInlV_150m_DNA_4_FD_184662 | JGI IMG/M metagenome (GOLD analysis project Ga0209662, IMG submission 184662) | Marine microbial communities from expanding oxygen minimum zones in the Saanich Inlet - SI072_LV_150m_DNA (SPAdes) (version 2) | ecosystem: Environmental > Aquatic > Marine > Intertidal...
ATACGAATGGCTAACTACATAACACCTTACTCTTCTGATGGTTTAAACTACTCAGTAGAAGTAGCAGGTGTAAATTCTTATATAGCTACTAATCCTGTAGTTGATATAAAGTATGATGCTATAAGTGCCTTACAGCCTCAAGACTTCGCTAGAAATTTCTCTACTCGTATTAAACCAGGGTATGATGTGAAGAAAGCGGAATGGTGGGAGATTGTTATTGTAGCTGTACTAGTTATTATTATTATAATACTGACTGTACTATCATATTTGTTCCCTCCGTTTGGTGCATCAGTAAGTCCGCTTGCTGCTGCTAGTATCGTATTACTTATAGGATCTTTGACTCTGACAGGTTTAGCTATGTATTGGGCTGAGAATGGTAGTCCTGGTGCAGCTCAGATAGCAGGTATTGCAGCAGAGTACTTAGGTTATGCAGCTATGATAACTGGTGTTGCAGGTGCTACACAGAGTCTGATAGCACAACAAGGAACTATGACAGTACTTCAAGGATTTCAAGCAGCTGGATCATTTATAGCGGTAGGTGGAGAGATTGCACAACAAGCTGGTTGGGTAGATGAAGAGACAGCACAGATTATCAAGATAGTTGGTGCTGTACTAACAGTGTCAAAACTGTTCACAGCCCAACCTGTTCCAGTAGCTAAAGGAAGTGTGCCAAAAGGTGCAACTCCTCCTATAGATGTTCCTCCTGTTGCACTACCGCCTCTACCTCCTATAGATGTTCCTACATTTGGATTAATACATCTAGCTAATGTACCTACGCCAATGATTATAAACTCGTTACTTAGTTTTACTAATTCATTGTTTACTACGTATATTACAGTAATTGCTCCACCTGCAGAAGGTATAGAAGCTCAAGAAGATAAGCTACGTGCTCAAGAGAAAGAACTTGAAACACTTAATCCTGAGAATAGTGAAGCTATATGGAATTCTTATACAGATCCGTATGGAAGTATATTTGAAGTAGGTGATATATATGAGAAATCGTACATAATGCTTACTAGTGGTAGAAATAGATTACTAATGGATAAACATTATGTATCTGGTTATTGATCAGATTTATGGTATAATTTTAAAATATAATAATAAAAGGTACTAATATGACTGCATTTCAAAAACGACTAGCACATAAAAGATGGGTGGAAGCTGGCGGAGCTATGCCAGGGTACACAGGCAAACCTTTAGAAGCATTCGAAAAAGTGTTTACTAGTCAAGGACGAGCAGATGCTAGAAACTCGTTTGGTCAAACTATCGGCTCAGATGGTAAAGGTTTATACACAGGGGAGATAAATTATGATAATGTAATACACGTAGACTCCCCTGTGAGTAATCGTATAGATAGGGACTCTGTAAGTTACTGGGGTGGTCAATATACTGGTGCTGATGGTAAGATGTACGAGAAAGAACTGTTTGGTGATGATTATGAAGTTGGAACTGGAGTTGATGCAAAAAAGACTGGTGATGAAAAGGGTACTGATTGGGGTATGGATGGATATGGAGGAGTAGCTCTAGGTGCTGGACAATTAGGCCTTGGTGTTATGAGCTACTTAGAAAACCAAAAGACTGCTGATAAACAACGTCAAGTTATGGACCAGCAAATAGAGAATAATACTTTTGCACTTGGTACAGCTAAGAAAAAACAAGCAGCTATGGATAGAGACTTTGGTCGTAGACCAGGAGGAATGTAAGATGCCTATCAGACCTAATTTTAGTCTTGGTAACGTAGTAGATCCAACTAAGGGTGCACAAGCAGCGTTATCTAACGTTGGTACTATTATGCAACAACAAGCAGATATTAAAAACGAAAGACTTAAAGCAGAAGATCGTGCAGCTAGACTAGTTATGTTACAAGACCAAGCCGAAAGACAAAGGGTTGCTGCAGATAGAGAGACTGAAACTTACGATTTAGCTCAGAATCAACGTCAAGGTGCAATGCTTTTAGGTGACATGGAAAACCCTCAAAATACTGTACTTACTCAGCAAGTAGATGATAAGTATACTGCATTAATTGACCAGTATAAAGACCAAAACTTAGAGGGTAATGCAGCCTACACAAAAGACCTAGATGCTTTAAACACTAAATTATACTCAGCCTTAGGTGACGGGTCACAAATAGATGGTACTAAAGTAGATATGGTTTTAAACAGAGATCCAATTGCGTTTAAAAAACAAGCGTTTGATAAACTTATAGCTACTGGTAACTTTACACCTACTGAAGCATCTGCTCAAGTAGCTAATGAAATGGCACGTAGATATCCAGTTAGTTCAGCTGAAGATCGTAAAATGACTCAACAGTCTTTAGATCTAGCACTTAAACAACAAATGAAAAGTCGTGGTACTGGAAGTGGTATGACTGTTAATGAAGATGGTACAATCTCTATTGGAGCAGGTAACCAAAAAACTGTTACATCAGAAGGTGAAGCAGTAGAAAAAATTAATACTATGATTGATAGAATAAAATCTGGTAGAGATATATCTGGTTGGTTAGGAGAGAAGTTCTTAGGTAACAATAAAGCTACTAGAGCACGTTTACTAGAGTATGTTGATATTGCTCGTAAGAATAAAGTTCCAGATCATGCGATACTATCTGAACTGCAAACAAGTGTATCTGATAATGTATTCTTAGATGATTCTATTGACATGACATCAAAAGAGTTTGTAGAGAATGCTAAGAAAAATGCAGCTAAGAGCCAAAGGACTACTACAAAAGGTGGTGGAACAGCTGGTTATCAAGCTGATGGTACAATAAATGGTGTTAGTACAGACGCACTTATTAAGCAGTACCTACTTGATTCACGTAGAAATCGTAACAGTGGTTTACGGGGTACAGCAACTGCTGCAGATCTCCCAGAGTTCTTTGGTACTAATACTGTAGCACCTAAAACTGACCCTTTAAAAGATGTAGGTATTGATACAACTACTACACCTAAAGTTACTGCTGCTCCTGTAGTAGTTCCTAAGACTGTTACTGGTGAGCAAAAGACTAAAGTAGATATGTTGGATGAGGAGATAACAGCATTAGGCGATATTGATTCAACTGTTAAGTATGATAAAAAAGAAAAGCTAGTTATGAAGAAGAATACGATTATTTTAGCTAATAACCTAAAAGCTTCTGTTAACTCTGGCGGTATCCAAAAGATGTCACAAGCAAATAAAGAGAACTGGATTGCTTTATATGATGGGGTAAAACAAGGTATTGTAAATACAACTGAATTACCTGGTGATATACTGAAATTCTATTTAAAGAATACTAAAAAGCTAGAAGGTATGATGGAAGGTGAACGTGCTAAGTTACTTAGACGTGAACAAGATGCATTAATACCTGATACAAACCCAATAGCTCCTCCTGTAAACCAAGGAATATAAATGTATTATGAAGAACAACAAACCACTAGAGCTGACATAGGTGGTGTTGAACCTTTAACTCTTGCACAACAAAAACTAGCACGATTAGAGAAATCTAAGAATGCTAAGCTATCAACAATTACAAATATGCCAGTAGAGTCTGAGTTTGTAATGCCTGATCGTTATACTGAGAATACTAACCAGACAGGTTTCATACCTTCTGCAAAGTCTAGTTTATTACAAGCAGGCGGTAATCTTTATGATACAGCTATAGATGCTACAAATAGACTAACTGATGGTACTACAACTAAAGATAACACTTACTGGGATAGTATGTCAGAACAACAAGTAGCTGATCAAGCTGCTAACTATGATAGAACTTCTAATACACTAGCTATGAAAGATATGTCAAATCAAGTATCACAAGCTAATACACAATTCGGTGAAGGTCAATATTTAGATGCGTTAGGTAACTATGTTGGAGCTGCTGGAACTGCATTAGGGCAAGTAGATGAATTAGCGGGACAAAGTATGGGAGCTATGGCAGAACTTGCTGGTGGTGGAGCTATTGTAGCTGGTACAGCGGCATTAGCACCTGAACTTGCTGGAGCCGCAGCAGTTGTTGGAGCTATAGCTAAAGTTGCACCTAAAGCTTCTAAAGTTCTAGGCTGGACTATGAAGACTATGCCTAAAGCTGCTGTATATGGAGCTGATAGAGCGCATGAACTAGCTAAAGAGTATGAAGAAGCTACAGGTGAAAAGAAACCTATGAGTGAAGTAGCTGGAGATATGGCTATTGCATCACTACTAGGTGTAGTTGAACTAGGTGTTATCGGTAAAGGTGTTGCTAACATGACTGTTGGTACATTTAAAAACTCTATGGGACATCTAGCTAAGACTATAGATCCTCGTACAAGCGCTTTTAAATCTTTATCTGATACAGTATGGCAAAAGGGTGTACAAATAGCTCAAACAGCTGGAGCTGAAGCAGGACAAGAATTCCTAGAGACTTGGCATGAGATTATATCTGGTGATAAGAAATCTATTGGTACTCAACTACAGAGTAAAGAAGGCTGGGATAAAGCTATCGTTGGATCTATTGCAGGTCTTACAACTGGTGGTGCTATTGCAGCAGCGCCTAAAGCTATTACATTGCCAGCTGAAGTTGGTATATCAGCAACTAGAGGTGTAGTTGATTACGGCCTTAAGAAAGGTGCAGATATATCAGCTAATATGAGCTATAAAGTCTTACCTGAAGCAGATAGACAAGCTATTGGTGATAAGTATGAAGCTGAAGATGCTTTACATAAAGAGTTTACATCTCAACTAGATGTACAGACTAAAGACCTGGAAAACCTAACGGGAACTAAGGCAAACCTAGATGCATTTATGGCTGACCCTAAGAATGATATAGGTGGAGAATTACATACAGCTATCAACAGTATCCAGAATGACATAAAGAAACGTGAAGCTGATGGTAAACCTATTACCGATACTGTAGCTAAGAACATTATTACTAAGGCTATAGCAGCTAATAATGCTGCATCAGTTAATTCTAAAGCACAATTAGAAGCTTCAAGAGCTAAAGATGCTACTTATAGATTGTATAGTAATACTAAAAAAGGTGTTAAAGGTGTAGTTGGTAAAGTACTAGGTAGTGATACAGTCAAGAAAGGTGTAGAAGCTACTAAAGAAGCTTATACAATTACTAAAGACTTTACAGGTAAAGCTATTGATTCTACTGTAGATACAGCTAAGAACCTAGATAGTTCTGCAGCTCGTGGTTACATGGAATTCATTATAGATGGTAGAGCAGGTAAAGGTATTAAAGATAGTCAAATTACTAAACAACTTAATAAAGTAGCGAATAAGATACCTGATACTGACCTAGATACTATGATTGCAGTAGCTAAGAATGATTCTAAAGTTAAAGCTGCCCTTATAAAAGTTAGAGATACTCGTAAAGCAGCTAAAATAAACTTAGGGCTACTATCTGATAAAGTTGCTACTATACCTAAGAACTCTATGGTATCTAAAGTTAGAGCTAATACTGTAACTACAGGAGCACAAGCTAAAATACTATTTAGCGAACTTCAAACACTTGCAAACCAGAAGGTTATAGACCCTAAAGTTAAAGCACAGTTTGATGTAGCACTAGGTGTATTAAAAAAGTCCAAAGATATTACAGATGTTCAGTATAACACTCTTAGTAAACGTATTAAAAAGAACTATGTTCCTGACACTATTAAAGATAAGTTTAATGAGTTAAAAGAAGAAGTAGTCAATATGGACACTGATGCTCTTAAATCTAGAGCCGGTAAAATGTTTACTAAGATTAAAGATATTACTAAACCATACTATGACAAAGCTAAGCCTGCTGCAGAGAAACTACACGAGGATACTAAACAGGTGATTAAGGACTTTACTGAAGACCAGACTAAAGACTTTAAGAGCGCTACAGAACGAATGAATTCAGGTAAAGATCTTGGTAACGCAACACATAGAGCTATAACTAATATTACTGCTGCCTATATAGTAAGTAATGCAGGTAATATGTCTGATATGGAAGGGATGAAAGCTCTATACTACGAGAAGTATCAAGATAGAGTAGATGCTAAAGTTAAAAGTATGACTACTGTAGATGAAAACATATATCCTATGGAAGCACCATCATCGTTTAAACATAAAGACAGTACAATACAAGATATAGAAGATCAGGTAGTTGAAACTTATAATGTTGAAAAAGTACCTATGAATGATGAAGATGTACCAGCTGCAATACTTGCACTATCTGAAGAAACTGTAATTTGTTAAATTAAAGGACCACAATGCCAAAATGTATACCTAAAGAAGATCTATTAGCTGCTCTACACAGGCTCACTTTAAAAAATAAGGAAGAGATGGTAGATGATATCAAAAACGGTAAATCACTTAGATTTGATGTTACCGAACTTAATCCAGAAGATCTAATAGGTTTTCTGAATAAGGATAATACTAGTATTAATAATATCAAAGAACTAGTTGGTGAAGCATTCTATAAAAAGATTGGGCATATTCAAAGTAAGGATACAGAGTCTGTATCTGATTTTATGGATAAAGTCTTCAATGACCCTAAACTCGCTATACCTAGAGCTATCGGTCTTCAAAATGTACTTGATGCTATTAAGGGTGAATCAGATAAAATGCATAATGAAGGTATTGATCTTAAAAGTATAAGCACTAATGGTATTACTCCAAATATACCTACTAGACGTATTGCGTCTGTAATAGGCAGAAAGTTTATGTTTCAAACTGGTAATATGTTTAGAGGTACTAAAGAAGCTCCTTTATCAGGTGCTCAAATAGAAGTAATGTACCATAAGATAGGTATGAGAATACTAGAAGATCTTAAAGAGACAGGTGTAGTTGATATCAAAGAAGATGGTAACTACATTAATGACTTTATTGAAGGTGATAAACATAGTTTAAAAGGTAGTGCAGCTAAGAAATCTGGAGTTACAGTAAGTCTCAACCTAGATAACCTAGTTACAGACTCTGAGACTCAGCAAGACTATAATGCTGCTTACTTCACTAACCCAGCCCTAGCTAAAGACATATCTCGTAAGAAACGAGAGTCTAAAGATATAGCTCCTCAACTAGAAGTTATAGCTAGTATTCTTAGTGTTACTAATAACCTTACAGTACAATCTACTCAAAGTATCCCTAGTACTATTAAGCCAGACAAAGATAAGATGCAAGCTATGAAGGATAAAGACTTTAATAATGCACCTGCTGATATACTTGCAGCTAGAGAATCTATAGCTGAGACTGGTACACATTTAACTGGTGCTAATCATAAGTTTATTAAGCAGCTTGCTGAAGCATACCAGAAAAATGGTTTAGAGAAAGGATTTGAAGACTTTGCACTGACATTATTAGCAGGTAGAAACAACAGTGGTGACTTAAAAGGACTATTTGGTGTTAATGACTTAGAGGCTACACTAGGTAAACAAGAGAGTCAAAGTGGTCAGAACTTATCTACTGTAGCTCCTATGGAAGACTTATTGAATAGTTACCTAGGACTATTAGATGGTAATGGTACCCCTAAAGATATGTACTTTAACCATAGCTTTGTAAGAAATATGAGACTGCATAATATGGATACTATTCTTAACTCACAAACTAGTAAGTTTGCAAGGCATGGGCTTACTACAGGTGAAGTTACATTTGATCTTTACACTTCAGAAGGCGTTGAGGCTTATAAGCACATGGTATCTGAACTAGCAGATGAGTCTGGATTCAGTATAGAAGACATTATATACAAAGGTGATAACAAGACTCTTGAAGCTTACTTAAATACGTACACTGAGTTATTTGAAGGTACTAATGAGACTCCGTTGGGACGTAAATTAGGGTTCCTAGATAAGATTGTTAAAGCTAATCCCCAGTTTAACGGAGTACCTACAGCAGCACTTAGCTCATTTCAAGCTATACTAGATGTACGAAAGGGATTACTGACTGGTTCACTTACTACTGAGTACTCGACTAAATCAGATGCTATCGCCTCAGGTGGTCTAATTGGACTAATGGAAGCACTAGGTACAAACCCAGCAGTGGCTGATATCCTTAGAGAGATGAACGTACTAAACTCTGATAAAGATCAGTCTTTAAATGATGTGTACGGCATTTTACAGAGAGCTATAAGTAAGTATACAGAAATGGAAGATATGACATTTGAAGAGGACTTAGGTAGAGATATTATAGATGAGAAATACTCACCAGCTATGACAGCTCTTATGAAGTCAGGTATATATACTAAGACAAATAAGGATGGTAAAGAGTATTATGATACAAGACAACTATCTAAAACTCCTACTATGACACTTATTTATGGTCAAGGTGAAAAAGCTGCTAAGGGCACAGTTGCAGAAGACATTGCAGATCTACTATTTACTGCTGTACAGAAACAAGATAAGATGAGTGAACCTGCTGGAAAGTATATAGCCGAGTTACTAGGTAGAGATGTTGATATACTACAAGATCCTACTATATATAATGAAGTAGTTGAAGCTCTGCAAAAGAGTAACGCACCAGCTGATATTTTATACATAGAACTTAATAAGAATGTAGCTGACGCACTATTTAAAGAACGTAATAAGACACTCAAAGATGTATTTGATGTATTGACAGACATACAGAAGAAGCAAGGTGGACACATGCATCTTATGCCAGTTTCTGCTATGCTTGATCCATCTATAGAGTTCACAAAAGATAACCTAAAAAAGTATGGAATGCCTATACAAAAGATATTTGATGTAGAGAAGTCTGTTGAGGATGCTGATGGTACGGTACATGAAATATCTACTAGAGAGGAACGTCTTACATTTACAACTGTACTAGCTAATGCTACACACAATAAAGATTCATATGACATCTATACAGCTATAGCTGAAACAGACAAAGAACATGATGGTAATGGTTATATTGTAGTACATGATGAAATTATTACTGACCCGGTAACAGGTGTAAAATCTAAGAAGAACTATATTAAGTCGTTTAAAAGAATGGCCAGAGACTATGATATTTCAGATGTACTTTTACAAGCGGCTGAGTTGTATGACCCAACTAACTCAGGTATACCTAAACTTAGAGCTAAAATTGATAAAGCGATTAAGATCAAACAAGATATTATAGATGGTGAGTTCAATGATGATAGCCAGTCTATATTCGGACAAGACGCTACTAAAGTGCCTGATCCTGAACTTGGAACACCTAAACCTAGAAAACCTAAAAAGGTTGTAAAATCTGAGGGAAAGTCTGATAAGGTTACTACGGAAGTAGAGCCTAAGGCCAAAGAGTCTGCTCAAGAGAGAGACTCAGTGTTACAATCTAAGTTAGGTAAACTATTTCCAGAGATAAGTGTAACTTATTTAAAAAGCCCATCATATAAAGGTGCATTATTTAACGATATATCTATAGTTATAAACTCATTAACTAGTACAGAAGATACATTACCTCATGAGTATGCACATCATTACATTTCTATGTATAAAGATAGTGACTTAGTGAAAGAAGCTATAAAGAAATGGGGATCTGAGGAAGCACTAGTTCAAGCTATAGGTGAACAGACTGTTAAACAAAAAGGTGAAGCTTACGGTTGGTGGATAGACTTCTCTGGTTGGGTGAAGTCTATGTTTACCAAAGCAAGTAAAGAAGACTTACGTAATCTATTGACAGACTCTTTCTTGGCTAATGAATCGTTAGGTATTAAAAATACTGATACTACGTTTGCTTTATACCAACTAGGTGATAAACCTAATGAGAAGTCCACTAGCTACATAAATAAAGATGGTATGTCTAAAGCTGAGATGTTTGCTAACTCTAAGATGACAAATCTGAATGATGCTGTATACTCTATGCTACTAAGTAAAGTAGAAACTAGAGGATTATCAGCAAGGAAGAAGATTCATAATGCACTAAAGACTAAGTTTCCTGTATACACTGATGTAGCTAATAAGATTCAAGGTATATATGATAGTTCTGAAGCATTACAACAACTACTTGGATTTATGCACATAGGTGGATTAAATGATAAACAAGCTAAGAATAAGTTGCAGTCACTAGCTAGTAAGATACACCACGATAGAAATACTAGAGATAATCAAACCATGTCTAAGATTGATGATCTTACTGAACTATTTACTGAAAAAGACAATGAGAACCTGTATAACTTTATTAATAAGGGTTCACTTGCTGATTACTTCCTGTATAGCACAGAGAATAGGTCAGAAGAGTCTATAACAAATCGTATAGCAGAATTACAAGGTAAGCTATCTAAAGACGATATGGAGCTTGTGACACACTTAACTTCTCTGTATACAGAGAACAAAGTTATTAACAGTGAACTAGGGCATACGGTAGATTATGATATGACTAGTCAAGGTGCTAAAGATGTCAAGGAGTTAATAGCTTTACAAAGTATTGCGTTTAACGGTACTAAAGAGTTTGTAGAAATGCAAGAGAACAATCTAGAGTTATTTAACATACTTAAAGATAATGCTATTGCTCTAAGTATGATTCATGCAGACCTAAATAAGGGCAGTACACCTCATGTGAAAGGTACACTTATTGGTGAATACTATGAGTCACAGTCTCACAAGAAAGTTATTACAGTGAATGATATTGAGAAATTTGGGTATGAGGAAGGTAGTGGTTGGAAAATCATTGATATGCCTGAAGAGGGTAAGTTAGGACTAGCTATTAGGAAAGTAGAGGATAGTTTCTACACAGAAGGTGCAGGAATTGATCTAGGTACAACTAATACAGATCTAATAGTACCTAAGCATATAGCTGAAAGTGTAAACCTAGCTGATAATAATATAGTTAAAGTAGGAGATAGTTATAGAAAGATACTAACTTCTGATCATAAGAGTCAAATGGGTATTATTACTAAACCTGGTCATTCATTGATTCACTCTACTTCACATATGATTGCTGCACAAGAAGCAGATATTATAAGAAAAGAAGTACTTAAAGCGGAAGTAAGATCTATATTTGAAACTAAAGATAGCTCAGAGATTGCTAAAGTACAAGCTAGGATTGCTGATCCAGATTCTGATCACCCTTACTTTATTAAACTAGGTAAAGGTGTGAACTATGTAGAACTAGATGCGGACATTAAAGCTAAGTATAAACCTGTAGATGTAAAACTATCTAACTTAAATGGTTTTAAAAATGAGGTATCTCTAGTTCGTAAAGATATGGCTCATTGGTTGACAGGTGATAATGCAACATACTTTAATAATAGTCCTAAGATTCAAAAAGCTAGTAAGATCGTTAAGCAACTAGTTAGTGGGGCTAAGATAGGAATGGCTGTAGCTAATCCAGCTAAGCTTATGATGGACACTGTATCTAATACAGCCTTCTTAACAGCTATGGGTGTTCCAGCAGGATTTCAAGTAGATCAAGGTAAACAAATCTTAACAGAGATGGGTACACTAGGTACACTCAGAACTGAGATCGCTAGATTACGAGTACAGAAAGTAGCTTATCCAAAAGATACAGAGTTACAAGCTAAATATGATAATTTGATGCAGGAGCTAGAAAATCATAAGTTGAATGGTGTAGTTAAGAGAGGTTTTATGAACTCACTCAGTTCTGATATTATGAATAACAACTTAGACTCATTAAGTGGTCTACAAGCTGATATAAATAAAGGATTACGTTACTTACTTAATAAAGATGATGGATCAGCTAACATAGTTAATAAGTTTATTATGGACGTATCTAATGTTACTGGTGATGGTACTGAAGCGTTAAAGTACATTGGGAATATTGTTAAGAAGGCAGATTCTACTAAAGAGATGGGTAGAATGTTAGATGGAGCAGCAGAGCGTATTAAGAAGATCAAAAACAAAGAAGATGCTGTTGCATACTTAAATAACTTTGTACTATCTCCTAACTCTGAAATTGTGAAAGGTGGTGTTTGGTATAATGATGCTATTGATACAGTAGGTAAAGAAACGTACTATCGTTACCTGACTGAGATTGTAAAAATGGATCCTAAACTAGCTGAGGTTAAGGTCATTGAGTCTTTCCCTGATTACAAGGAAAACATGCCAATGGCCATGAAAGTACTAAGTGACTACGGAATATTAATGTTTCCATCGTACTGGACAAGAATTCACTTACCAGCATATAGAATGTTAACACAACGTAGTGTTAGTACAGGAATAGAACTAGGTTTAGCTAACTTAACTAATACACATCTAGAAACTATCCTAAATGCTACAATACCAATAAAGCTAGGGACTAACCTAGATATAATCCAGACACCTACTAGTCATATAGGTATAAACTCGTTACTTCCAACCCACTTATTTTAATAAGAGGATTTGGACTTAGCGTAGAGGAATACCCCACCACCTATAAAACCTAGTATTACAATAGGTAGTATTATGTATGATAAGTAAAAGGTTACTATCATTACTACACCTAGTACTATCACTAAGAATATAGCCTTAAAGGCTGCTGTTATAGTATTAATCATTTCAATCCCTTAACTTTACTGGACTAAGAAATAGGTATATACTAAAGATAGCACTTGATATTGTGGCAATGACCATTCCACCTAATGTACCTCCAAGTATAACTGTTAATAGTGCAAATACGCCTATGTCTAATACTGCATTAGCAAATTGACCAGACTTAAATTTAATGACAATAACGATTATATTGAATCCCATTGCCGCCCCAAGCAATAGGAATTCCATTACTTGTCTCTTTCTTTTATTATCATCTCAATACGAGTCATAGGGTTTACTTCAGTATCTGCTGCTGCATCTAATAAAGCTCCTATTTGTTGTGCTGAGAATCCAATCATACTAAGAGATCTAACTGCACTAGTAATAGTAGAGAGTGTATCAATTACACCTTCAGCTCTAACATCTACATTCAGATCCTCATTGTTGTTTGTACATATAGTTTTTATAAAATTAAGTTTCATTAGCTTTCCTTAGTTAAGTTGTCGATTTCATGATTTAGGTACCATAACGCTTTACGTAAATCCTCTAAACCATTCTTCTTTTTAGACCTACTAACATATTTTATTACATTAGCTGTACACCAAGAGAATGCTTCAGGATTAGCTTCAATATACTCAAGAGGACTGATAGCCATCTCTGTATAGTGATTAGGTTCTACAGGGTTATCAGCTGTAGGTAGTTCATATGTCTTTGTTAATGGTTTACCATGAGTTTCTGGTACAGTATTGTGTTTTTCATTCCTAGGTCCATCATGTACATAACATATGTCCCTATCAGAGCCTACAGGTGTTTGATTCTCACATACATGACAAAATGTATGTGGTACTTTATGCTCACTCATTGCTTACCCCTCACAAGATACACAAGAACTCTTGTTTATTTTGTATGTTAACTCTTCATTCAAACTATGTACATAGTATAGTGATAACAACCATTCGTCTAAGAAAGCTAATACGTGAAGTCTAGATATCTCTTCTTCTGATTCATCTGGAGTGATAAATAGATTTAGAGATTGCCCTTGACCTCCACCACCTAGAGTCATTATCTTCTGACGTTGAGAACCCATCATTATAATAGTCTCTTGATTTAGTTCATAAGCTGTACGGAATACGTCTTTTTCATGTACTGACAACCAGTCTTCCCCTTGTACTGAACCTTGAGCTTCTGAAATACGTTGCATAACTTCTTCAGTATATGTATCACGTTCTTTCATTAGCGTAAGTAGTACAGGGTTAATACGGTAGATGTTCCCACCTGCTGTATCTTGCTCGTATACATTTGCGTATACAGGATTTATACCTTCTGACATACCACCCATGTGAACAGCAGTAGATTTAGTTGGAGGGAATGCCAATCTATGAGAGAAACGTTCTCCATATCCTTTCATCCACTCAGGTTCACCAACTTCTCTAGCTAACATTCTACTAGCTAGTAAAGTCTCTCTATCAAGTTCTTTAGTTATAGATTGGTTAAACATGATTGACTCAAGTCCCCCATAAACCCAACTATTCATTTGATAGTATGTTGATATACCTAACTGACCTAAACCAATAGCCCTAGACTTCTCAGTAAATGCAATGATCTTTTCAAACCCTTTACCAGCTCTAGCTTTAATAAGCATATCTTCAATAACCGCATCTAGGAATACTGTAGCTATTTGTATAGCTTTAGTATCTTTCCACTCATCATATCTAGCTATGTTCATAGATGACAGTACACAAGTAAATGAGTGATCTTCGTCATTGAATAGATTGATTTCTCCACATAAGTTACTATGGGATACTAGCAATCCTCTATCTTGATACATCTGTGGTCTAGAACGATTCACTTTATCTAGATAGAACTGATACCCCTTCCCTTTTGACATACGACCTTTCATCATCTTTTTCCAAATAGTGTCAGCAGTATCTGGGTCAGTCTTAAATAACTCTTTATAGGAGTCTGTTAAAATCCATCCAGCATTCCAGCCATCATCCTCTGCCATAATTTGATCATACATTTCATCGAAGTCTGCGTGCATCGGATTAAGATACTGACCTATGTTACCTCTACGAGAACCTTGAGATACATCTTTAGTATCTTGTACGGCTCCTGAAGCAGATTGCATAATACCAGAAGCAGTTCCACCTTTAGATATTACTGAACCTCTAGGTCTAACATTACTTAGATTCCATGATGTACCATAACCAGCTTTAGTAAGTAATGCCACTTCCATTCTAGCTGCATAGAATCCATAAATAGAGTCTTCTAAGTGTGTACCAGAACATGAGATCGGATGACCTCTATCATTACCCAAGTTAGTTAATACAGGAGTAGAAGGCGATAACCATCCTTTCCAAGTAATATCATAAAATGCATCATTCCAGTTCTCATACCCAAAGTTTTTAGGTATAGGAAATGTAGTAAGCTCTGAAGCTCTGTTAGCCATTCTAGTAAACATATCTTTTGGAGTCTCAGCAGTATTAAGATACTCATTCTCCGTAAGTAGTTGGTATGCTGCGGTTGTGTACCAATCTGGTGCTTCACCTAAGCGTTGTAACTCTTTACGTATATGTGATAGTTGTTCATATTTATTCATTAGGTTTTCCTGTTATAAACGATAGTGCACTAAATGCATCAAAGTCCCATTTTCTACTATATTGTGTTGTACCTGATACAAAGAAGTCATGTATCCTAATTGACTTCGTACCTTTGTAGAACCAGTCTGCAATAGGGTTTTCATCGATTTCATATAGTGAGTCAAATCCTAAATCATTCAATACGTTATTAGCTCTAGATCGTATGAACACTTTTATCTGAGCACCGGTAATACCATTAATAGGGGATGTACCAGGAAATATGAAGTCAATCATATCATCCTCATGACCTATAACTTCCTTCACTAGCTTAAGTACATTTTTATGATGCTTATCAAGATCAAACTTTGGATCTGCAATTTGCATCTCTTTCAAACGAGTATTATGTAAGTATGTAGCTGCTACACCGTGAATCTCTTCATCTCGTATAACGTAATCTACTCCGAACAAAGTATTCATTATGTACTTATGACCGTTAGACTTAAATGATCTAAGAATAGTAAAGTTACTAAACAGTAGAACCTGTTCTGTTAAAGCTAATGTTGCCTTAGTTAGAAGTTTATCTTTAGATATATCTTTAGTAATCTTTTTTAAGAATGCTAACTTCTCTCTAATAACTTTAGTATCTTCTTGGTTTTTCTTAATAGTTTCAGGTGGAATGTTAAGAGTATCTGACATCTTCTGGTAGAAGAATGCATGTACAGAAGTTTCCATACGAGCTATCTCTTTGCATAGACCTTCAATTTCAGAGTGTGGATACCATGAAGCCATTTCACTCCAGACATCTCCAACTGCCTGTTCAATTTCTACAAATGATTGTAGTATAATAGTTACTGCATTGAGCCTAGTTTCATCTAGTCCCTTACGGTAATCATTAGTATCTTTATCTACTGGTATCTCTTGAGCAGTCCATGGAGCATCTTGTTGTCTCTCCATAATTTCCTTAGCTGTAGGGTATAGGTTCTCGCCAAAGAGACTTGGCGTTTCTATTGGCAATTTACCCATAGTCTAGTTCTGCTTATCTTGAGCTATTAACCCAGCTCTTAAATCAGTAACTTCTTTCTTTAATCTACCTAAAGCTGTACGGATTCTCTTAGATTGTGCTTTGTTGTATGATGTTGATGTATCGTTATGATTTTCAACCATACCTAATAATACTTCTAGTTGTGTTTGTAAATCTTCCATTATTCTTCTCCTGTGAATTCATCTTCAGTAAATCCTGAGATGTAGTTGTGTGCAGCTACTGCTACGGACTCTGTTAACTTCTCTAAAGCAATTGCCTGTGGTTCTGTTAATAGTTTGAATAGTTCTTTATCTTGTAATGCTACTAATGCGTCAGCTACTGCTATCGTATCTTCACTATCTAAGTTAACTTGAACTGAGAGAAACTTCTCTACATTTTTTGTTGTTATACCGCTTTCTATTGCCATTTATAATCCTTTTTGCAAAAGTGATGTGTCCCTGTTTTTCGTAACGCCTGTAGGGACCACACATTCGATTCAAAAGTTAGACTCCCTGTGAATTCTGGAGTTAGGTAAGAGGCACCTATCAGTTAAGATGGCTAACTATTTATTATACGGCCTTCTACCGTAACCTATAAGTAACTTTAGATGTCGTCATCACTTGCTGGTACACTAGTTGGTGCATTTTGTCCTGCTGGAGTAACACCTGAAAGCATAGCTTGTAACTTAGCTTGACATGCAGCACTGTTAGTATTCTTGTAGTTAATTTCTACACGAGCTTTAGCATCTTCAGCTACAGTCTCCATAGTTGTACCTTCTGCAGCATCAGAATTAATTTCCATACCGTTACGTTTCTTAGTATCAAAGAAGTTGAATACATCAATCTCTTGTCTTACCCAAGTCTTACTAGCGTCTTTCTCATCTGCAGAAATTTCTGAGTATGTAATAATGTAAAGCTTCTTGCCTTTAGCTGCTGGATAGTTTACTACGTCTACAGTCTTACCTGATTTGTATGTTTCTGTACCTGCTTGCTCTTTACCTAGGACAGTCTTAAGGTCATTACCTGTAGCTTTAACAATGTTAGTTAGTTGTGACATTGTACGCTTAATTGCTGCTTCTGCTTTAGTCGCATCGTTGTTTGAAGTAAATCCAACATACTCTGCTGTAAGTCCTGAAGCATCTTTAAATACTATTTTAACTCTTTTATCTTCAATACTTTGCATTGATTCAATTGTAACTAGGTGTGCACCTGCTGTATTAATCTTAGTTCCAGTTTTACCTAAACTATCCTGTGTTTCTTTATCTAAATTGTTGTATTGGTCTAATAAACCCATTGTATATCCTTGTGTGCTGGTGTTGCACTATTTTCTCTAAAGTGACGTCTTGTACTGTTAAAACTTATTTACTAAGTGAAATCTCTAACTCTGCTAATGAGTTCTCTTTTGACTCATACGGTGATAATGAACGTCTAATACGTGTACTGTCAAATGATTCCATGTTATCTGCTTTAAACTTGAAATCTTCTATAGTTAGTACTGTGTTAAAGTGAGACTCTACCATACGGAAGTGGTCTTTACCTTTTACAGTTGTGAACTTCTCCGACTCAGTATCTTTTGGATCCTTAGCTGGTTTGTAGTGTGACATTACATATACAAACTTACCATGTGTATACGTCTCTTCTTTCAACATTCTGAACCATGAGTATAACTCTTTGTTATATTGAATCCACGAAGCAAATCCGTTGGATACTGTAACATAGTGTTTTTCAAACTCATCTACTAGTGTAGAGAAGCTGTCAATTATGATACGGTCTACATCCGGATGAGCTATTGCTTTACGCATATGCATCATAATACCATCAATATCTTTATACTTAACATTTCCAGCGTCTTTGTATAGATAGTCTGTACCATTTTCATACACATTCTTTATCTTTATCATACTTCTATACTGCGATTCATCGTCTTCTGGTAATCCCTTACCTTCTAAGTCATAAATTACTGTACGAGCTTTGTCTTCGTCTGACAGCATCTCTACTGCACTCGATTTCCCAGCATTAGGGAATGCGGCTATAAGCACCGGGAATGCCCTAGTTAGTTTCTTTCGTTCTTCAAGTGTCTTGTCTTGTAAATTCATTTATCCCTCCATTTGTGATAAGTATGTTTTTAATACTGTATTTTCTAATCGAACTTCATCCATAGGATTAGTCCAACAACTATTAAGATAGTGTATGACTTGTAAGTACTGTTCTTGGTTGGCACCTTGATCTCTCAAGTGCATTGAAGCTCTAGCTAGTGAGATAGAACCTGCACCTGCTTTACAGTGAATTACATAATCAAATATCTTATTTACGTTTGCCATAATGTCTTTCATAGCTTTAGTCTTAGCCTGAGTAGTTACAGGCTTTGTTTTAGGTACTAATCCTTCATCTTGGTTGTTTGCACATTGACTAATAAGTTCCTCTATCTCGTAGAGTCTACCTGTAGTGTTTGAATAAACTTCTGATCCTGCATAACCATAAATAGGTTGAGCTGGATTACCACTAGTTGGATCACCTTCAATTGTAAGCTCTTCACATACACTTTTCATAATACATCTATATAGATTGAGTTGAGTCCCATCTATCTCGACACTTACTGGAAGTATAATTCTAAACTTGTACTTGTTTTCCCGATCTGATGTTGTACATATGATATGCTTGAACTCTGATAGGAAGTTATGCATTTGCACAATATCTATCTCAGATTTATCTACATCTATAGTTAGTAACTTAGTAGATGAAGCTATGTACTTTTGGTTACGATTCATCGTAATAACGTCACCATTTTTATTAGGACCATCATTATACCTGAATACGTTGTAAACTGTATCATTAGTTACGATATTCTCTAAGAACTTCATAGAGCCTGTTTTGTAATGGTCAAAGTTATCTAGGTAAGCTATTCTATCTGCTTTAGGTACACCTGGTACCTTATTGTAGGATAGTGCATACTCACCTGTATCTTCAACTTTCTTGTATGGAGCATACTTAAATAACCTAGCTTCGTTGCAGTAGGATACAACTCCGTCTTTAGATAAGTAACTGTTCATAGGATGAAGCAGTTCATGGAAATCGTTTGATACTCTTGTAACCCAACCATTTACCATAGCTGTATCTAGAGTTACTTCAGTTAATTTACCTTCTTTAAACTTGTCACCAAGTAATCTGTAGGCTTTAGATGAAGTAAGTATTACAAACTTCTCCATATACTTAGAATTATATTCTGCAAAGTATATAGCTGAAGCTAAATGTGTTTTAGAGATTTCATTCTCTCCACTCATTAAAGTCCATAATGCTGCCAATCTAGCTGTTTTAAAAGCTCTACCTGCAACCTCTACCTGACTAATAGATGAGTCTTCTGCTAACTCAGCTCTCATTGCACCGAACTGAAAATAGTCTGTATACAGTTGAGCTGCGTCTTCTGCAAAAGATACTACTCTGTTTGCTTCAGATGATAACATTCTAGCTACAACTTGTGTAGTCATGTCATCTAATTCTGTAGATGTTTTTGATACTACCACACGTCTTCTGTTAGCTATCTCACGGACTTCTGCAATAGTTCCAGGTATTTCGTTGTTCTCAATGTTTTCTTCCTCTGAAGGCATTGTGTACCACGATCTACGAGCCATCATTGCATGAAATATCATAGATATAATTTCAGATACTCTCTCATCTCCAAATATAATTTTAGGAGATGAATGAAGTAATGCATTTGGATACATAGATTCAATTGCTGCTTCTCTAACTTCTGCTGTTTTATAAGATGGTGCAGGAGCATTACCCATATCATATAGAATACCAAGCATCTCTAGAACTTCTTCTGTTGTCTTACCACTCTTTAGTGCTAAACCAAATTCTCCCATAACTACACAGGGAATACCAAATTCACTAGTTGCCATACGATTTAGTTTAGATGATAGTCCACCTGATGTAGTTTTAGAACCCATTTCCAAGTCTTCTAACTCTCTAATGAAATCTACGTAGTCTGAATACACTAAATCAGATTCTACTGCATTAGGAACTTCCTTCTGCTTCTCTCTGAGAGCTATACGTTTTGCACGTTCCTCTTCTTGTTTCTCACGTTCTACTTTAATAAGTTGGAATGCTGTTGAACAAGCTGACTTCATAGTTGTTACTGAAGCATCTTTTCCACTACCTGATCCACTAATATTAATAGCATAGTAGTTGATTGATAGTTGATCCGGTGAATACACAGCATCATTTATTACAGGTCTTAATTGACCTAGTAGATGATTAAATACAAAGTTCACTGTTGTACATGAGCTAATGTTACTAAACCCTGGAGACTTCGCTGTAACTAGCTTGATACCTTGCTGTACTATGTTTGGTAGTCTATCTACTTCAAACTTATCACTTACTTTTATAACACTAGCTAATTCGGTTTCATATAATTTTACAATATGTCTTACATTATCTAGTCGTTCTTCTGGTGTTATTTCCATTAATCCTCCCTTGTTAAGATGCCACGTTTAACACGTATACCTAATTTATTTAGTTTAGCTCTAAGTGCTGATGCAGTTCGTACACCTTTATAATATCTTACTACTGATTCAAGGGATTCGCCTATAGAATCTTGTAAGTCTAGTATCTCTAGTGTATTCCATCCTTTTGAAGTAAATCCTGTTATTTTAGCTCGTTTCTCTTCTACCACTAAAACTTCATCTTCGTAATCTCCAAATCTAGGTTTAACACCTACACTTACATACATAGATAGTGAAGCTTCTAACTCTTTAATAGTTTTGTTTGCAGCTTCTAGCTTAGTTAGTAAGTTAGCATTTGTATCCATCAACATCTGTGAAGGTTGGTTTTGTGCATACTTAATCTCATCGTATTCTTCTATGGTCATTTCAACTTTAGTAATCATTTTAGTTCTCCCTTTAATCTAGCTATTGCTTCTTGTATAGTATAGATCTCATCTGAGCCTAACCTATCACTCCATCTAATCATGTCTTCCAATAAATGTATTACTTCCTGTTCCATCTAATATCCTTTGTCCTACATCGAAAGCGTAATCGCCTTTGATTCTAGTATTGTGTTCTTTAAGGTAGTGTTTCGTACCTAACTCTTTAGTTTGTTTTATAACATCTTTCTCGTGTCGTTTTAGTACTTTACCAAGCATTTGAAATTGAACTAGGTTGTGGGTATCACATTGTAGTTCTAATAGATCAAATCCTTCTGGTGCTTCAAACTCCCTACTGCCAACTAGTTGTACCTTCATTTTACTTTCCTCCTATTGTAGATAGCATCTGCCAACTCTTTTAGTTTATATATGTTGTCTTTAGTTGGTGACATCTTAGCTATGTCTGTATAGAATTCTAACTCTCTGTACGATGCATCTATTGTCTCCATTTTATCTATAGCCCTTTGTACTTCTTCTAGTGAGCAGTTGTTCTCTAGTTCTGTTAATTCACTCCAATTTGGCCCTATGTCTAATGCTGAAGCATTTGGTACAGGTTGATATGTGAACATTTGTTTAGTCATAACTTCAACTAGGTTGTTGTTTAACCACTGTAATATGGTTGCATCTTTTCTACATTCGTAGTATAGTGAATCATATATAGTTGATGTAAGTAGAATATCTCTCTCATAACCAGCTAGTTTGATTCGTTGTCTCATCTCTGCCATTGTTAGGGCTGAAATTATATCCCAAAATTGTGCTGTTGCATTACAAATCGTGCGATTATGTTTTGCTGGATCATCTGTACGTATATGAAATCCCATACCTAAGTATGTCTGTCTCTCTTTACTAGCTTGTGACATAACTACATTATTGTTATATGCTGTAACTCCAGGATATAGTTCGTTATGGTACTATCAAATATAGATTGAGTTAT
>Ga0209662_1000473_pt1 | contig 21599 bp, 24 predicted proteins | sample SaaInlV_150m_DNA_4_FD_184662 | JGI IMG/M metagenome (GOLD analysis project Ga0209662, IMG submission 184662) | Marine microbial communities from expanding oxygen minimum zones in the Saanich Inlet - SI072_LV_150m_DNA (SPAdes) (version 2) | ecosystem: Environmental > Aquatic > Marine > Intertidal...
GAGAGCGAGCGATAACGTGCGTCCAGTAAACCCATTTTTCATCCCATGTAAATGTACATTATGCGATTCTTTCTAGGATTGTTCGCGCTAGCGACGTTTATGAGCACCTCATTCATGGGTGCATTTACCGATGCTACTACGAATATGGGTCAGCGCACCAACACCGAACTCATGGCCGCGCTAGTCAGTGGCGGGAGACGTCAATACCAGGACATCATGTTGTACAATGACTTGCATGGAATGGTGGATTCGGGTGCGCCCGCACACCAACCGTTGTCGAGCGGGCTAGATGGATTGATGAACGTGTATGATCGTCTGTACAACTACGGATTTTCTTTGGCAGGATACCAGTTTATCGGTCTGGCTGTGTCGTCCATCAACGACGACATCTCACTGACCGACCAACTAGCGTTTTTCCTGTTGTCGTGCGGATTCGTATTGTCGTGTTTTAGTGCGCTGCTATCATTTTGCATGTATGAATATATATGCGGTATACGCCACGAGTCAAATGAGTTCATCGTGACGGGAATGAACACATATCGTATATGGTTGTTTTTACCACACCCATTACTACTCTTCAACACAGGTTTATTCATCGTCCCATTCAACATCCTCATTCACAATATGCTCTTACCATATTTTGCTATGGCAGTGAACCTGGTATCATGTGTTCTATGTGCGGGATTCTACATCCACCGACAAATGATCGTGAATAAGCAAGAGTATGTGTTCCTTGCTACCGCAACCACTAACATGGATAGTAATACAGAAACTGTTACACTGTGTCGGCATATTAACAAATGTACTGACGCTATTGATGATGGTGACGCTATTGATGATGGTGACGGTACCGCACCTTCGGAGGAGACTCCATTAGAATATGATTCGTCCCAGATTCAAATACAACCGTGTTGTCGGAATTTGCGAAATTGTCGTTCGTAGCTTCAAAATAATATCCTATGTTACAGTACAACAACCCCTACAATGTCTCTTCCAGCACCCGATAACGCTGACGCAGATCATCCATGGTACCAGCCTCTAGGGCTTCGTGTGTGGAATATATGGGCGACGCAAAATGGAGATACACTCGCCGAGTTCAATGGTAAGTGTTTGAACAACCATATCAAACTGTACAAGTTCAACCGACTTCTGGCGGCTAAGGGGTTCGCACTGAACAACGACCAACTCGTTAATATTAAGAAAAAACTGTCCATCGACTTTGTGGTTGCGGACCGGTCCCCTCATGACCTGAAGAAGATGTGCGAGTATTGCGGTACAGAGACGGATATCATGAAAGTGTGTGCCTACTCTCGCACACAGCTGCTGGCGTTCGGTGAGAGTATGGGACTCGAGTTCTGTGATCTGGAGGACGTATTGGTCAAGCATGGGGGTGGCATGTACACGCGGTCTGGGTAAATGATACTGTAGTTGTATGATTACAATAGCTTCATATCTAAAGATACTATCTATGTTATCATGTATAGTATCATTTCTATAAACATGTCAAAAGCTGATTGTTCCAAACTGATGGTTACCACATCGTTGATGAACACTGGACATGGTTCAGAGAAGTAGTCTAAAATTATATTGATCGTCTCGTACGTCTATTCCCACCCGTCTTTATTATTTTATTACCATCTATATCCACAATACCCCTACTATAGTCGCGCAAAAAGTTACGCTTATCTTCTTCTGCTTTCCTGTTTTGATAACCAGTTAATGCCATCTGATTGTTACGCCTGCTCATTGGTATATTGGACTGTTTTTTGCCGATATTCCTATCTGTATGATCAACACCTGGTTTTGTGGTGGTGGGATTAAATGTTACTTGTTTCGGTGCGGGTATTGGCTTGGCATGTGCTGTAATATCACATTTTGTATCAGACAAGTGGGTTTTACTACATGTATTCCCCCCACCCTTCATATTCGATGACCTACTACGACTTCTTCTTCTTCTTCTTCTCGTCATCGTTCTTCTTCTCTTCACTCGTCGTCTTCTTGTGCTGATAGTCTTCTTTGTAACAGTCATATATACCATTCATATTTTATTCTGGGAATCAACCAATTCGTACAGCATCGCGTATTTTTTTCGCGACGCTATACAAGAAAGAACATGATGAACCGACTATTTTTGTTGGCGATTGGTGGTATGATGACCCTATGTTCTAGTATGACAATGACAGACACATACGACGCTAGCACGGCACAGATGGCCGTATCCCTTTCCCAGTCCACGTATTGTTTGTCGGAGTCTGTGATTCCTGATGCATGGGATTGTGCGTCCTGTACGCCGCTCGTGACTTACGAAACATCGGTGGTGATGTACGGGGAACTGGCGGCGTTCGGATACATCGGTGACCGAGACTCACTGTTTGTAGCTTATCGCGGTACATCGAACATCCAGAACTGGATCGACAATGTGCAGGTGCGACAGATGTATCCCTACTCCGACTCGGAGGTTGGTGTGGAGCACGGGATGTACTCGCTGTACGCATCAATGCGCTCCGAGGTGCGCTCCGTTCTGGACGACATGGCGCTCAAGCACGGCACGTCGCGGCTACTGATAACGGGTCACTCTTTGGGAGGCGCGCTCGCCACATTGACCGCATTCGATCTACTGAACACCGAATCTCCGTATGTGGTCTCCGACCTGATCACCTTTGGCTCACCGCGTGTGGGCAACATGCGGTTCGCTGAGTACTTTGATATGTACGATTTGCGTATCGCACGCGTGACGCACAACTATGATATGGTTCCACACGTACCCGAGACGTTCATGGGGTACGCACACGTGCGCGGCGAAGTATGGTACAACGAGGACGCGACGGAGTACACTGTGTGTTCCGACTTGGGTGGTGAAGACCCAAACTGTTCAAACTCTTGTGCGCCGATGAGCTGCACGAGCGTGTCAGACCACCTGATGTACCTGAACGTATCCATGGGGAGCGACGGTGCGTGCTAAGATTTTTGGATTTTGTTGGGTGTAAATTGAAACCATATTGAGCCAGTACTTCTAATCATATATAACACTCTTAGTACATTACTATGACCCACCAACAAATGATTGTGAATGAGAACTGTATCACAGGCATGCGCGCGATGGCGGACGAGAGCGCAGACATCGTAATCTGCGACCCGCCCTACAACATCGGCAAGGACTTTGGGAACGATAGCGACAAACAGAAGATGGACGACTACTTACTGTGGTGCGACGAGTGGGTTACCGAATGCATTCGTATCCTGAAACCGCGTGGCACGCTCTACATCTACGGGTTCAGCGAGATCCTAGCGTTTATCCGCGTGCGCATCACTATCAACGTGCGGTGGATCGTGTGGCACTACACGAACAAGGTGACTCCGTCTCTGAACAACTGGCAACGGACGCACGAGAGTATCTTGTGCTGCTCAAAGGACAAGCGACCCGTGTTCAACCGCGACGATGTACGAGAACCATACACAGATACTTACCTGAAGAACGCAGCGGGGAAAGTACGCAAGGCAACGAAAGGGAGATTCAGTAACGGTGCGAAGGAAACGACCTATACTGCGCACGCGAACGGCGCGTTACCACGAGACGTTATTAAGGTGCCCGCGCTCGCAGGCGGCGCGGGACGTAAGGAGCGCGTGAATCACCCCACACAAAAACCGCTGGAGTTGTGTGAGAAGTTGATCAAGGCGAGCCGAAACGGTGCGGACGAGAAAACGATGGTGGTGGTTCCCTTTGCGGGGAGCGGCAGCGAATGCGTCGCCGCGAAACGGTTGGGGACGGATTTCGTGGGGTTTGAGATTAACGAGGAGTACGTCGCCTTGTGCAACGAACGGTTAGAGGAGGTAGATATGGATGCGTGCGCTATAGATGCACCAGATGCACCAGCACCAGCACCAGCACCAGAACCAGCACCAGAACCAGAACCAGAACCAGATTCAGACCAAAAAGAGGGGGGTGGGGAGAAACAGGGAGAGGGATGGGATGGAGGATTGTGTATGCATTTGCAGCTGTGAAGAGAATAGGGTCATATTTACATATTGTTTTTTTTATTTTGTTTTTGTTTTTATTGTTTTTGTTTCTGTACAAGCGCATAGATATCAGCATACGACATCTTTTTTGCGGAGTTATCAACCACTACGTCGGCGACGACGTATTGTTTGACGTCATCGAACTTGAACGCAAACCATAGTTGCGACGACATCGCGAACGAGATGGACATATTATCTGTTTCCCATCCCACCTGGACTCCTGCATTATTTCCTCTCTTTCCCATCTTGGGGCGGAACTCGGACGCGTTGGTTCGGAACACGGGGGAGCTCTTGGGGATCAAGCACCAGTGGTAGTGGATCTGGTTGTTGGGCAGCTCTTGGCGAGCGAGAATGGAATAGTGTTGGTAGGAACTGTCTCTGTTTGCGATGTTCGCGACAATCTCGTCGGGGGTCCCGACGTTCTTGTCGGAGCAGACAGTGGTGAGACGATAGGAGGAGACAGACATCTTACCGTTGTTCTCAAGCTTGGCGCTCTTCATGGAGATGCCTATGTCGTCGAACTTCATGTCCACGCCTGACTTGTGGTTTCCATTGGCCTCGTCAGTGACCTCGCAGCCAAATGAGGCCACTGTTTTGTTGATCTCCTCCCACCCCGCTTCCTTGACGGCGGTGGAGTTGATCATATGGTATCCTGTGATTTCACGAGCGAACTGCTCGGAGATGCTTGGGATAGCCAGCTTCGTGAAGAGTGATGGCTCAGTAACTACAGTACTGATGTCCATATCAGCAACTAAATCAGCGAGCACATCAATGTCTTCTTGTTCAGGCATGTCGTCGCTCCCCACTGAGCCACTCACAGGCTCGGAACTTGACGGGATAATAGGCGGTAACACAGGACCGGATTCGTTTGTATTCTCTATAATAATGGTATTCATGTTGTATATGTCATAAGGTAGATAGACTTAAACCCTTTCAATTCTTTTTAGTAACATTGGTGTGGGTTCTTGTATGAGTTTGTGATAAGTAATATCTAGCGATATAGTATAGTACCTAACCTCTTAGAATATGGGATTCTTTGGAGACGACCACAGTGCGGGAATAACAAACAGCAAATGTGTAGGACGTATGTACAGAATGACTCATCCATTTGCATGTCCTATGGAGCGTCGTCTGGTGGACAAAAGGGCATACAATGAGTATCATAATACGGGTCCTATTAGAAGGGGAGGGATGGGGACTAAATCAAGACGTAGACGCGCCAGTGCCACTACCACCAGCAAAAGGCGGCGCAAGAACAAGAAAAACAGGAAGAACACACACAAAAAAGGACGTAGGTCCCGTTTTTCAAACAAATAGATGTTAGATGAGATACATACTTTACACCATCGCAAACTGTTCAAAATCCAACACTTCCTCCACCTTCAATTCATCCACCTTCACTTCCTCTACCTCGTACTCCACTTCGGGTATATCGGTATAGAACTTGCGCACGCGCGCATTGGTTTTGATTTTACATGGATCAAATTGGGACAGGTACAATCCATCCAAGTCCCTCACGCGCGAGAGCGCAACATAAGTCTGACCGCATGCGAATATACCGCCACCGACATCAATCTCCGCCATGGTGAGTGTCGCACCCTGTATCTTGTGAATGGTCATTGCCCACGCAAGCATTAGTGGATACTGTCCCACCGCCAACGTGGGACACGCCTCGGACTGGTAGAACTTAAGAGGGATTGACAATGTGATACCGTTGGAGAAGCGCACCATGGGTTTAAGAAGGCCCTTGGTATCAGTCCCATTATCAGAACCCGCAAAATCAACGATGACGCCAAGGGATCCATTACAAATACCAGTTTCCACAGAGAGGTTTGATGTACACATCACATTGGCACCGACCTTAAGGAGAAGCGGTTCCATTCCACATGGAGAGTTCTTCATCAGTCGCTCCATTTCTGCCGCCATTTTCTGTGGAGTAAGTTGCTTCTTGCAGCGAGCGATTTCAGATTGTGGAATGGGTTTCCCCATCATGTTCAATAGAGTGGTACAAGTGGTCTTTTGAACGACTTCAAACTTATGGATGGTGCCTTTCAATGCCTTAAACATCTTGTCATTGACCGCATCCACCTTGTTTCGTGTGGGAAACAGCTTTGCTGGAACCACTCCCTGGTGCGCCACCGAATCAAATGGACGGTTCATGCATTTTTTCAGCTCGTTAATATCGGCTTCATCTACCATATCCATGCGCACGTGTCCCAATATGCGCCGAAATGTCGGGTCGCTCTGACGGAACATGGTGTTCAGAACGATGTGATTGTCAATAGGAAATGTGTTCAACCATCTAACAGACTCAAAGCAGAACTGTCCTTCTGAGGTGTCGTCGCGTTTTGCAACGGGTGGCAACTGGAAGAAGTCGCCCACGAACACCACCTGCAATCCACCGAACGGTTTGTTGGACCCACGCACACGACGCCCCACTGTATCCAATATGTCAAATATATGTGCGGACATCATACTTACTTCATCCACAATGAGGATATCTGTGGAACGCCATGCAGTACGCGCGATATGGTTGGAGAACACACCCTCTACGATATCATTCACTTCACCTTGTCCCAACCTGATACCGCTCCAAGAATGGATAGTACGCGCGTTACATTCCAGAAGGATCGCAGCACAACCAGTGAGCGCACACACCTGCACCTTCTTACCCTGGCTGGTGGCGGAGCGCACTAAATGGCGGATGAGCAACGTCTTTCCCGTACCACCTTCGCCAGTAATAAACAGGTTGTCGTCGTCATCAAATTGTTGGAGCGCGCACTGCTGTTCCACAGAGAGGACCTGTGCGTTCATTGCTGCGCGCATGGACTGTGCATCCGCCTTTTCCTTCTGCTTCTTCTCCTCTTTCTCTTTTTCCTTCTTCTCCTTGTTATTCTTTTGCTTGGTGAGTTGGGTAAGGCGCTTCTCTACCGCATCATCGATCTGTTCCGAAGTGAGTCTGGTACTTCGCTCCACCTCAGCACGGTCGGTGCTACGTTCGACCATGTCAGCGGCGATCTCACGCATGCGCGCCTCGATGGCGCCACATGTGCGTCCATGTGCGCTCGCGATATCGGACACGGAAATGTGTTCGGGATCGCGCAGCTCGGTGAGAAGCTGTACAATTTCATCTTCAGTCCATCGTTTTCCCTTGGCCTCGGGTGGTACGGGTGGTACTGGTAACGGGGTTTTGATGAGCCATTGCATCATATCTCGTTCAGAGTCTTCAGGTGTACTAGTTTTGGAGTTGGACATATATATGTATGTGTGATCTATATATATGTTTTACTTGGGTATCTTGTAGTGTTGTTGGTGGTCATTGATTACACGAACCATTCAATTTTACGCAAAAAAATACAAGTTATTATACATCGTCGTCCTCATCATCGTCCCAGTTGTCTCCCAACTGTTCGTGTCCTGACTGGATAGACTGCCGACGCTTCGCAGACATTGAGGACGGTTGTGCCGTCATTTTCGCGTCGTGTTTCGCGAACATGCCTTCGATCTTTGATTCAAGCTCCAGTTCATGTATCGCCCATCCAGCAAGTGCTTTGCGGTTGTCATAGGTGAGTCTTTTGTTTTCAATGTTGTAGAGATTTCGCGACCGAGTGTCCATAATTACTTCGAACTCGGTGGTCAATAACTTCTTTGTCTCGATGAGATCAACGTAGTCGGCGTCCATACCATTCTTTACCTTGCTCCAGTCGGTCAGCTTTTGTTCGGCGTTTGCGAAGAGCCATAGGTTCTTGTCGTTCCAAGGTCCCAATACATCGGATCGATGTTCTATCTTGTTATGTAGGACAGAGTACTTCTCACGTAGTATCTGAATAGATTCACGCATCTCATCGTACTTGTAATACTTGGAGATAGAGAGAACCAAAGTCACATAGGTGGATATGGATATGGACATGACCGATATAATATCGTCCATAATTCCAAACTGTGCCTTAGTAGCGTTAAAGAATCCTGATATGGTAGAGAGAAAAATAACCGATGTCTGGATACTGTTTATATTGTTGGTGAGATCCGCAAACTTCAAGTCAAGAAGACGTTTGGATTCCGCACACTCCTTCAAAATGATCATGTTCCCTTTTTTGAGGTTTATCAATTCGCTATGGAATATAACGTACTGCATTTGAGAGAACCAGTCAGTTTCTTTATTAACTGGATCTGGGATATCTTTTTGTGTGACGAGCGTGATAGGGGGTGGCACAGTAGGGGGTATAATATCCATCGATATCCCCTCTTCTTCTTTGTCATCTTCATCATGAGATTGAGATGTTCCTGACCAGGAGTTCGTACGAATATCTACAAGAGCATCATTAGTAGGTATAACAGCAACATCAACATCATCAGCAACAGCAACAGCAACATCAACAGTATCAGTACTGGGTTCGTTAGTACTAGTAGTGGTAGCTGTGGCGTTAGACTCATCCACGACCGCATTTACCACAGTCTCTATAACAGCGTCAACAATATCTAGGTTCTCTGTATTATCTGGTAGTACAACAGGCTCCGACATGTTTGCTAAAGTATACTATACCTATACATGATTTTAGATAGTATTTACCGCTCATGTATATCATATTTACACCTTTGGACATTTAAGTTCGCACGCCAAAGGCGTGCTATTTATATCATTCAAAGGAAACGTTGCCGATAAATGAATTACACCCTTGAAATCGGTACTATTGCAGACAAGCATGGCGACAATCAATAGGCGTGCGAAACATTAGAAGAGTGTATTGAACGCGAGTGGATGGAAGAGTTGTGTGTAGATATTACTTGTTACATATAGATTCTCTTTTGTTGCCTAAAATTAGTTTCTGGTCGTCTAAAGGTCGATCACATACATTCTTTACTACGGATTCTTTACTAAATGTCTTCAACGATGTTTTATCAAAACCAAACCGCTTCTTCATTGCTATAACAAATGACATATCATTATGGTATAATACTAATCTGTCCTCTAACAACTTCTCATATTTCTGCCCTCTGATGCGATCAAACCCTACTAAGCCAGAAAGTATCCCCCTTCCCCCTTCCCTTCCTCTCCGTCTCTTTTTTTTAGTAGAATCCGCTTTTTTTATCTTCCGTCTTCGTCTGGACACATTCCTTGTCATTATACATTTGAAGAAGATTTAATTTTTCATGGTAAGAATACATGAACATCCCTTCCAAAAATATAGTAGATTATCTTGAAATATCAATGACATCGTCTTTGTTCTCGCCCACGGGATGCTCGTCTATCCGAGACAATATAAAGTATAAGATGTTTATACATGTTTTCAGTTCGAGGTAGCCTACACTGAGAGGGGCGTCAGGATCCATCGGTACGACCATGCTCTCAGGAAGATCCTCGTCCTCTTTGAGATTCATGCGCGTTAATATATTGAAGTAGAGAGGAAGTATCACCTTGATACATCTTACAACGACCTCGCGATGAATGCACAACTCGTGTGTCTCTTCTGAAAAGGAAGACGCGATCGCATTAGCGACGGCGGAAATACTACTATCCACAGAGAGGTTTGACAACATAGATTCTGCCGTCACCAATATAGCGGACGCGGCTGAATCAGCAATGATAACCGTGTCTGGAAACGTGTTTTCAGCTGAGATAGCATTGATCACTGCATCATATGAATCTATTGCCAATACTGCTGCACGGACCTGAGTAGGTGTGAGAGGAGCTATAAGGATTATATCTGCAGGGTCAGTGGGTCCAGAACCCGCAACTGTCTTGGCCCTGTTTTTGCGTGCTACCTCTGCTTCAAGCATTGCTTTTATTTTAAGCAATGCTCTTAATTCAAACATTTCTTTAGCTTCGGTGTTGTCTGGTCTGACATCAAACATTGTATTAGTTCGCGAACCTTGTGATTGTCGCAATGCTCTTAATTCAAACATTTCGTTAGCTTCAGTGTTGTCTGGTCTGACATCATCAAACATTGTATTAGTTCGCGAAACTTGTGCTTGTTGCAATTGTTGCAAATGTTCTATTTCTCGTTCTTGTTGTTCTTGTCGTGCTTGCCGTGATTGTTTGGCCTTTTCTAATTTTTCTTCTATTTCTGCTTTTTCTTTGGCCGTTGGTCCGAGCGACTGATATGTAAATGTACATACCTTCTTGTGAATACAGAGGCTTTGTCGGTGTTTGTATATCTTCCCACACCCGCAACGATGGACGGTTCGGATAAGACTATCGGGGGGCAATGGCTGAATAACATAATCAGGAGAAGCCATCAACTCTGCATGTTTATCATATGCATCATTGACTTCAGAAATATATTTATGTTTTGCCGTCAATAAATGCTTCTCGTACACGGCTTTCTTGGTAGTTGAAAACTTGCACATTACACATTCAAGCATCTTAGGCACCTTACTAACCCGTCCCGTACGGGTCAGCTTTACGGTGCTTTCGGTGCTTTCATTTCCATCTCCCTCATTATCCGATACAGGTTCGTTCGCCGATGCATTTTGTTCCAGGTTGTCAGCATTTGAGGACATTTTACATTGGCTAAAGAGAATAAAATGTTCCATTTAAACGCCCGTGATGGATTTCCTAAATGATCCGTTCTCTCTACATATGATATTATTGACCCGATATCACTTACATATATTGTATCATGTACACTTAGTAGTGCTGTCATTACCACTTTGGTAATAGTATCTTTGTATGAGGATGAGTAGCAGTTCCTGTCAACGATATGTATGCAAACGACATACCTTATTTCAATACGAGGTTTCAATGAAAAATAGTAGATATTATTGTACTCAATGTTTTACGAAAAATGTGAGCGAGTACACGAATGCACTAAAAACTGTTGATCCGTTCGGATATTCAGTATTGGTCCCACCAATATGCGACACATGTGCGACACGCTCACGTAGATGCAAGTGGTGTTGCACATAATCCATGAAATAAAAATGGGAATCCCATTTTTATTTTATTATTATATCATTTTTATTGGCGTACATCTACAATATTACAAAACTAAATCGTTTACATCATTCGTATCAGTAGCACTGGCACTGGCAGTAGCAGACGAAGACGATACGAATAGACGATTCATGTTGCGCACCTCAACGTTGTTCTCTGACGGCATGAGCAGAAGCATAGCTTGCGCATCGTCGCGCAGACGCACGGAATACGTCTGTTGAATATTATTACGCCCGACGCGTCCGATGGACTGAATCGCCTTCTGTTGTGTGAGCTTCACATCTTTGCCCAGGTATCCATGACAGAACTGGTAGTTGGTACCATAGATGTAGTCGCTGGACGCAATGATAAGATACAGACGCTGCTCGTCGGCCATGCGCTTCATGATCTCGGTGTAAGACTGACTGTTGTGGTTGGCAAACACACCGATACCCATCAGCAACAAGATCTTCCAAGTGTCATTCACTCCTTCAATGGCCATTATCTGGCAGATTACTTCACTACTGATATCGCTAGTGAATCCGAAATCGGTATCGGGTGTCTGTGCCCAGCGCTCCAAGTGAGGCACCTTGTTGGGCACGAAGATTTCGTTCAGCTCAATGTTCTTGATCATGTTGTAGAGAACGGTGCGATCCTGATTGAGCTTGCCGAGCGTGGTGCGACTGTCGTCAGTATCACGCGAAGACGCGGACTTCGTTTCCTTCTTTGAACTCTTGGATCCCTTTGATCCCTTTGACCCCTTTTGTCCCGCCTTGTCGGCACTCGCACCCATAGCAGTATCAAGCTTCTCAGAAAGCGTCTCCAGTTTTTGCTCAACCTCGGAGATGCGCTCGCTCAGAGTATTGTTGAACTCAATGCGTTCGATGATAACCGACAAGGTGGACGCGGGGATATACGACTGCTTCAGATAGAACTTAGCGATCTTCTCTATGTCGTCGGTCAGGAACAGAGTGGGTCCGTCAGTAAGCGTGTATGCGTCCTTGGTGGTGATATAGACACCTGGGTTTGCTTTCTGACTCTGTTCTTGTTCTTGGTGATCTTGTTTCGCACCGTTCATGGGAGCAGACGATGTGGGAGTAATACTCTCCATGCGCTGCAGTGGGGCACCACCAGCACTCTTTTTCGTAAACACTGACGACCCAGGTCCAATACTATGTGACTTGGTTATCCGCGCTCCAGTGATACCATCCACACTCACATTGGCCATTAACTTGGGTTTACGCGTATTGCGCACACCCAAACACATCGCACCCCAGCAACCATCTTTGATAAGGAGAACCGTATTGATATAGTGCAGCTTCACATTCGTCATTGTAACGTCGGACAATTCGGCGAACCGACGTCTAACCGTATAACGTTCGGCGATATATGCATTTTTCTCCGCGAACGCGATGAACCGCACACACTCTTCCAAATCAAGGTATCGTAATAATGTAGGATTCTCTTTGCAATGCGTCGCTGATTTGCATACCATCTCGTAATCATTGTCTGCCATATAGTGGGGCATCACGCTGTATCCCGCCTTGTCAATGAGCGGAATCGTTTTCTTGCAGTCGTGGCTGCTGATGGTGGTCGTATTTACTCTATTTAACGCATCAATCATATTAGCACCGAACCGCGTCTCAAAATCATTAACTGTGTCTGCGATCTCTATTACGTTCGGTAAAGTGGCGGACGACATAACCACATTGGGAATGATATTGTCACACCATAACTTGCGAATGTGCTCGTGTAATGGATGGTCCTCCATGTCCAACCCGATAGTGGGCTCGTCCCAAAATGTAAGGAGGTTGTCAATGGGATTGAATGCACGCATGTAGTACATCGCACACAGGTAAGACTTTACGTCACAGATCATAATCTGCACCTTCTCACCCGCGCTGTTATCCACCTTCCAGATCTTTCCTGACCGTGGGTGAATGGAATACACACTCGCTGCGGCGTAGTGCAGTCTGATATCGTCGGCACTGTCACAACCGAAGGCGAACGCCACCTTACGACCCACACTGATCGCACTCTTAGCGAGCGCGAGGCCCACGTGGCGCGCAGCGCACACGAAGAGCACGGCGTATCCCTGGGACAAAGCGAGCGGGGTCAAGGTCTTTCCCGTTCCTGTGGGCGCAGAGTAGAGCACGAGGTTGGCTTTTGATGGATTATCAATCGCATTCACGGCGGCGTGTGCTACCTTCAGCTCATCCTGTGCAGCAAAGAATACAGCGTCGTCGTCGCCTTCCTCGGCCGATGCAAACTCCGCCTTGGCGCTCTTGAGCGCAATGTAGACGAGCTTGTGCGCATTTACGCGGTCGGCACCGCCTGGGTTCTGTAAGAGATGGAATATATCGCGCTGATGACTATACAGAGCTGTATCCTCGTTGTGCATGAGCATCTGGTTCTTCTCTATCACGTTGTGTGCGTCTAAAACGAGCGCATCAACTGGTACCGCATCCTCGTGCTGTGCGAGGATTGCTTCAACACATGTCAACACATGACGATTTAAACGAGACACAAGGTTTCGGCTAAGGGAGTAGAGAGTGAAGTAGTCTATGTGAAAGGGACGGTTCGCGGCGTGCAGCTTGTGAATACTCTTCACAAGATCAAGGAGCTTGGTCTCGTACACGTTGAGCATGGCGATGTTCTCAGGTTTATTGAGATTGATTTTCATGAGGTCGCTTTTTCGCATCTTCGCAACGCGCACAGTGGGGACCATGGACGGGTCAATAGCACGCACCGTCTTGTCAAAATACTCCTTGAATAGATGATCGTCTAGACTCTCTATGTCTGTTGGCATCTGGAGATAGGACGCGAGAGAGATGTTACGATTCGTCTTGATGTTCAGGTCGGAGTAGCCAGCCATGATCATCTTGACCACGCGCATCTCCTCTTCGCGAATCGGAATCTCAATGGAGTCCCACTCGGTTTTGTTCAATCTGATCTGGTTAAGGTCCATGATGTTTTAGTGTTAGGCTTTGTCTTAGACGGTGCTTAGTTCGTATATACATACCATGATATATGCTTATATCATTCAATTTATGGTAGCGCTCGAAGAATTGATTGAGGAATATGGACCATCTTATAATGTATTAAACACTTCCCCATACTATATAGTATAGATCCGTTACTCTATTCCATACGATGGCAACGACAATGACGAACGCCATACAATCCCTTACCCAGCTACTGACCCCAGACCAACACGCACTGCTACTGAATACATATCAGCAGAAAAGGGCACCCATCATATCCATTGAAGGGAATATCGGATCGGGCAAGTCCACACTGATGGCCGAACTGAAGCTGATGTACGCAGATACTCCCGATGTTATCTTCCTACAAGAACCCGTAGATGAATGGAACACTATATGTGACGAGGAGGGACGCACCATGTTAGAGAAGTTCTATGCCAACCAGACGAAGTACTCATTCTCCTTCCAGATGATGGCTTACATCTCCCGTCTGTCAGTCATTCGCACAGCAATCCGTAATAACCCTGGTTGTATTTTCATCTCAGAACGGTGTCTACACACAGACAAACACGTATTTGCCAAGATGCTCTACGACGACAACAAGATTGAGAGTGTGGATTACCAAATATACAACAGGTGGTTCAACACATTCATTGACGATTTCGTCGTGACAAACATCGTCTATATAAAAACCGATGCCCCCATATGCAGCGCACGCATCGGAATGCGGGCGCGCGAAGGCGAAGGCTCAATACCAATAGAGTATCTAGAGGCCTGTGGCGAGTATCACAACACCATGATGAAACATATGGAATGTGATATTCTCGTGCTGAATGGAAACATGAATATCAATACGTCGCCCAATGAAATTCATGGGTGGACATACTTAATAGATACCCTCGTTACAACCGTGCGCAAATCTCTATCGGTCGCTGGGTCCCGCGCATCTACACCCGAACACATACAAGGTAGTAGTCCGAAAACGAAAAAAGATTGATAAACTGACAACCCAAAAAAAAAGATACACACTGACACAGTAATTATGTCGGTGTGTACAAAATAATGTTACACGAAAACAACAAGTATGGATAACTAACGCCTTGTTTTTTTTGATCGTCTAGCCTTGTTGTTACCACGACGCTTAGTACCACGACGCTTAATACCACGACGCTTAATACCACGACGCACACGCTTGGTACCAGTTAATAATTTGGATAATCCTAATGAACCACCATATGAGTCTAAGGAACCTGACGAACCTGACTGATCAGTCGCACCTGATGAATTAGACGAACTCTGTGACGACCCAAATAACCCACTTCCAAACGGATTTCCAGACCTATCCACTAGGTGGGAGTTGCTAGGGTTTTCTTCCCAGGTTTTGAATAATTCCACATCCTCATGGTTCCCGGGATCAAGTTGGACAAGGTAAAATAGTGGCATATCATTCCTAATTGGGTCATATACCAACTGCTTATGAATGTTGTAAATGTTCACTTCTATGGGCTTCATTTTATATGCAGAACGAATTCTATTCTCACGCATATTGTATGCAGCGTAAGCGGCATTCACTTCCTGTTCGTTTGTATAAAGGGGTGCACCCGTTATACCATACACATCATTCCCATCCGGATCTCTTTTTATAATAAGTGTGGGTGGAGTGCGTGGTCTGGATGTAGTAGGACTCTGTGATACTGGTGTACTAGGGGCAGTGGGCAGTTCCTCACCCATGGTACCTTGTCTTCTAAGAGGATAACTATTATTATTCATAGCCATATCCGAACGCGACTAATGTCTATCTATACATAGTACACATATAATGTCTACCATGTGATCATGGAACCATTACCATAAGTCGATGCTCCCATCGCAAGCGTCTTGGGGGGACGATACTTGTACATGTCCTTGCACTTACTCGTGGTAGGGAACGAATCGGCTCCGTAAATCTCCTGCAAAAGCAACCACTCAAACATGCCTCCCAAATACACATACACATTACTAAACCCGATCTTTGTCAATTGTTCATATTTCTTGACCAGACTGGGGTCATTGGCGTTGCGACCGTACACGATGATGTAGTGAGCCTTGTTCGTGGAAACGAGCTGATTCATTATGCTCTCCTCCGCATGCGCGCTCACCGTATCCGCGATGAGACAATCTTGGTCAGTGGGTGAAAGCGTGTTAAGTAGCATGTATGCGTGCTTGTTCTTCAACACGGTGTCCATGATGTCTTCAAATCCTACTTTTGGTACGGAGTGGAGAGCACCCATACTTACTTATATAGGATTGTTATGTATTGGTATTGCTGTATATACCATGTAATATTTATACCAATACACGGTTCAAATTAGTTAGTATGTGGATAAAGATAGTTACGAAAAACTCACCACAATCTCCACATCCTCGGTCTTGATGCTCTTTGTCGCGGAAACGGACAGCTCTTCACGCTTCTTCCGCGTCTTGGTACCGTCGGCCACATGCGGCTCCTTCTTGTCGCGCTTCTTAGACGTACTGTTTCGGTTGTTCATATCGGTCTCTATCTCTTCATAATTCGCTTCAATATGTGCAACTACGTTGTTGTCGATTATCCACTTGAAAAAGTTGAGCTGACCGATTGTGGTCTGAATGGACGAAGTGGCGGTATAGGGAATGTTAATGCGATCCCACCGACAGAAGGGATCGAATCGCTTCTTGGAATACGCCTTCAACTTAAGCTTGTAATCCGTATAGACTTTGAATCGTCTATCTTGTTGTGGTACAAGAGAAGTCGCGTCGGCAGGAATATTGTATACAGTATAGAACTTCTTTGCATAATTCGTCACAAACCAATCTACAATTCGGAGCGATACACGAGTCTCTCCAGCAACCACCTTTAACATCGTACGTAGGTTGTCCTTCTTGTTGTAAAAGGCTATCAAGTTGTTCATAAGCAAGTCGTTTTGGGTAGAATATACGCTCATGTCTAGTAGGTAATATAATATATATCTGAAACTTCTTTATACCATTGAAGATTTAGAGATTTGTAAAAAAATATTCACCTATTGTATAAGTATATAGGTGACCCATATGAACCTAAAAAATCCTGCCCAAATATGTACCCCAGCGCAACTGTATTTAGGGTTGTCGCTCATATCCACCATCGGATTCTCAGCGAAATCTGTACACGTCCTTGCCACGCTATGGCACCTATTCATGAGCCTGGTATGGACGTACTTCCTTAGTTTCCTATGCGACAAAGGTCATCCTGGGGTCGCATGGTTTCTTATCCTGTTCCCATTCATCATCCTTATGGGCATCGTATTCGCATTCCTATACGTGGTTAAGAATGCAAAGAAATCTACTACAGGTACTACTGCAGCAGCAAAAACACAGACACAGACACAGACGAAACCTAATGCCCCCGAACCGTTTCAAATGTAATCGGGCGAGTATCTATATGACATCTGGTATGTCATATACAATCATAGTTCTTCGTACAAAATCATAGTATATAGTATAGTATAGTATAGTACACTATGATACATGACATTAATTCTATTTCTATAACACCCAACGATTTGTTCCAATCGGTTCATCTGGAAATACAGGAAATTGGATCGGATATTGATGAGAGCCGTGCCCAGGACACCATCAGTGACGGGTATAAAGGACCCATAGAAGAAGGAGACAATGAAGAAGAGCTCCGATCCATGGCGAACGCCATAGCACAGTCTCTTGTCAGAAATATGCCCACATGGAAGAAACAATATATTCAATCAACACATACCCCCCAACGACAACCGACGATGTGCATGGGATTTTCCGAGTCACATGTACAAAGAACAGTCCGTGGACCCACATGGAGTCGCATCGCACTCGCACAAAAACAATCCGCTAATAACCTCATCTCCTCACGGTTCCATAACGTCTGGGCCAAGAAACAATAAATATATATATATATATATCTACTATCTAGTTGTAGGTTGTTCCACTAACGCATGCTCTGAGATACATATATCTCTGCACATGGGATAACACACCCCACAATCTCCGAATAGCAGTGGAGATCGAATACCTTGCACAATCGTTTGAAACCCTGTGGACCAGGATCGTGTAATATTGTTCGCGCGCAGCACGCGTCGGTGACGCGTTCATGTTGACAGCGAATCGCACTAGCTCGTGCACAAGCGGATACGATGCGGTTGCTGGCGACTCGAAACATGTATTTAGCGTCTCCATTGTTTCACAGTAATTGGCGATGTCGTTTTGTAACTCTCGTGACATGACAGTTCGACTGTAATTATTATATCCATGAACAGGTATGTCCCCTACTGAACATATATTACCAGTTGATTCTTGTGGAGATGGAAACATAATGGGGGTACTATGTACATATACAGAGAGAAATATTGTTATACCAAAACACATTAAGCATCCGTCGTGTTCGGATCGTATGTGTTGCCTGGTTTAGACTCATGTGCTGGAATGAGAAACTTATCTCTGATCTCAAGACCCTTTACATAATCCGTTGTCATGAACGGATTCATACCCACCTGTGGAACCATCTGTCTCTCAGGACATGAGCCGCAGTTGGTCGGAGATCACTGGAAAGCCCTACTATCCTACAGCACGCAAAGAGTGATATGTAGGTAGAACATCTAATCTAGTAGATAATGGCACACACACGAACGCATCATAGGATCATAGGAAGGCAAAAAATCCAATAAGTCCAAAAATCCAATAAAAGGTTTAGAACGTCTCACAAGAAGAAATACAATTATTATGTAATTAAATCTAATCATATAATAATGTACACTCGCAGAAAGAGTAAAAGACCAAGGAAACATGGAAGAAAAACGCGTTCTAGAAGGCAAAAGGGAGGGGATAATGAAGAATATTATACTGAAGAGCTAGTGGAAGCTATAGAGGTAGGTGACATAGATAACGTTATAAGTACCTTGGAACAGGGTGCTGATGTGAACACAAGGACTCAAGATACTCCAATTCTCCTTAGAGCAGTTCTTCATGGAGATGTAGAAATAGTAAAAATACTATTAAAACACCCAGATATTGATGTGAATGCACAACAAGGTGACAATAGAGGTGCAACTGCACTTATAAAAGCATTAAGAAGTTTAAAATATAGTCAACGATATGAGAAAACTATAGAAATAATTAAATTATTACTGAAAGACAAACGAACTGATGTAAGTATAGATACAGTATTCTCAACGGCTTTTAATGCTGCGATGCACAATAAAGCACCTCAAGAAATTATTGATTTAATTAATGAAAGAATAGAGAGAAAAAAGAATATAGCGATGGCTAGATTAGTAACTGAAAAGGCAAAACTAGACACTGGAAAGGAAAACCCAGAAGATGAAAGAGATTCAGTTCCAGTAGCAAAAAGAGATGTTGCAACATTAATATCAAAGTTTTTTGGAGGGAAAAGAAAATCCAAGAAGTCAAAGAGAAAAATCCGAAAAACACGCAAAAAATAGATTACTATATCATTTTTTATAGGACAATATAGTAATGGCGACACGAACACACAGGAAATCAAGAAAGACCACTAAAAGATTTAGACGAACGCGTTCAAAAAGACAGAAAGGGAGGTAATAATGTGGATGCGAATGGCTCTACGGCTCTCATTAGGGCAAGAGGTCCATTGTATCATTTTAGGGTTAGACAGAGGCATCGTTACTCAAATGACTGGACTGGGCTAACTGATGATATACACTCCCATTTTACACATCAGATACAAACGTATTCGTTTGCTGAGGTAGGTGGTACACATAAGATAGATAACACATTCAAATGAGGTTGATATTCCATTCGTAGAGAGAAAAAGAAGAAGAGATATATTATACTACGTGCGTACGTACATACATATATTGCCATGAGTATCACAACTCATAGACACCGAAAGAGTAAGAGTCATTCGGGTTCTGGTAAGAACAGATCCAAACACACTAAGACACGTAAGAAGTCAAAGAAAATCAAGCACAAGCGTATTCGCGTACACGACCGCAAACTACTTCGTCAGATTTCAAACAGTGCTTCCGAATCCATACATAACTCAAATATATAGAGAGATCACGCATCCTGCGAGTACTCAATGCTACTAGTGGACGTCTGTGCGAACGGGTCGTCTTCTGACCCTGACCCTGACCCAGAATCCGAATCCGAATCATATTCCGTCTTATGAAGCACCATCTGTTTCGTAAGTCGGAAGGCGGTCTTCCCACGCGACCGCTTCTCTAAATTACATGCCAAACATGCAACAACTACATTGTCGTTGGAATGGCGTACGGAATTGTTTATGCGATCAAGCGTCCATTGCGCCGCATCGCGTACGACATCGTACAATACGAACACCTCCTTGCTACAGTAGTAGCACGTCTGTCCACACTCCACGAGTTTCTTTATCGCTTCGTCTCGCGTGATATGTGCAACAGATTCATCTAGTCTACCCTTTATCCTGTCCTGGGACAGATACCCATTGAGCTTCTGGTTAATGTTGCGCACGAATACGACACGTGCGCCTGCGTACTGTAGTGGGAAATCAATGGATTCAGTGTCGTCGCGAATATACTTCATCAGATCAACCTGAATACGATGTGTGTAAAACTGGGGATCCAGTTCAACTACCGTAGACAGAGATTCGGGACTTCTCTCTACCTCATGTATAATCTTCTTCATGTGGTACCTGTTGTGCTTACCCGATATAACGATCGTCTTGGTGTCCATGTAGTGTATGTAGGTGTATACATACTGTGCCCGACAAGAATATCGAAGTGTTCGCAGTGATATGCATATAGTTGTACAAGTCTAAATGACTTAGACTTAAAGCGGTATGGTAATACATATGGACACATCAGATAAGACACTAGATGAACATCATGTCATGAACGAACAAGGTGACAAATGCACCGACGACACGTCATCACATCAACAAGATAAGGAAGGTTCAGTAGAACCAGAACCACGAGAAGAAGAGTGCATCGAGCTAAAGCACTTGAAGTACAAATCCATGATGCAGGGCGGGGCGCGAAAAGATATTGGTGGGTCAGCAAAGGGGGATTCCATGAACACGCTGGACAAGTTTCTAGAGGAGACGACTGCGACAAACAAGACTGACCGATGGAACAAGCTGGATAAGACAACCAAACTACAGAAAATGACAGAGTTCGCCGACATGTATGCTCTGGAGAACGAGTACACAGAGGAGGAAAAGACGTCGCTCCTCCTATATTTACACGACTGTCTGGACAAGAAAAAACTAGCCAGAGTGAAGGACGTGGAATATGATAACGAAACGGACAGCCTTATCGCGATTCCAGGACTACAATACAACAAGGCCGCGAGGAAGCACACGATAAAGAACTTGGACGCCAAGCGCGCGTCGGTACTCAAGTCGCTTCCCCAACGCAAGACGGTGAAGATCAAACGGGACACGACTGCTGCTGCGACTGATAACAAGTAATAGCATGGAAAGATTTTACAAAAATAGAAACTGTTGTTGGTATTTTTGTATGGGACGAGAGTGATTACTGCATTTTCACATTCTTGCGGTCCAGAACGATACTACGACATACGATCCCGACGTTGCGGTCTTCCAGTTTGACGTCATCTACCTTCGTCACCTCCACTATCAGTTTGTGGTACTGATTGCGCCGCGAATCGGTACCTCGGAAATGGTCTGG
>Ga0209662_1000519_pt1 | contig 20449 bp, 8 predicted proteins | sample SaaInlV_150m_DNA_4_FD_184662 | JGI IMG/M metagenome (GOLD analysis project Ga0209662, IMG submission 184662) | Marine microbial communities from expanding oxygen minimum zones in the Saanich Inlet - SI072_LV_150m_DNA (SPAdes) (version 2) | ecosystem: Environmental > Aquatic > Marine > Intertidal...
TTGAATCTAGCTTATTTGTATATAAATTAAATCTATTATCACAATCACCAATATTTGAATCATAATTAGAAGGTATTAAAGAATTAAATTTACCTTCATTAAATGTTAAACTACCATAATGAAATGTACTAATACTTTCCATCTTGTTGACTTTTAATTCATCTATTACTTCTAATCTTTTAATTACACATTTGTTTGCATCAATTGTTTCTGCAAATATATTAGTTCTATTTGCTAAATCACCTATTACTGCATCTTCATTCGCTGGTAATAATAATTCGAAATTTCCATTAAATTTTTTCATTCTACAGCTATTAATATTCGATTCATTGCTATATATATTTACTCTATTAAATTGATCACCTATTACCGCCTCATCATCTAATGGTATTAATTTACCAAAGTTACCATTTATTATATCTGCATCTAATTTATTTATAAATATATTTACTCTATTATCAGGATTACCAATAATTGAGTTTTCACATTTTGGTATTAAATAATTGAATGAAGCGGACAATGATGATATATCTATTTCATTTCCATACATATTTACTCTATTATCTGGAATACCTATTAAAGCATTATTACACTCAGGTAATAATTTTTTAAATTTGGCGTTTAATGAAATTATATCAACTTTATCGCCATATATATTTACCCTACTTGTATCTAATCCTATTAATGAATTTCCATTTTTTCCAACAATAGTATCAAATTCTAATTTTTTTAAATATGAATTATCACTTATTATATGCTGACTAATTAAATTATCTAATTTACTATTAACAGAATATATATTTCCAATATTTTCAATATTTGATGAATTTATTACATTACAATTTATATTATCTGATTTTATATTTTTTGTATCTAAGTTATTTGAATATATATTTATTCTAAATTCCTCATTACCTATTTTAGAATTATTATTATATGGCATTAAGTCATCAACTTTACAAGAAGTACATTCAATATATTTTGAGTTAATATAGTTTGAGTCAATTTTGTCTGAATTAAGACAATCAATTTGACCAGTAAGAGAATATATATTATTACTATTTTCTATATCTACTGAAGTTATATAATTACTATTTAAATTACTTGTTTTTATACATGATCCTATTATATTAATTTGATGATTTATATCACCTATTTGGCAATTACTATTTTCTGGTATTAATTTATTAAATATACAAACATTAAATTTACTATTTTCTGAAACAATACTTTTAGATTTAAAATTTTCTATTTTACCACTTACTGAATATATATTATCTGTTTCTATATTTTTCGATTTAATTAAATCTACATTTATTTCATCACTAATTATATTACTAGCAACTATATTTACTTTATTTTCTACATCACCTATTATTGACTGTTTATTTTTTGGTATTAATTTATCAAAATTACATTTATTTAATTTAACTATTTGAACATCTATATTTTCAGATATTAAATTATCGATTTTACTATCATTAGATAGTAAATTATCTATTTTACCATTTACTGAATATATATTATCACTATTCTCTATATTTATTGATGTTATTTTATCACTACATAAATAATCGGTTTTAATATCATTAAATTTACCCGTATCTGAAATAATAATAGTAGATTTTAACTCGTCTATTTTACCATTAGTCGATTCTAAATTATTCGTATCTATCGTACTTCCATATATTATTGTTCTATTATGCTTATTACCTATTTGTGAATTACTATTTTCTGGTAATAATTTATCATAAATACCATAATCTACTTCTAAACTTTTAATTTCTACATTGTTTGCTTTCAGTAAATTCATTTCACCCTTATCTGTTATTAAATTATTCGTTTTTAGATCTATTTTGAATACTCCATTATCTGCATCAATATTATATGCGAACATTGATGGTCTGTGTTCATCATTACCTATTTGCGAACAGTCATTTAATGGTAAGAGATACTCGAAATAACCATTATTAAAATAATTACATTTTGATTTAATATTATCAGATATAATATTATCTAATTTAGCATTTGCTGAATATATATTATCTGAATTTTCAATATTTTTAGATTTAATAATATCAACATTTAAAGATTCTGTTTTAATATTATTACCTATTATATTTACTTTATTATCTTCGTTACCAATTGATGACATTTCATCCTTTGGTAATATATCTTTAAAAATACATTTAGTAACATTTAAAATATCTATTTCAGCATTTTGTATTTCAGCAATTTCTACTTTTAAATTATCTACTGATAAATGTTCGAAATTTATATCTATATTTTCAAAAGATTGTAATGATAAAATATCGGTCGTAATTTTTTTGAAGCAGCCTTCTTCTGCACATATATTTTTAGTATGTATTGTATTTTTACATCCAATGCCACCATTTACAATCAATGATCCCGAATTTTTATTATAAGAATCGGAATGTGAAATAATTTTTATAGATTTAAATGCTATATCTTCATTATGATTCATATATATATAATCTAGATTATCTTAAGAATAAGAATAATCTATAAATAAAATTTATATTTTATATATATTTATGGGAGGCGGATTAATACAATTAATCGCTGTTGGTGAACAAGATCAATTCCTTACTGGTAATCCTCAAATTACTTTTTTTAAATCTGCTTATAAACGACATAGCAACTTCGCTATGGAAGTTAAAAATCAAATATTTTCAGGTGGTGTATCATTTGGAAGTTTAAATAGTTGTGTTATATTAAAAGATGGTGATCTTATGTCTGATATAATACTAAATGTTAAATTAGGATCTTTAAACAAAAAATCTAATAACAACGTATGTGTTAAAGATTTAAATATGAAATGCCCATGTAATAAATGCAATAAAACTACATATTTTTCATGGGTTAACTCGATTGGTCATGCACTTGTCGAATATGTTGAATTAGAAATTGGAGGATATCAAATTGATAAACAATATGGAGAATGGTTCGAAATATGGTCTGAATTAACACAAAATTATGAAAAACGTTATGGGTATAATGAATTAATTGGTAAAAAAGAAGCTGCTGGATTTAATGTAAATTCATTTGATGATAGTTTGGATTTATTAATTCCTATGAATTTTTGGTTTTGCAAAAATATTGGATTGGCTATTCCATGTATAGCTATTACTAATCATGATATTAAATTTAATGTAAAATGGAGACCATTTGACCAATTATGGATTTCAAATAATAAAAATGCAGAACCAATTATGCCTAATTTTGAAGCCTCATTATTAATCGATTTTATATATTTGGATTTAAATGAAAGAAAGAAATTTTCATCAAAGAATCATCTATATCTAATTGAACAAATTCAATCTAATGGAGATTATTATTTTAGTAAATCTAATAAAAATCCAATTATTAAACTAAATTTTTTTCATCCAGTTAAAGAAATAGTTTGGGCAATTCAACGTGCAGATACACTTATACGTAGTACTTCAGACGACGATGATGATTTCACTTTTGGTAATGACTGGTTTAATTATTCTAATACTAAAAATTTCTCATCTGCTGGAGTTGTTGATATTTTTGATACAGCACTCTTACAATTTAATGGAACTGATAGAATGACAGCATTACCTGCAAAATATTTCAGGTTATATCAACCATATAAATATCATACTAAATGTCCAAATAATTTTGTATATACATATAGTTTTAGCTTAAGACCAGAAGAAATTCAACCATCTGGTACTTGTAATTTTAGTTGTTTTGACAATGCACGGTTAATGTTAAATATGAAAAATAAAGAAATAAAATCAGATTATATAATTAAGATATATGCAATTAATTATAATTTATTAGTGATTACAAAAGGTATGGTCGGTCTTGGTTTCTCTTGTTAATTTTTCATATATAAATATATAAGTATATATATATGAAAAATAGTTCTTATTCAATTAGTGGAAATTATTCTAAAAATATAATTGAAGGATTAGATGAAATATCGGAATCTGCGCCAATAAATGTACCAATATTTAATTTTAAACTAGGAGATGTTGGAAATGGATCTGAATGGCCATCTATTGCTCATCAAGACAGAGCTAATCCAAACGACTTTGCGTTATCTCAGAATAAAGATGGTACAACTGTGTTAAATGCACCTATAGATAAATCATTACATTTTAGATTAGGCAATGAAGATAAAATGGTTATTAAAAATAATAATATCGGTATTGGAATAACCGATCCTCAAACTAAATTACACGTTGATGGCACTGTTACTGCAAAAGATTTTGTTGATAGTGATGGTATTTTAACAGCTAATCAAAAATTATGTATTGGAGAAACATGTGTTGACGAAGAACAATTACAATACATGTTAAATCCTAAAGTTACAACACCAGTTACAGCACCAGTTGCTGCACCGGTTGCAACAACTGGTGATTTTGGTAATATTCATTTAGGCCCAGTAGGTCATGGTGCAGCTTGGCAAGGTATCGCAAATAAAAATAATGTCAATAAAACGAATTATGCATTAATACAACACAATAATGGAAGCACAATTATTAATTCAAAAGCTGGACAAAATCTTCATTTTAGACAAGGTAATAAAGATAAAATGATCATTGATAAAAATGGAAATACAACAATTGATGGTACTCATTTAGGCCAAGTTGGTCATGGCACAGCTTGGCAAGGTATCGCAAATAAAAATAATGTCAATAAAAATAATTATGCATTAATACAACACAATAATGGAAGCACAATTATTAATTCAAAAGCAGGTCAAAATCTTCATTTTAGACAAGGTAACAAAGATAAAATGATAATTAAAACAGATGGTAATGTTGAAATTAAAGGTCATATCACAGGCAAAAAAGGTATGAATATGTCAGGTGGTAGATCTTATTTTAAAGATGACGAAAATAAAGGAAGAGTAAGAGTGGGTGCAGCATGGGGTATTCCAGGTATATACTCTCAAGATAATCAAGATATAGTAGTTGGCGTAGCACCAGGTAAAACTGCTCATATTGGTTCTAATAATAAATTTATGTCAGTTAAAGGTGATGGTGATGTCAATATTAAAGGTAAATTATGTATTGGAAATACATGTTTGACAGAAGATAATATTAAAAAGTTAAGTTCACAACAAGAATCAAGTACATCATATCCAGTTATAATGCCATGTTTATACCAAGAAAAGCCAAATGTTGCATCAACTGATTTACTATTTTTACCAACGTTAAATATATCAAAAAATGATATTATTAGACATACAGTAATGCCATATAATTTCAAAATTGCATATTATGTTATGATATTTGATGAAACAGCATTTAAACCATCAACAGTTAAAATAAATATTCAAATGTTTAAAGCATCATCTAAAACAGTACCTATTTCACAATCAATTATTGTATTAAATAAATTTCAATTTTCTAAAAATTCGATTATTGTTCCACTTGATCCATCAGTATCAAATCAAACCATTGATTCAAATGTGCCAGTATGCTTTAAAATAACATTTACAGATGGTTCAAATAATCCATTAATTTTTACCTCAGAATATGTAATATATCCATATTGTTTTCCGTTCCACCAATAAAATTAAATATTATTAAAATATAATTCTAATAATATATAAATAATTAAATTATTTCTAAATCTTTAATAGACCATATTTCATATCTGCCATTAGGTAGAGGTCTTTTTATTTTTAATGGAATGACTTTATGTTCTAACTCTAACTCTGCAATATCCATTGCATTTTTTACTTTATTACTCTTAATAAAAACTTTTGATCCATCTGAAATCTGTTTTGCCCTGGTCCCTAATATACGGACTTTCTCATATTTTGTTAATCTAGGAATCGTTGTTCGCTCATTATCTGGTATAAGCTTATCCCCTTTAATTTCCACATCTGGATCATTATAATCAAATATATCTGTATCCTCCTCATTATATATATCATATTGGGATTCTGATTTAATGTTATCCACATTTACCGATGCATCATAATTATCTTCATCATCTTCATCCTCATCTTCCTCACCCTCACCCTCGTCCTCGTCCTCGTCCAATTCATCACCTATACTCTTTATATTATTTATATCCTCATTATCTATTGTATCATTTAAATCATATTCTTCATCATCTAAATCATTCATAGTATCCGATACATTATCATCAATTTCAATATCTGATTCTTCATTTTCATTTTTACTATTTAAATCTATTTTTTGAATATTAGCCATTATATATATATAAATATTTATTATTTAAATAACTTATTTTTCAATTTAATCTAAGGATCCCATGATGTCATACATGTGCAACATATATATTTCAAATTATACTCATCTTGAAATGGTCTATAAAACACTGCTTCTCTTATATGTTCAAATTCTTTTTTATTAGATTTACAATCTTTTTTTGGACATATAAAATCTTTTGTTCTCGGCAATGTATTATCATTAGCTCTAAGTTGCAATAATGATTCATCGTCAATCCTTTTTTCTTTAATATGTGCTGTAAATATTTTTGTTCCTGATATTAATTTTATATGATAATTACAATTATTACATATAAAGAATGCATCAATTGTTTTATCTAAACAAAATTCCGTACATTTATTTAATACTAAAGATTGCTTATCTTTATCCAATTTCTTAAAATTTTTGTTTTTTTCTAAATCATTTTTACTAAACTTTAATTTTGTAATACCATCGTAATCTTCATCTAATATTAAATCAATAAAATCATCTGGTGTTTTAATTTCATTAATATTTGGATTTTTAATATTCTTAGAAATATCTAATGTAAAGTTGCATTTAGGACAGTAATACATTTTATATATATAATACTGTTTTATTTAAATATTTTAACTTTCAATTTTAAATTTAAACATTTTATAATATTTAAATTTAATAATATTTATTATTTTTAGAATATCCAGATAATAAATCATCATATGTTTCTAATACTTTATCATTAATACTGGCAGTTATATCATCTGAAATCTGTTCGTCTGTAGAGGTAGAACTATTATTTTCTATCATTATCGTATTTAAATGAAATAATTTAATTGTCTTAAATGATGTTTCTAATGTTACATTTTTATTAACTATATCAGACAATATATCAGTTGAATATAAACTATTCTCTTGTCTTTTAACAATATTTAATCTTATTATACTTAATATTTCCAATTTCTTACCACCATTCATTGGTGATATTCTATTTTTTGTTTCATTAACGACATTTCTAGCATTAACATAATTATACTTTTTTTTAATATCTTCATCAGACACTTCAATTACTTCATTTTCGTTCTTTAATTGTGTTCTTAATAATTTAATATTATTGTCAATATCACTATAATAACTATTAAACCAATCACTTGTTTTTACAATATCTAATTTGACAGATAAATAATCATCTAAATTAATATAATTATAAATATCACTTAACATACCTAATGTTAACCCTGTTGAAAATATATTATTTTCAATATATTCATTATTTAAATCAGCATTTTCAAAATCAATGTTTTGAACTAAACTAATTGCATTTCTTATATAATTTTTTATACTTAAATCATCTATCTGATTTAAAATAAAAGTACCTTTTTTATCACCTTTTGTATTTAATATTAATCTTAATCTATGACCAGCATATATAATATCAGGTAATGAATCTTCTAGCTCCTTATAATTATTGAATACACCGAATATTGCTTTTTGTAGACGTCTTATGTCTGATATATAAAAATAATTAATATTATTACCTCTTACATCATTTAAATATACACCTGATGGATATGATTCTCTTGCATTACATGCATTTCGAATTATTAATCTTTCTACATTTTGAATCCCATTTTCCATAATTGATGCTAAATTTAATCTATTCATTTCTGCAACTTGTGTAGCAGTAATTTCTGGTTTAGAACCACTTATTACTACATTATAATCTGATAATGTATTTGCAATATTTATATAAATTCTATTTTTCAGAGTATCATTTAATGAAATCCAATTAGTATCATCTTGTGGAGGTATCTTTGCTACTAAACTTACTTTATTTCTTGATCCATATGGTAATTTGCTATTTTTCTTTTTTAATTCAGTTTTTGCTCTACTTACTAATAATCTATTTATTAATGCTAACTCTTTTTTCAATATTACATTGTTAGTATTTTTAAATGCATCTTCTAAAAATTGAGCTTTCCATCCAATTTTACCTGTTGACTCCGTTATATTCGTTTCTGGATAAAATATACCTGACCCATCAATATATTTACCATTCGTTCCACTTTTTCTAAGTAAAATATTATCCAATGTACCTGTTATATATTCATTTTCTTGCAATACTCCTGTATAAATTGAATCTATTAATTTAGATTCATCATTTGGATCAATTATTTTTCTTTTTAAAACAACGTGTTCTATTTGAGAAGATTCTACTTGTGATATACCTTCATCCCAACTTAATGGATATGGATTTCTCCACGCAATTGGTAATTTTAATTTATTTGAATTATTTTGTGTTATAAAATTATCATATTTATATTTAGACAATATATTATATAAACTATTGTTAAGTGCTACCAAATCAAATTTAATCTCTAAATTTGATTGATTACGCCCTCTCTTCTCCAATTCAGGAATATACCATTCAAAATTATTTAATATTTTAAATTCTTTCCATTCATTATCATTATATATCTGATATATCTTACTTTCTCCTGAACCAACTACTTTTAATATACGGGTCTTATCACTATTATTATCTAAATATATAATTTCATTATCATTTAATATATCACCTGTACTTTCCTCTAATTCACCTTCTTCATTTACAAACCCTCTAGTTATTTTAATAGGATCGCCATGTACTGGAGTACGGTCATATAAAAATAATGGCAATCCTATGTCATCTTGCTTTACTAATCTATTATTACGAATAAATCTGATAGGATTTATATTATATATATTATCTATTTTATTATGTTCTAATATTGTTTGAATCTTATTCTGATATTTATTTAATAATTCTGGTGTAGCATTAGATGGATATTTATATATTTCTTGTCCCGTCGAATTAACAAAGTTTATATCTAATACTTTATCATTAGAATCATATTCAGCATTATTTAAGTTCAACAATAAATTATATATATGATTTCGTTGATTCTCTGATAAAAAATTTAAACACTGTCTTGGTCTATTAATATTATTAATATCTATATCTAATATTCTATTTATTTTACTTTTTTTCATAAATAAAACATTTTTTGAATCAACAGTTGTATCTGTAATAATTATACCATTAGCATTTACTTTCTTCCAATCCCATTTTTTCTGCATTGCTTTCGAATTTAATATATTTGCTAAAGAATTTGATACTGCTTCACGATTATTTCTTACTCTATATTTTAAATTATTTGGAAAATTATTTAAATCTATTTTATTAACAACTTTATCATTTATAATTATTACTTTATCATCAATTGGTACTTGTGGTGGAAGTATTATACCACCCATGTCAACCTGTTTATGATTTTTTAATAATTTTTTAATTTGTTTCTTATTATCTAACATATTCGTTTTTAATTCAATCGTTGATGGTATTGTTAATGTATTATTTTCATAATTTCTTACAAAACCTAATAATTCTCCATAATCGTCTATTTCATTACCTGAAATATTTGTATCATTGTATGTTTTTTTAGTTAATTTTAAGTTTTTTAATATATCATTAAATAATACTGTTTTTTCCTCATTTGTTAAACTTGAATTATCTATATTTATTGAATTATCTAATTCACTACCTATTATATCCTTAACAATATCATCTTTACCTTCATTATTTACAAATAATTTATTATAAATTATTTCAGCAGTTTCTGTTTCCATAAATTTTACCCAAGGTAGGGTTTTAGACGAAACTAACATTTTTTTAGATTCATCCTCTGTTAAATTATTTAAATATTCATCTGCATTAAATATTATTTGATTATCAGTAATATTATCAAACTTCTCTGATCTTCTAAAATTATAAATAATAATAAAAAATATAATCACTAATACTATATATTTATAAGATGTTACCATTATATATTATAAATATAAATTTTATTTAAACAAAATTTGTTTTTTCTCATCTTCTGAATCAGAATCGGTATCATCTGAATTATTCTTATCCAAACAAAAACGGATGGATCTCCACTTATTACTTCTCATTTTACCTATCTTTTCCTCTATATTATCTTTAAATTCACACCTTGGAGGCATTCTTCTCTCTGTATGAGCCTCTTTCGCCCACATTTTAAAATCATTATACATTGTTGTTAAATTAATTGTATCTTTCTTATTAGTTGTTATTTCCAACTGCTCACTCAAATACTCATAATATATATCACTTTGTCTCTGATATTCATTCGTAAATTCTTTTACCTTATCAGGCTCTCTTAATCCTTCTACCCTTAATCTAGTAACATATCTATTAATTAACATATATAATAAAGGCGTTTTCCACGTTTCCATCTTGTCCTTCAAATATCTATCCTTTTTCCTCTCATTTGGCTCTTTTGGTTCATTTACAAACTTCATCTCAAATGGAGCTACACGTAAACGCCTCCAAGTACCACCATCATTTGATGGTATATATGGTAATTTATTACATGTCAATATTGTCTTAAACTGTGGATAAAATTCAATTGGTTCCTTAAATAATGCTCGTGCAGAAATTTTATCATTACCAGTTAATTCCTTCATATGACCTACGTGGATTTTATCATCATTCTCTGGTTCCTGAAATACAACAAAACGTTTACCTTTACAATTTGCCATTTCAGGTGAAGCTGCATTAGAAGCAGCTCTTGATTTTGTTAATAATGTTATACTAATCGTTGTCGCATAATCACCTATTATTGACTGAAATAAACCTATCGATACAGATTTAGCATTACCACCAGAACCTGTCCAAATATGGAAAAATTCATCTGGAGAATGACCTACTAAACAACTTGCAAAATAATCTAATATATAATTATACATCCCCTCATCTGGTTGCACTTCACTGAAAAAATTTTCTATTTGTTTAATTTTCTCATCGTCCTTATCATATACAATATAATCCAAATTTGTACATAATGATAAATAATCATCTGGATAACCCTCCCTAAATATATTATTTTTAAAATCATATATACCATTCTTACAACAAATTAAATATCTATTCTCATCCAATTTATTATAGAATTCGTCATCATGAAATCTATGCTTTAACTCTTCTATTACATCTTTTTTAAATTTTACCGTTGTTAACTTCTCAGCTGTTTTTAATGCTGCCTCTCTTTTTATTTCAAATAACTTCTTTTCTTCACCTTCCAATTGCTGACTTCTATAATAAAACATATCCGCTACTTTTTTATACTTTAGAGGATAATCATCATTTAACATTAACATTATTGTCTTTGCTGAATCTATTGGCTGCCATCTATGATTTTTAAATTCATACCATGCTGAATTTTTTATTGACGCACATTTAAATTTACCTTTATTAATATGAAAAAATGATCTTGCAACATCACCACTTGTACCTGAAATAGAACGTTTTATTATATTTATTTCCGCATCTGATCTTAATTTTTTAAATTCTTCGGGATTATCATTTTCGGCCCATTTAATTAATGATCCTAAACCAACACCACGAGTACCTTCATTTCTCATCTTATCCCATAATTTTTCACATTCACCAAATCTAAATTTAGAACTTATTTGACTAAATTCTATAAAATTATCTACTAGTAAATCATCTATATTGTATAAAGCCCAGCCTACTTCAGTCCACGTCTGAAAACTATCTGCCCTATCTACTGATAATAATTTTACTAATTTTTGAGCATATTCTATATCCTCTTCAGTATATTCCCTACTCCTTTTACGTGTTGTATGAACTTTCTTTTTCTTAATATTCAGTTTTGCAAATTTATCCTTTACTATATCATCTGTTATATTATCATTATACATTGTCAAATCTTCAGTACCAAACTGTCTTATACTCAATATACTAGGCAAGTTTTCTAACGTAAATTTATTCTTATAATTATATTCTTGTAAATCTGATCCAATTACATGTGTTAATAAATATGGCTCCCTCTGCGGCTTACAACAACCATATAAAAACCAATTTGTATCTCTTATTATCATCTCGTCAAATATATCACAATACTTATTCAACGGATTTATATTATTATAATAATCTGACTTCTCAAATTCATCCACTACTTCTCTATGTATTATATATTTCATATCGATTGATGCAACTATATTCGGATACTCGCCATGAAACCCATCCTTATATATCATCTCATTCGTCTTATTCGGATACTTCTTTTCTGTTATAAAACAATGCCCATGCTCTGGATCAATGTTCAAATATTTATTAATTACTGAATTATATATCTCTACAGTTTTTAAAATATGATCATATGTATATCTACGCGTATTATTATCTGAATGATATTTTATATCAATATCAAATATTATTGGACCCTGACCCCTTGGTTTTTCTAATAAATGTAACGTAGTACCTTCACCTAATGCTCTAGCTGTTAATCTATTTAATCTATCACGCTTAACACCTGATATATAAAAACTACCAACTGGTGTACCCATTGAATAATGTGATGATTTCTCATCTCCATCTACCTTTTTAACGCGATTGCTTTCTAAAAATTTATATAATTTGTCGGTATAAGTTCCGGTGGACATACTAATATTTATATTTAAATTTTTCTTTTAAAGCCAATTAAATTAAAAATTGAATAAGTTAACTACTATTTAAGAAACTAAATATTTATTAAGATAATAATAATGTCAAAAAAGAATAAAATATATATAAAACGTATTATTTCGGACATTTCAGAAATAGCATCTGATTATGATCCAAAAATTCATATTTGGTATGATGAAAATAATATTACTAGAATCAAAGCATTGGTAATCGGACCAAATGATACACCATATGAAGACGGCTTTTACTACTTCACTATTGATATCCCTGAAACTTACCCATTTAACCATCCCTCTGCAAATTTTGAAACGACAAATGGTAAAATTAGATTTAATCCAAATTTATATGAGGCAGGGAAGGTATGTTTATCGATACTTGGAACATGGAGTGGTCCAAAATGGAGTTCTGTTCAAACATTAAAATCACTTTTACTCTCAATACAAAGTTTATTAGACGAATATCCCATTATAAACGAACCATCATATGAAAATGTAAAACATGATGATGTTAGATCCATTGAATATAACGAATATATTCGATTCAATAATTTTGAATTTTCTATTTATGAAATGTTAACAAATAAAGACCATTTCCCTTACTTTACAAATATTATTGAAAAATATTTTGTTGATAACTACCAACGCCTAATTGATAAATTAAAAAATTTAACAAACTTAGATAATAAAGTAATAAAAACATTTATTTGGGGCCATAGTGTTAAAATCAATTATTCTGAATTAATTGAAAAATATTCATCATTATATGAGACGTTAAAAGATAAGGATTTTTCAAAACTTGAAAAAACATCAGTACATGTTTCAAATAATAAAAAACAATTAGAAAAAGATATTTAAATATTATATTATAATATTGGATGTTTTAACTATTACATCTACACTATGGTGTAATTATAGATTAATATATAATAAAATAAATTTAAATTTTTATATATTAATTATACAATCTATTCATCTAATTTTTCAATTAAACAATCTTCTAAATAATTAGACATTAATATACCTGAACTATTTTCTTGTGTAAAATTTAATCTTGATTTAATTAATAGACCCCTGGTCTCGGCATTAAACAATAATTCCATTACACCATCTGTACTTTTTACATTTAATGATCTCATTTTTTTTTCAAATGTGAATTTATAACCACTATAATCACTTGGTATTAACATGTGATATTTAGTTTCTATATCTCCACTATTATCTTTTAATTCAAGATTATCTATATCTAAAATAAACTCTTCATTATCATAATTTACATAGAAATATTTAGCATAAGAACCATCCCCAATCATTTGTGATTTTATATTTATTTTTAGACCTAATCCATTTATCATACTATATATTTTTTCATCATATGGTAAATCTAATCTATTTCCACCAAATGTTAAAACATGAGGATCTTCACATACACCAGAATTGAATTCATCTTGTATACAACCATTATTTATATGTAAATCTCTCATATAACCTTGAAATACTAATCTATAAGAGTTTGATTCTTCTTTAGCCCATCTACTTGGTTCAAATGATGATAATTCAGACATTTCTACTAATTTTACTAAATTTAATTCACTATATTTTAAAAATATTGGATCAAAATTTACTATTAATTCTAATTCTATTTCTTTATCATTTAAACTACTTGGAGGATTAGGAGGAGATCCGTTTGGAAATGAATCTAAACTATCAGGTACTCCATCTAAATCTAAATTTATTACTTTTGCAGTTTCTGATTGTATACCACCTGATACTGTAATACTAGTAGTAATTGTATCAACCGATATAAATCTTAATTTACCTGATTCTACTAAAGAAAAATTATTAAATACACTACTTATATCTGTATAATTATTTTCACAAAATGAATATCTATCTCCTACATCTTCTACTGTTATATCAAATGATAACTCCTTGGAAATATTACCCCAATTGCCATCATTCACTACTACTTCAAAATTATAAGAACCAATATTATTTACACCTGGATTAGTTACTATTTTATGAATTCCATTATCTAATTTATATTCTACCCAACATTCTGGTAAATTATTTACTAATACACTTAATGTATCATCATCTATTACTGTAAAACTATATACCTTACTTGTTCCATCATATTCTAAAAATATTAAATCATTTATTACAGGTTTTGTATTTACTTCCACTGTTCTTACAATTTCTACTGCATTATTACCTGCACTATCTGATACATTATATGTTACACTATATGATCCGGGTACGGAATCATTTACATTATTTTGTACTATTATACTATTTGTTAGATCACCATCTAAATTATCTGATGCTATTGCACCTTCATCTGTATAAGTTGTACCAGCTTCATGTAATATTGATGCATTACCAATTAAAGTTATTACTGGCATTATAGTATCTTGTACTAATACTGTTCTTACAATTTCTACTGCATTATTACCTGCACTATCTGATACATTATATGTTACACTATATGATCCGGGTACGGAATCATTTACATTATTTTGTACTATTATACTATTTGTTAGATCACCATCTAAATTATCTGATGCTATTGCACCTTCATCTGTATAAGTTGTATTTAATTCATGTAATATTGATGCATTACCAATTAAGGTTATTAATGGAGCTTCAAAATCAGTAATTGCATTAATTGTAATTAAATCAGTTGGTACACCAGATGATACTTCTAATGTAAAATTAGGTACTTCTAATACCAAATCTTCACTAGCATCCCATATTTCTATTTTTGTTATAGTTTCTGTACTACTACCCATCTCAATATTGCCTGCTATAATAGCAACAGATCCTACAATTTGAACAGTTTGTACACATCTTAATTCTTCTCCTATATATATTGCAACAGTATCTCCTTCTCCAGCAGCAACACTGTTTATTTGAACATATGCTCTAAATATTGCTGCTGGATTGGTATATACTATTGGATTTCCAAAAGGAGCTGAAGATGTAATTGCATTAATAGTTAGTAAATCAGTTGGTACACCAGATGATACTTCTAATGTAAAATTAGGTACTTCTAATACTAAATCTTCACTAGCATCCCATATTTCTATTTTTGTTATAGTTTCTGTACCACTACCCATCTCAACATTGCCTGCTATAATAGCAACAGATCCTGCAATTTGAACAGTTTGTACACATCTTAATTCTTCTCCTATATATATTGCAACAGTATCTCCTTCTCCTGCAGCAACATTATCTATTTGAACATATGCTCTAAATATTGCTGCAGGATTGGTATATACTGTTGGATTTCCAAAAGGATTATTATTATTATTATTATTATTACTCATCTATAATATACTAATATTATAAAATGTAACTGGTTATAATTATAAAATTATTTAATTTTATAATTTATAATTTATTCATCTAATTTTGTTCTAATACAGTCATCTATAGAATTTGACATCATTACACCTGTACTATTCTCTTGAGTGAAATCTATTCTAGATTTAATTAACATTCCTCTTGTTTCTGCATTGAATGTTAATTCCATTATACCATCAGTACTCTTAACTAATAATGTTCTCATTTTTTTCTCAAATATGAAATTATTTCCTACATAATCAGTTGGTTCTAACATATGGTATTTAGTTTTAACTTTTGTAGATTTTTCTTTTAATTCCAAATCGTCGATATCTAATACGAATTCTTCATTTTCATAACTTATATAGAAATATTTAGCATATGATCCATCACCTAATATTTGAGATTTAACATTAATTTTAAGTCCTAGCCCATCAATCATATTATAGATATTTTCATCATGTGGTAGATCCAATCTATTTCCACCCATAGTTAAGATATGTGGATCTTCACATATACCTGCATCAAAGTCTTCTTGTACGCATCCATTATTTATATGTAAATCTCTCTTATAACCTTGGAATACAACTCTATATGAATTCCATTTCTCTATTGCCCATCTATTTGGAACAAAACTATTATTTATTTCTTCCATAGTTACCATTTCAACTAAATTGCCATTTCTATATTTCATAAATTCGGGTTTGAATGCATCTTCTGTTATAAATTCTAATTGAATTGGTTCATTGTTTAATTCTTCATTAAATGTAATATTCATGTATTCTGCTGATTCTGTTTTATTGTGTTCTGTTACTACAGATGTAGTTACAGATTCTCCAGAAACAAATGTTAATTTAGCTGATTGAATATTTACTACATTTTCAAATACTGCACTAATATCAGTTGGATTATTTGAATTAAATGTATATGTATCTGGTATTTCAGTCTCATCCACAGTTATTGTAAATTCTCTTTCTACTTGTGCATTAACACTATCATTGGCATAAACTTTAAATATATGTGTACCTATATTATTTAATCCGGATTGACTTGTTAATATATGTACAACTCCGTTCATACTATAATGTAACCAATGTGGTAAATTTTCAAATGTTACAATTACTTCATTATCCACATCTGAAACAGAAAAACTATATATATTTACACCATTCAGTGATGATACTAACTGAAGTTCACCAATTACTGGTTCTTCATTAATACTTGTACCATTTATGGTTAATATTTCTGTTGGTTGTCCAGAAAATAAATCTAAACTGAAATCTGCTACAGATAAAACTTCATTATTACTTGCATCAAATATTTCTATCTTATCAATTGTTTCTGATCCTGATCCAATTGACATTTCAATATTACCTGTTACAAATATATTATTATTAATTACTTGAACTTCCTGTACACATCTTAATTCTCCATCTACATAAAATGCAACTATATCGCCTGAACTTGCAGGTTCACCATTAATATGAACAAATGCTCTGAATATAGATGCGGGGTTTGTATATACAATTGGTTCTCCGAAATCATGTACTATGTTATTAGATGTGGATCTTTCTTTATCTCTACCTCTACCTCTATCTTGTACAGTATTATCTATTTGAATTTGGATACTTTCATTTGCGAATACCCAATATGCCATACCATTGTCACTTTGTTTGAATTCAGTTAAAGTGTTAAAGAAATCTAATCCCGATTCAACATTTTCTAATAACCATGATGTTCCATCAGTTGGATTAATTACTTTTTCTACTTTACCATAGAATTCACCCATTAAGTCATTAAATGCAATTGTTCTTAATGATGGATAACCCATTAGATGCCATTTATTTCCTGGAACATTTACTGTATATGTATCTGGGTATTCTCCAGTTAAATTAACTGTAGTATTATCATTAAATTGGAACCAGTAACCATATTCTAAACTGAATGTTGATAATGTATTAAAGAAATCTAATCCTGATTGTACATTTTGAGATAAGAACGATGTACCCTCTGCTGGACTTATAATTGCAACCAATTTATCAGAATTATTGTTATATATATCCATTGCTGATACATCTGGACCATTTACATAAAGTGATGCTGCTCTCCATTCTCCTGGGAAATTGATTGTTTGTGTAATTACAGGTTCTTCAATAACATTTACTGTTCTTACAACTTCATCTGCTACATTACCAGATGAATCACTTACATTATAAGTTACTTGATATGTACCTACTAAATTATCAACTGAAGAGTTTATTACAATGTTTTGAGTTAAATCACCTTCAAATGAATCTTCTGCAGTTGCTCCTAATTCATTATAATTTGTATTTATTATTAATTCTATTGTATTTTCACCTACTAATGTTATTACTGGAGGAAGAGTATCTTGTACTATAACTGTTCTTGTTAATATTGTATTATTACCAGCACTATCAGATGCACTATATATAACATTATATGTACCTAATACTGATACATTTACTTGATTATCTACTATTACTTGTAAATTTCCTTCATATACATCATTTGCCAGTGCACCAACATCTACATATGGTGTACCTGCTTCATGATATATTTCTTGTTCACCGTTTAATGTTATTACTGGTGCATTAATATCTGGAACAATTATATTAAATTGTTTTATAGATTGTCCACCGTTATTATCATTTGCAGTTACATTAAAGATATATGTACCTACTTGAGTATTATTTGGTGATCCTTCAATTCTATGAGTTTCAGAATTATATTGTAACCATAATGGTAAATTATCAAATGTTACAAATATTTCACTACTATCTTCATCACTTATTTCAAATGAATAAACATTATTTACTACCTGTAAATCTGTTATTACAGGTGCTTTATTAACTGTTACTGATCTTATAACAGTATCTGCAGCATTACCTGCACTATCTACTGCATTGAAATATACAAAATAGTCACCTGATACATTTATATCTATATTATGATTTATATTTACTGTAACATTTCCATCTACAATATCTATTGCTGTTGCACCTTCATCTACATATTCCATTCCTGATTGATGTATTATTATACTATCCCCGTTTAATGTTATTACTGGTGCAGTTGTATCTACTACTGTTACTAATCTTACAAGACTACTCATATTCCCTTCATTATCAGTTGCAGAGTAAACTAATATATATTGGTTTGGAACTAAATTATTAACATTTCCTATTATTGATACTGCAATATTTTCACTTAAATCAATTGCAGTTGCACCTAATTCTATATATGGTGAACCTGCTTCAAGTGTTATTTCTGTAGCACCATTTAATGACATTTCTGGTACTGTAGTATCTACTACATTTACTACTCTTATTAATGATGAACTATTACCTGCTGCATCCATTGCAGTATATGTTAAAGTGTATTGGCTTACTATATTTACATTTACTGTTCCACTTACTGAAACATTTACTGCACCATCAACTAAATCTTGTGCTGAAGCACCTGCATCTACATATTGATTTCCTACTTCTAGAGTTATTATGGAAGATCCGTTTAATGATATTACTGGTGCCATAGTATCTTGTACTAATACAGTTCTAGTTAATGATGAACTATTACCTGCTCCATCCATTGATGTATATGTTAAAGTATATGATCCTGGTAAATTTACATTTACTGAACCACTTACTGATATTTCAACAAGTCCATCAACTAAATCTTGTGCTGAAGCACCTGCATCTATATATTGAACTCCTGCTTCATGTGTTACTAAGGATAACCCATTTAATGTTATTACTGGTGCAGTTGTATCTACTACATTTACCAATCTTACAATACTACTCATATTTCCTTCATTATCAGTTACTGAATAAGTTAATACATATTGTCCTAGTACTAAATTATTTACTGAACCACTTATTGATACTATTAAATTTTCATTTAAATCTACTGCACTTGCACCTAATTCTACATATTCGGAACCTGCTTCAAGTGTTACTTCTACATCACCATTTAATGACATTTCTGGTGCTGTTGTATCTACTACATTTACAACTCTTATTAATGATGAACTATTTCCTGCTGTATCTGTTGAAGTATATGTTAATGTATATTGACCAACTAAGTTACTATTAACTGATCCATTTATTAAAACATTAACTGATCCGTCAACTAAATCTAGTGCAGAAGCACCTGCATCATTATATGTACTTCCTGCTTCATGAGTTACTACAGAAGAACCATTTAATGTCATTATTGGTGCGGTTGTATCTACTATATTTACTAATCTTACAAGACTATTCATATTTCCTTCACTATCAGTTACTGAATAAGTTAATACATATTGTCCTGGTACTAAA
>Ga0209662_1000529_pt1 | contig 20269 bp, 20 predicted proteins | sample SaaInlV_150m_DNA_4_FD_184662 | JGI IMG/M metagenome (GOLD analysis project Ga0209662, IMG submission 184662) | Marine microbial communities from expanding oxygen minimum zones in the Saanich Inlet - SI072_LV_150m_DNA (SPAdes) (version 2) | ecosystem: Environmental > Aquatic > Marine > Intertidal...
CCCCTAAAAAAGGGGAGAATAAAGTTTTTCCACAACCTGGCATTCCATCGACAAACATTACATGATTGGAAAAAGTAAATTTCTTTTTAGGTTTCATATATCAGTAAGTTTTAATAATAATCTGTAAGACAACCTAAGTCGCTCTTTTCTAAAATTAAACCTATTAAATTCAAAATGGTGAATCTTATATTTTTATTTCTATCGTAAAAACTTAGTATTATTTAAATCTGTATTATTATAAATGTAATCAGTCAGTCTCATTATTTCTAATGCATCATTGCTAGTACCATTACTAATAATAGAGATGCCATTAATAGCATCAATAAACTCTTTCAATTCTAAACCCCAAGATCTATCATATTCGTAATATGTGATAGATTCTTTAGGCTTTCCCATAGCAAAAGTCACGTCTTCAAATTCACGCCTCCCAATAATCATTGTTTCAGGCGCATAACTTCTTGTTGAGGATAAAATTCCATCTAAATTAATATAGCCATTCTCAAATGTCATTTCCAACAAAAACTTGTGTTTCCATTGAGTGGCAGAGGAGTGAAGTGTGGCCACAACATTATTTTTAGATTTTAGTGTTAGAAACGCATTATCTTCACACTCTATATCCCAAAATGAAGTTGTTAAATGGGCATTTAAACATTCAAACTCATCTTCTGTAAAATACCGGAACAAATCAAGCATGTGTATACCTTGATCTAATAAAATACCGCCGCCAGAATAATTTTTATAATTTCTCCAGTTATCATGGAAATCAATACTGCCCACCTTGCCATATACCCCACGCATCCACAACATTTTTCCTAAGTTCCCTTTCTCGATAATTTTTTTAGCTTCTGTCACAGAATAATGGAACCTATGATTAAATCCATATTTAAGAACTTTTCCTGCTCTTTTTTCAGCCTCGATCACTTTTTGCATTTCTTTAGCTGTCACCGAAGGAGGTTTTTCACACAAAACATGTTTTCCTGCATCCAATGCCCTTATAACGTACTCAGCTGCGACTGATACATAAGCAGATACTATTACTGCATTAATATCAGTCATTAGTAGCTCATCAAAAGAATCGCATTGAATTACACTCTTGTCATTATGAGAATACTCCGACACTTCATAAATAGATATAAGCTTTGCATCAGGAGAGTTTAGTAAAGACTCTTCTCTAATTTTCCCCATCTTGCCATAACCAGCTATACCAAACTTTATTTTTTTCATTTTTTTGATGATTTATAAAAAATCTAATGGATCCCTTGAATTTTCAAGACCTTCAATTGCAGCCATGCCCATGGCAAGTATTGCTTCTTCCGTGCTACCACCAATATGTGGTGTAATTAATACATTATCCATAGTCGAAAAACTAAAATCAATCTGCGGTTCTACTTCAAAAACATCAAGTGCTGCACCAGCAATCTTCTTATCAAGCAACATCTTTTTTAATGCGAATTCATCTAGTAATCCTCCCCTGGCCAAGTTTATCAAAATAGCATTATTTTTAAGCAAGTTAAGTTTATCACTATCCAATATATTTTTAGTGGACTTATCTAATGGCAGATGAAGAGTTACCACATCTGATTGCTTAATTAATTCATTCAAACTTGTAGGAACAACTTTATACTTTGTGTAAAAATCCCTAAAGTTTAAAATATCATAAACTAAAATTTTACAATTAAATGGTTCTAACAATCTAACCAAATCTTTACCAACGTGGCCACAACCAATAATTCCCACAGTACAATCTGACAACTGCCTGCCTTTAATTTGATACCATTTTCCCTTTCTTACTTCGGCATTAGCAAATACTGTTCGATGCAACAAGGCTATAGAATAGGAAATTACCAATTCAGATACTGACCTCTTGTTTACACCCCCAGTCCATCCTAGGCTCACATCATGCTTTTTCATAGCATAAAGATCGATCATATCCAAACCTACGCCATATTTACCAATTACTTTTAATTCTGGTAGTCGCTTAAGGATTGAATCATCAATTCTTTCTAAAGCAGTAATTGCTTTCTCATGTCCGTCTAAAAATTCAACCAAACTATCGCCACTTAATGACAATCCTTCATCATTAAACTTAGCGCTTGGATAGCGTTTTATTGTTTCCATCCTTAATATTGGGTGTTTTGAAAACGAGCGCGATGCAATTGCTAAAGAATTCACAGTTAAGCTACCTTGCTATATTTAGAAAAGTACCTATCAATAGAATTATATAACTCCTTATTACAATCGTACAGCGCTATCGAAATCCTCCCACTATGATCGGGTAAAATTAAACGTAATTGTGTGGAGCTATTTTTTTTGTCTTTTTTAAGAGAGGATATAAGAGACTCTGTATTAATTTTAATATGTCGATATAATGCACAATTTTTATCCAGTACAAGATGCATGTGCTCAAAATGCTCTTGTGTAGACACCCCAATATCTGCTGCAAAATAATTTGCAATATCCATCCCAATTGTAACTGCTATTCCATGTGGTATTTCATAATTTGTTACTGCCTCAATTGCATGTCCAAAACTATGTCCATAGTTCATTACATTGCGCAGACCCACATCAAATTCATCTATTTCTACTAGTTTCTTTTTCATTAATAAAGAGCTATAAATAAAATCTTCCATAGTGGTGAAGTCGATTATTAACTCTTCATATGAAGCCGCTATTTTATCAAAACTCTCTGGTGAATCAATTGCGTGCACCTTAATCATTTCTCCAACACCAGAGTAAATCTCTTTTTTCTTTAATGTTTGCAAAAAATCAACGTCTATTATTATATTTATAGGCGGGGTAAAAGTGCCTAAAATATTCTTTACATCGCCAGAATTGATAGAAGACTTAGAGCCAATACATGAATCTGATTGTGCCAATAGTGTTGTTGGATAAAATATCCATGGCAATCCACGCATCATTGTTGTGGCTAAAAAACAAGTAATATCCTGAATAATGCCGCCACCAATAGCAACTAGTGTCTGCCCTCTTCTAATATTCAGCTGAACCAATGCATTAACATAATATGGAAATTGGTTTAAAGATTTATTTTCTTCTATTGCTTCAATAATCAAAACCCTAGAGCTGAGAATATTACTAAGACGACTGCTGTATAATTGAGCAATATTTTGGTCTATTATATAAACAGAATTTTCTATTGGATTGTTATTTAGCTGATCTATTCCGCCACGAGTAAAATTTGCAGAATATTCGCCTTTATGGGATTGAATTATAATTTGATTAGACACGAGAAAAACCTCCATCAATCATCAAATTTTGCCCGGAAATATAAGTATTCTCTTCACTTACCATCCAACTTACCAATGAGGAAATTTCCTTAACACTGCCTAGGCGATTCATTGGAATAGTTTTTTTTATCTCGGCGATGCCTTCCTTGCCCAAAACGGCCCTTGTTAGGTCAGTATCAATAAACCCAGGACCTATACAGTTTGCAAGAATGCCAAATTCAGACACTTCAGCCGCAAGTGATGCAGTCATTCCATCGAGTGCAAACTTACTAGATGAATATGGTGCCCGATATTTTTTAGTAATATTACCAAAAACAGAGGTTATATTAATAATCCTACCCCACTCATTTTTCTTCATATATGGAATAACGGCTTGACAAAGTTGAAATGGTGTACGTAAATTAACATGCAAAATCTTATCAAAATCCTCCATAGAAATTGAAGAAAACTCTCCTATCTTGTTAATACCTGCATTATTAATTAATATATCTATATTTTTTTTCTTAATATATTCAATAAAATTACTAATCGAATTATTATCCATAAAGTTGATTGGATAATAATTTGCACCAACAGGGTATTTAGCATCACTACCAGTACCTGTGACTGTTACACTTAAACCATCCTCTAAAAGCCTTTCTGCAATAGCATATCCAATACCGCGTGTAGCGCCAGTAACCAATGCATGATGAGCCCTACTGTTCACTCAGTTCCGCTTCTTCAACAAAATACATCAAATAGTTCGATACCAAATGATCAAGAATCATATGAGCATCTTCGGAGGGCCCGTATTCACCATCCTTTGTAGGGATATGAATCGCAATATCAGAAATACGTTTTAATTCTCCACCATCAAAGGCTGTCAAACTAACAGTGGTAGCCCCCATAATTTTGGCAACTTTAGCGGCTTTAATTAAATTTTTAGAATTTCCAGATGCAGATATAGCGACAACTACATCACCTTTATCCAGTACAATCTCTAATTGCTTGCTAAAAATATACTCATACCCATAATCGTTAGCAATTGCTGTAATTATAGCCTGATTGTCACAAAGACTAATAGCCCTAAAAGGTGCTCTTATTGACTTAGTTCCTATAGATATATCATTAGCAAAATGGCTAGCTGTTGAAGCACTCCCCCCATTTCCAATAAAATAAATTGATGAGCCTTCAGTTTGGGCTAAAATCATAGTATCAATAAATCTAGATATTTCTGCCGTAGAAATATTTGTTATCACGCTAACTAAATACTTAATATACAAGTCTGCATATTCCTCTTTTGACTTACTATCAAAAAATATTTTTTTAATTGTATTCATAAAATTACTACCTTTTAACAAGTAAATACAGAAATTTGACAAGCATTATGTCAAACCCTTTCAAAGTATGTAAGATCACTTTTCGAAAGTGACTCCTCTTCCATCCAAGATGGTACAAATCCTTTTTGACAAAAAATATCAATAAACTTTTTAACCTTTTCATCCGAATCAGTTAATTCAACATTAATATCAGGGCTAGTAAAAATATCAGAATATTCATTACTTATATAGAACAAATTACAAAACCCAGAAACATGGACTAATTTATAGCCATAATTTGTTGCTAAATTATCCATCGCGAGATAGCTAGCACCATACACTTTTTTATTTTTAGGCTTGTTATCTAAAGATCGTGTATTAGGGCATGATAATGGGATGTCAATCGGCAAAAAAGGATTGTATTCTAGAATTAATAGCCTTGGCTTATAGTTATTTTCCAGAATTACTTTTGCAACAAAATAATCATATGAGTCAATATCGATTGTTAATATATCAATTTCCTTACTCTTTCCTAATTTTTCCTGCAAAATATTGATAATATTTTTAGGCGTTACAAAAAACTCAAAAGGCATATTACCTAAGAAACTTAAATATTTAAGTTTCTTAGTGAAAATTGTAATTTTTATAATATCAAAAATATTTAATAATTTTGATATTAAATCAATTTTTTGTGTGAAATAAACTGCGTATGGAAAATATTTAATTCTAAATGATCTAGTAGTCGTACCCAAGACTCTCATTTCTCCAAACTCTACTATTTTTTTATGCTTTTTATCTACACCTATCTCTTTAAATATTTTTAGAATAACACCATCTTCTGAGTAATGAGGGCACTCTTTAACGCCATAGTTTTGATAAATATTCTTCCTAAACTCTTTTAAGTCAATCATTTTATTAATCCAATAAAGACCATATGTATTATCCATAATAATGCTAAAAATTTACAGCTATTATTTAAATACATAACATTAATTATCTTCAAAAAAAATATTTACAGTAAGCGCTCTTTAAATTCATTTATTTTGTTAACATCCCATTTAGCAAGATTATAATTATCATGTAATAATTTATTACGCGCCCTCTCTAAGCCATCTCCAACAAAATTAAACAAATGTGCAGTAGCAACTGCGTCTACACGTTTATCGTCTAAACCACTAGATAGATGCCCATGCTTTCCTGCACCTCCAGCCAGAATTACTGGTATGGAGAATTGATTTGGTATAGCATCCAACAAATCAAAATGATACCCTTGTCCAGTACCATCTTTATCCATAGAATTAAGGTACAATTCTCCGATAGGTAAGTTGTTTATATTATCCAACCAAGTCGACAAATCATACATTTGTTTGATTGTTCCATTATTTGTCCATACAGTGAACTGATTATTGATTTTCTTTACATCAACAGATGCAACTATGCACTGCCTGCCATACTCAATAGCAATCTCTTCAATAACTTTTGGTGACTCAGATATTAATGTATTAACAACAACCTTGTCGGCTCCTGAATGAAGTAATTCTTTAGCCCTCTCCAATGAGCGTATACCGCCACCAGCCGCAATAGGAATAAAGCTCTCTTTAGTTAATAAACGCACATGTTCACAGAATAACTCTTCATTCTTAATGCCACGGGTAACATCCAGCACAATAAGCTCATCAATAAAAAAAGAAATATGTGAAAAATTATAGTTTTTCTGCAGCCAACGTATATCACCCACCCTTTGCAATCTAAAATTCCTGCTAAGTACAAATGAGCCGTCATTATATAATAAAGTAAAAATTACTCTTTTTTTCAACACTTAAATTACTTTATTTACAAAATTATTCAATAGAATCAAACCATTTGTTTGACTTTTTTCAGGATGAAATTGTGTTCCACAAATATTATCCATCTCAAATGCAGCTAGAAACTCAATACCATATTTACAAATGGCGTATCTTCCTTGTATATCATCTGCTAACATGCGATAGGAATGTGTGTAATAAAAATCAGATTCGCTATCCAAATTATTAAAAATTCCACTATCTTCACTAATATAAGTACTATTGAATCCAACATGTGGCAACTTATTGCCATTTAAGTTTTCAGGAGTAAAAAGTTCTACTTTATTGGGTAAAAGACCAAGTCCTTTAGTGCCACCATCTTCAGCTCCATATGAGCCCATCAAATGCATACCCAAACAGATACCTAAAATATTTCCTTTTTTCTTAGTTGAAAAATCAATAATTGCCTTATCAATCCCACTGTTTATAAGGGATTCCATCCCCTTTCTGAATGACCCAACTCCTGGTAAAATTAAAAAGTCTGATTGCATTATATCGTCAGGATTAGAAATAAGTCTTACATCCACAACACCTAAATACTTCAAAGCACTTACAATAGACCATATATTGCCCATTCCATAATCAACAATAGAAACTTTGCGTGCAATCATTATTCAGGAGTAAATCTAGGCTCCCATTTTCCATCAGTCTTCTCAAATAAATCTCTATTTACCCACTTATCCAAGATTTCATTAAATTCCTTTATAGTCATACGATAGTAATCAAGATAAATGTCAATAAACTCTTCTGGATAATACCCGTCATAGAGTCGAACAAGATTCAATGCTTGGTCTCTAGTCATGGCACCCCTTCTAATCTCTATACCTGCATCTTGAGTGGCTCTTCCAAATCCAAATTTCAAATACATCATATAGGCGTGCAATGCATAAAGAGCTTGATCATTTTGTGCAAAATTAGTAAAAGTTCCACTATTATTATCTTCTGCCTCCTCTAATCCACAATGTTCTTTTGCTACAATGTAATTTCTGTACGGATCCCAAGATTCAAAGTATGACCAATGCGTCAAATGCAAATCTTTTTCCTTGATTTCCGCTGAAGTAGGGAACGTAAAAAAATAAAGTTGTGAATCACTTAATCCGGATTTACTTAAAACCTTATCATGTCCACCTTCAAGGTATATTCTACGCATGTACTCTATATCATACATCGCTTTATTCTTCGACTCAATTGACCCCCCATATTCAACTTCGCCATCTTCGCCATAAAAAATTAGTGGTATATTTAAATTCACAGCCATCCTAACTACAGCAGACTGTATAGATACTAACCAACCATAATATGGAAACCCTTTTTCCACGAATCCAGCACGATTTAATATTCGCATTGCTTCAGCATCAGGATTAATTTGTATATGATTATAACCACTATCAATATATTTTTTTAAGTTCCTATTTCCAAGCTCTAACGTTAGCGCTGGTGTAATGGTCACAGCTAATGCATTCATTCCGTATTTATGTTTTACTTGATAAGAAACATAGGAGCCGTCCTTGCCTCCACTAACTGGGACAATACAATCAAATCCGCCGTTTCTTGATTTATATTTTTCTACAATACGCTTTAATTCATCTTGCCTCCCACTCCAATCTAGAGTGTGCTTTTCCTCCATCCACTGACAAGCATTACACCAGCCTCTATCATCAAATTCAATACGTGGTCTTGTTGACATATTTAGACAATTGGTACACCAAAATATCTTATTATTCATAATTTTCTCCATTAATATTTATAACCAATTACCATGCACTCCAACCCCCATCTACTAACAAATCTTGTCCAGTAACATATTCTGACAAATCACTTGAAAAATACGCAATAGCGCCTTTAAAATCTTCTTCTTTTGCCATTCTTAATAATGGAGTGTTAGACACATAACGATTAACAAATTTATCAGGTTGATTTCTAAAAACGCCTCCAGGAGATATAGAATTCACTCTTATATCTGGAGCTAAAGTCGTTGAGAACCAGCGTGTTAATTGCGTTACACCGCCTTTAGAAGCGGAATATGCGGCAGGATTGCCCATTTTAGTGCCACTATATAAAGAATAATTTGGCCCTAAAACTCCATAAATAGATGAAATGTTTATTATTGACCCGTGTTTACTTTTTTTAAGCTTTGGTGCCAACCTCTTAGACAAATCAAACACTGAAGTTAAATTTACCTCTAAAGCTCTTTTCCACGTGTCGATTGTTTGATCCTGAAGTTTTGTAGTCCAGCCATCCAAATCCGAATCTCCAACAAAAGCTGCATTATTAACTAAAATATTTAACGGTCCTTTTTGTTTTTCAATAGTTAATATTAAGTTATCTCTATCAGATTCATGCTCTAAATCACATTCAACTATTAGCACATTTACATTAAAATTTTTCAATGTATTTAGAAGTTGGCCATAGTCAGCTTTAGGCCTATCTACAAGAACTAGATTTGCACCAAGTTCAGCTAATGTTATTGCTATTTGTTGCCCAATGCCTCCACTAGCCCCAGTTACGACTGCATTTCTTTCTTTTAAACTTATTAAGTCCTGTATAAGCCTCATTCAATTACCTTCTGTATTTCGTTTTGTTATAAGATACTCTGCAATCTCAAAATCATATAATGTATCAATATCCAATGCTCTCTCTAAGGGGATATGTACGCTACGAACTTTACCTTCAAACAAACTATTATTATTATAAATAAATTCAGGCTTAAGCACATATGCCACTGTAGTCATGTCCAATACAGACGGGGCATCTTGCCTTCTAAAAATATTTTTTTGTTGCTGAATTACAAGAGAAGAATAGCCATCTTGGTCAACTGAAACCATATTAAAGAAAGGGTTCCTATGTGCATCAGTTACGGTAATAATTGCATCAGAATCTCCCTCTTCAAAAACACTAATACAATTATTGATATCTTGTGCATTTCTCAATGGAGCAGTTGGCGGAATAATTATTAATCCATCTATTTTATATTTTTCTTCTTTAAGATAGTCAAGCGCATGTCTCCATACCAGCCACTCTGGGCTGTCATCTTTCGCTAATTTTCTAGGACGTATAAATGGAATTTCAGCGCCATATTTTAATGCTGTTTCTGCAATTTTTTCTGAATCAGTAGAAACAATAATACGGGAAATCCTATCTATTTGCTTTGCAGTTTTAATTGACCATCCAATCAATGGGGTGTTATCTAATAACTTAACATTCTTTCCTGGAATCCCTTTAGAACCACCTCTTGCACAAATAAGCGCTATATATTTCATATTAAATTCTAATAATGTTTATAAAAAAACAGTATTTCCATTATTACTCGATTGACGAATAGCCTCTATAACTAATAAAACTCTTAATCCGTCATCTCCAGAGATAAATACAGGATTTGAATTCTCCACACAAGAGAAAAAATGTTTAATTTCCTCCATATACGTGTAATTCCTATCTTGAACAGAAGCATGAACTACTTCCCATTTTTGTTTTTGTTTTGAGAAAAACTTCACCTTTCCACTATTGGCATTCCATTTTAACGTACCTTTATCTCCAACTATTGTACATTTTCGCGTATTATCTTGACGAATAAAATCCATATGTAAAGTAGCTATTATCTGGTTTCCTTTTGAATCTTTTAGTCTAATAATAGAGTCGACTGTATCCTCAACATCTAGCTTCAGACTACTTTGTCTTGACACACATGACTTAACCCATTCTACAGAACCAAAAATCCAAAGCATGTAATCAATCTCATGACTTAACTCCAATAAAACACCGCCGCCCATACTTTTTTTTGCAGATACAGTTTTGCTATAATCATTGTCCGGTCTCCAATTAGGAAGATATTGGCCGACTTCAATACTGACAGACAAGGCTTTTCCAGCTATTCCGCACTGAAATTGTCTACGAAATTCCAACAATGATGGTAGAAACCTAAGATTATATGCTGTCATTAGTACAATCTTACTTTCATGGCAAAAATTAATTAATGACTGGACGCCATCAGATTTTTCTGATATTGGCTTCTCAATTAACAGGTGAACTCCAGCTCTAGCTAGTTTATTTGAAATACCAATATGTTTTGTAGATGGTGTCGCTATAATGGCTACATCTGGCTGAAATTTTAATGCCTCTTCTACAGATGTAACACAATCTACTGCATCAAGCTTATTGTTATCATAATTAATGCATTCTCTATGCCTTAAAATTGTGATTTTAATTTTTGGGTAGAGCTCACGAATTATTTGAAGATGACGTTTCCCTATACTGCCCAGTCCAACAATCAGTACTCTTTTAATATTTTTTACATTGTGCATATGCAATGCCTATTACCTGCTCTTAATTTTGTAGCACTTAGGAAGTGTATTCTGGATCATTACCATATCTAATTGTTTTATGAGCTTACCTTGTCACGTTTAATCTAAAAATTAAGTCCCAGTTCACAATAAATACGACAGAATAAAAATTATTTTATTGAATGCGCCACAATACACACCTTATTAAGTATCGCATATATGACTCATTATTTTTTTAACTTTTTCAATGTCTTTTAAATTCTCGTATGTTGGCAAGTTGATACCTATTTCTGATACTTCTTTTGCATGTAATGTTTGAACATTACAATATTTTTTATAAATATCCATTTGACTTAATGCAACAAAAAAAGGTCTTGCATCTATGCCATTTTCTTTCATTTTTTTAATACACTTATCTCTATCAGGGTCTTCTAAAGTCACACTTACAAGCCAAGTAACTTTTTTTCTTAATTTCAATTTTTTTTGGAATTGAAACTTATTTTTATCTAATATTTTTTTATAGCTGTCCTCATAAGACTTCCTGTTTTCATGCATAGTATCTATCCTTTCAAACTGTGCCAATCCAATTGCGGCTTGTAAATTAGTCATGCGGTAATTAAAACCCACCATATCATGCCAATATTTTTTTGTTCTACTCATACCATGATCTCGCAAGACTCTCATTTTATCATCCAGCTCATGAGTATTAGTAGTACACATCCCCCCTTCTCCGGTTGTAATGATCTTATTGCCATAAAAAGAGAAACATCCTATATCTCCAAAACTTCCTACTTTTCTTCCAGAAAATGTCGCACCATGGGCCTCTGCACAATCTTCAATAACCCTTATATTGTGTGTCTTTGCTATTCTCATAATACTATGCATATCACAAGGTTGTCCATAAAGGTGGACCGGTATAACTGCTTTCGTTTTCGGAGTAATAGCTCTCTCTATTTCTGTTGGGTCTATACACCAACTGTCTCTTTCTATATCTACAATAACAGGGGTTGCATTAGCATTCAACACTGCATTTATTGTTGCTGCAAAAGTAAGATCTGGAACAATTACTTCATCGCCTATCCCGATACCAAGAGCTACAAGAGCTAAATGAAGCGCAGCAGTTCCGTTTGACACTGCAATACCATACTTACAATCGCTATAACTTGAAAAACTACTTTCAAATTTATTTATATATTCCCCTCTACTAGATATCCATGTACTCATAAACGCATCTACTAAATACTTGAATTCATTGCCATTTAAATCAGGTGATGCGACAGGCAGGTGAAATATTTTTTCATTGTATCCAAAAAAATTCACCACTCTATTATTGTCGTCTACTAAAGGGATAATACTAATTTGATCAGATATCTTTTTCAAAAGTGACCCATAACTATCACCTTCATGTCCATACACAAATACATCCGAAATAATGCTCTCAACTTTTTCATCAAGTCCAACATTGTCTAACAATGCTCTACGTATATCGCCATCTGTTATCACTCCACATAATTTTTTCTCTTGATCTACTACAAAAACTAACCCCATAGATCCAGTATTAATACTCTTCAGTACTGCAAGGATACTATCTTGATCATTGCAAATTAGATGATCAATCATAAAATAGCCTCTTCTAAGGTCTCATAACTTTCTTTAATTTTATCCATATTAGAATATACCTCTAGCGTAAAGTCTTTATTTTCAAGATTACTCTGGCGCAATAGTTCAAACATATCTGAATGCTTATTAAGCTCATAATTTAAATCATTAAAGCCATCATTATTGCTAATATGAATGTAGTCGCTAGACTGTATCATATTAGAAAATTCATTATTCCAATTTAATTTCAGTGTTTTTGAACTTACTTTTAGGTGTGCAACATCCAATAAAAGCTTAAAATTGATTCTATTTTTTAATAGCTCGTATTCAGTAAAGCTAGTCATCATAAATGGGTTCATTCCTTTATAAGACTCAAAATTATCCTTAGAAAAAACATTATTTTCTATGTATAAATCAAGGCCTTCTGACTCCTCTTGTAATATCTTAAAAGCACTACAAAATCTATCGATTGAAGCTTTTTGATTATACAAATTATTTTTTGTAATTTTTTTTCCTATTTCTCTAACCTTAATATCTGTAAAAAAACCCGCATGAAAAGCAAATTTATCTGATTCTAATCTTTTAGATAAGCCAATAACATGTCTTAAATGCTCGAAACTCACTTTAAATATTTCATTATCAAGTGATGCTAAATTCAATACAAAGTGTTTTTTAGGTGGCGGAAAATAATTATGGCAACGATAATTAAGTTTGTATTTACTTTTAAGTTCTAATAAATCAACCTCAAGGTCGTCATAATGCTCAGTTCCTCCAGATAACTCTATATTCTTAAATCCATTAACGGCCAGCTCTACTACAGAATCTTTAATCTTAGTGTTTTTAACGCATGAGGTAGAAATATATATCACTTGACTTTCTTAGCAGGACTCCCTACATAGGTTCCAGCCTCCTTTATATCTCGAGTGACAACAGAACCTGCACCAATAGTTACATTATCACAAATAGATAATTTATCTATAATTATCGCCCCTGCACCGATAAAACACATATTTCCAATAGAACTTTTACCACATATTTTTACACCAACAGAGATATGGTTATGACTACCCACTGTAGCCTCATGTTCAATAATAGCACCAGTGTTAATAATATTATTATCTCCAATGGCAACTTGGGAATTAATATAACTATGTGCAAAAAATTGATTGCTAATACCGTATATCACACCCTCTTCTTGCAATACACTACTATGAAAAATATTTGCTTTTAGTATTTGATCTTTAAACTTCAAAAAGTATCTCTTTCTTTCCGCGCCATCACCAATAGACAAAAAAACACTCTGCTCTAACCTGACATCGTCCACACTTCCAACCAATGGAATTGAATTTATCACTTCTTGAGTGCCTTTCACAAAAGAGTTGTCATAAATACTCATATCACCGCCATTAAAATAAGTCAACAACAAATTTATTGATGATCTTGTATGACTACCGGCCCCTATAATTGCAATCTTATTGGTCAATGAAAATTACCTCATTTTTTTTATAATCCTTGTCTGCCTTTTTTCCAATCACCTTCATATAATCAATTGGAGAAATGCCGACACCGCCCGTTCTCTTAGCAACAAGGTTATTATTGCTAAATAACTCTCCTTTCTTAACGCTCTGATTAGCTACCATACATTTTTGCAGTGACTTTCTAGTGTTCTTCTCTGACAAACTCGGTTCTTTTATTTTATTTCCCATATAAGAATCAACTCTACGGACTGTTTTTATAAAATCCACTAACTCATCAGGTGAGAGAGATGCGGCATGATCAGGCCCTTCATCAACTTTGTTAACTGTAAAATGTTTTTCAACCACTTTTGCCCCCATAGGGATTGCAAATGGTGCTGCGCCAACGCCCACACTATGGTCTGAATAACCTAACAATATATCAAAATTATCTCTATACGTATTAATCACTGCCAGATTTGCCTCGTTATCTTGAATTGGGTAATTAGCAGTACACTGTAACAACACTACGTCTTTATTATATTCATAAATAGTTTCAAGGGCTAACCTGACCTCTAAAAGATAGCTCATACCCGTAGATAGAAAAATAGGCTTGCCTTTTTTTGCTATTTTTTTTAAAAATGGTAGATTTGTGGTGTCTGTAGAAGCCACCTTGTAAGCAGGTAAATCGAGTTCGTCAAGCTCTTCCAAACTCTCTTCATCAAATGGCGTAGTTAAAAAAATAATGCCTTTATCTATACAATATTGTTTAAGTTCAAGATTCTGTTCTCGAGTAACCTCAAGCCTCTTAAGCATATCGTATTGGGATTCACTCGCATTTGTAGTATCTTTTTGATATGGAGCTTTTTGTATATCACTCAATATTAAATTTTCAGTCTTAAATGTTTGAAATTTAACTGCATCAGCCTTAGCATCTGCTGCCAAATCTATCAGCTTTTTAGCAACCGCCATATCACCACCATGATTTACTCCGGCTTCAGCAATCACAAATGTTGGAGATTCTATTGAAATTAGCTTGTCTTTAATGTCTATTTCCTTATTGAACTTCATGCTTACCACTCTGTAGGAATGTTTACTTCAAAATTATTATTTCTTAGTAAAATATTTTTCTTAGCTTCTTTCAAATCATTGCTTACCATTTCCTTACACATTTCTTGCGCTGTAATTTCTGGTATCCAGCCTAGTTTTTCTTTAGCTTTGGTTGGATCACCAAGTAGAGTTTCAACTTCTGATGGTCTAAAAAACCTTTTGTCAATTTTAACAATGATGTCACCTTTATTTAATGCTGGGGCATTACTCCCGCTTATGGAATCAACAATCCCCACCTCATTTAGTCTACTTCCTTCAAATCGAATAGTAATTCCTAGCTCTGTTGCAGACCACTGGATAAATTGACGAACAGAATATTGCTCTCCAGTTGCTATACAAAAATCTTCTGGGGTTTCTTGCTGTAACATCATCCATTGCATACGTACATAATCTTTAGCATGACCCCAATCACGCAAAGCATCTATATTTCCCATACAAAGACAATCTTCTAATCCTTGAGCAAGATTAGCAAGGCCGCGTGTAATCTTTCGTGTTACAAAGGTTTCGCCTCGCCTTGGACTTTCATGATTAAATAAGATGCCATTACAGGCATACATTCCATAAGACTCACGATAATTAACAGTAATCCAATAAGCGTACATCTTGGCAACTGCATAAGGTGACCTTGGATAAAATGGAGTAATTTCGATTTGAGGAGTTTCTTGCACTTCACCAAAAAGCTCAGATGTAGATGCTTGATAAAAACGAGTTTTCTTCTCTAATCCCAGAATTCGAATAGCCTCTAACAACCTCAACGTTCCATTTGCCACAACATCTGCTGTATATTCTGGAGATTCGAAACTAACTGCAACATGCGACTGTGCCGCTAAATTGTATACTTCATCAGGATTTATCTCTTTAAGCAACCTAGTAAGATTTAAGCTGTCAGTTAAGTCGCCATAATGCAAGACAACCATTTTGTTTGATTCTTGAAGTAGATGGTCTATGCGCTGCGTATTAAATGAAGACGCTCTACGAATAATTCCATGAACCTCATAACCCTTGTCCAACAAAAATTCTGCAAGATACGATCCATCTTGGCCTGTTATTCCTGTAATTAACGCTACTTTACTCATATTTATACTGTTTTTTAAATCAACTAGTTACGATTATATTCATCTTTATAACGAATAATATCATCTTCCCCAAAGTAAGATCCACTTTGAACTTCAATAATTTCCAAGCAATCTTGTGTGCTACTATTTTTCAGAGAGTGCTTCTCTCCTGCAGGTATGTAGGTGGATTGGTTTTTATTTAAAGTAAAACTACTGTCGCCCTTTAATACTATAGCAGTACCTTTTATTACCACCCAATGTTCTGATCTATATTTATGACTTTGCATCGAAAGACTCGCCCCTGGATTGACATAAATTCTTTTCACTTGAAAATTCTCTTTCTTATCTAAAGAGTCGTACCAACCCCACGGACGATAGACTTTACGATGCGTACTACTTTCGCACCTGTCATTAGCTTGTAAAAATTTAATAATTTCTTTTATTTCTTGAGCTTTATCTTGGGTGGCAATAAGGGTTGCGTCGGCTGTGTCTACAATAATTAAATTATCAACACCAATGGTAGTCACTAAATGGTGATTAGCATTGATATAAGTGTTAGTGGTGTCTTGAGTGATTACATCACCCTTTATGACATTACCTTGATTATCTTTATCGCTAATATCATAAAGCGATGACCAAGCGCCAATATCATTCCATTTTGCATCCAGCGGCACAACAACAACATTATTGGATTTTTCCATAAGTACGTAGTCAATAGAATTAGAGGGTGATGATTCAAAAGCTTGTTCATCTAGTCTAATAAAATCAAGGTCTTGCTTGGCGTTATTAATAGCGTTACTTGCTGATTTAACAATATCAGGCGAGTGTGTGGTTAGTTCATCAATAAGTATGTTCGCCTTAAACATGAACATGCCAGAGTTCCAAAGGTAGTCGCCTTGCTCTAGGTAAGACTGTGCAACTCTAAGATTTGGTTTTTCAACAAACTCTTCAACCTTATATGTGCCATCGACACCTTCTTTAGAGAATTTAATATAACCGTAGCCCGTGTTTGCATCCGTTGGCACAATACCAAATGTGGCTAGCTTGCCATCTTGTGCTTGTTTACTAGCAGTATTAATGGCAACGTGGAATGCTTTAACATCTTGAATAACATGATCAGCCGGTAAAACCAATAGCACTGCGTTATCTATTTCTTTAAGTGATTGTAGTGCTGCAACGGAAATAGCAGGAGCAGTATTTCTACCAACAGGCTCAAGTAGTATTGTTGGGTTTTTAATATCAATTTTTTGACATTGCTCAGCTACTAAAAAGCGATGATCAGCATTGCAAATAATGATTGGATCTGCGAGGTTGTTCAATCCGTTTAAACGTAGTATGGTTTCTTGAAGCATGGTGTTACCACTAACAAGAGGCAGATACTGCTTAGGGTATTGCTTACGAGACAATGGCCACAATCTAGAGCCAACACCGCCCGAGAGAATTACTGGAACTATTACCATGTGATATACATAAAGGCTTGAATAATATTATTTAACAACTTCACTAAAAGATCCCTGCTGCACTATCCTACCTTTATCAAAACGATAAATATAATCGCAGTGTTGTACAGTTGACATTCTATGTGCGATTATTATCATTGTTACCTTCCCCTTAAGATTTTTTATTTCTTCCATAACTTCATGCTCCGTTTCATTATCAAGAGCACTTGTAGACTCATCCATTACTAAAATATTTCTCTCATGATAAAAAGCACGTGCTAGAGATATACGTTGTCTTTGTCCGCCAGATAACCTTATTCCACTTTCCCCCAAGGCTGTTTTAGTGCCATTAGGTAATTGTTTAACCATATTGGTTAATTTCGCTTTCTCAATTGATTTTTCAAGTTTAGTATAGTTAATATTGTCTTCATTTAATGCGATATTTTTTTCAAGCGAATCATCAATTAGAAACACTTGTTGAGGCATATAGGCTACTTGTGAAGTAAAATTCGTCAATTTCTCATTAATGGGTCTGTCATTAAATAAAATTACACCTTCTTGCGAATCTAATAAACCTAACATTACATCTACTATCGTTGTTTTCCCAGATCCAGAGGGGCCAATAATTCCTATAGAATCGCCAGACTTAATACTAAGCGAAACTTTGTTAAGTGCAGGGATGCTTCTATCTGGATACGTAAATTTTACGTCTATAAGTTTCATTGATTTAAAACTATCACTATTACTTGTGTCGTTATCTAGGCCTTTTAATTTATCTTGACTTATTTCCTTTATATCTTGATAGAGCAGATGTACGGAATCACGCCCAAAACGAAAAGCTGTAAAATTATTACTAATTTGATTAATTGATGGCAATAACCGAAGAGATGCTATACCAAACACACTCAACGTTGGCACTATACTAGTAAGTCCTTTATCAAAATAAATAAAAGAATATACTAAAGTAACAATAAATAAAATTAGGCCAAATTCAGTAAAAAATCTTGGAATTGTTCTAATTACTGCAGATTTAACTGATGCCGCTGCGTGCTTTCTTGCATTATTTACCACCATATTGTGGAAGTACGATTCTTTTCCTAAAATTCGCATTTCTTTAAGACCAAAAATGCCCTCGTTAATTCCTTGAATCATTTTTGAAGAATACTTGTTAGTCAATTCTCCATATTTAAACATTTTATCTTTAGTTATCCAATCATAAAATAAAACAATTGCACCCATCAATATGAATAACATTAAAAAAGCATAAAAATTTATCAATGCTAGTGCAAAAAAAATAGCGAATATTACAATTCCTTCACTAAACATTCTTAGTAAAGCCTGCAGAACATCTAAGGAATAATTTAATACTAATGTTTGCATACTATAAATATACTCGGAACTGTTCCTTTTGAGATATTCCCCGTATGGTAAATTTTGATAGTTCCTCATAAGAGTAGAACGAAGATCAATGCCTTTATTGAGGCAAAATTTAAATATAATTTTATTTATAAATACAATAACAATAGCCTTAATAAAAAAAACTGCTATTAAAATCATACCAAGTAAAATTATTAGTTCATTTCCTTCAATGGAGATACCAATTTTTTGTAAAATTGTAAATAAGTAATTATATGTAGAGTCATCGGGGGCAGTAATCAACGCAACATAAGGCACTATTAATCCGATACCAATTACTTCCATGATAGAAGATAATAAAAAAATTGGAATTAACAATAACGCTTTTTTTCGACTACTGCCGAGAAGATAAAAAATCTCATGTATATACTTTAACACACTAAATTCACCACATTATTATCAGATTTATTTACGTAAATAAAGTCATTAAATAAATAAATCTTTTCTTGCCTGGATATAATTGACACTGACAGCAAAAAAAGATCCGACAAAAATTCCTAATATCATTCCTATAAAAATAATTACAAAAATCGGCTTATTTTCTGCGTGCGTAGGAATATAAGCGGGATCAATGACTTTAAAAACATACTCGTCTCTAACATTAGCTAGCATGATTTTTTGCATTTGGTCCTCGATCATAGAATAAAGAATTGTTTGAGAATTTAAGATATTTGTATGTTCAAGTTCTTTTTCTAGAAATGATATGCTTTTCTTTGCCTCTACAATGGCACGCTGTTTTGTGTGAAAATTCATACTACTGACCAAGCTATTAGCAATATCCGCTATTTTATTCGGGTTGATTGGATTTTCCCATTCTAATAGAAGACTGACGAGCCCTGCTTTATCTTTAGGGTTCATACTTGTAGTTATCATGTCTAATAGAAATTCAGAGGCTTTTTGATTAGATGGCTCTTGGTTAGTCCATTGTTTTTCTTTCTCGTTCCATTGGTCAGCAAATAGAATAGGTTTAAGTTTTTTTTCTTTAATGTGGTTGGCTAAAAAACTTCTAGTTCTTAACCGAGCAAGTGCTTGCTCACCTTCAACGCCGGCATTACCACCTAAAGAGATTCCGGATATATCAGCTAAACCACCCAACCCGCCTGATGCCCTGGTGGCAACGCCTCCAGAAGCGGGTAGCATTAATACTTTTACTTTATAGATAGTTGGCAGAGTTGAGGTGATATAAATTGCGCCTAAAGTGGTTATAACTGTAAAACTAACGATTAATAGTTTGTAGTTAACCAATACTTTCCATAGTTGTATTAAGCTAAGTTCGTCGCCTCTCTCAACTGAGTGGGAGGCTGTAGATTGTTCTTGTTGATTCATATAACTTATTTATTTTCTAAAATAACCCTAATGTTTTGAAGCTGGCAAGGGTAATAGCAAGCTGCGAGGTAATTTGCGTGGCAGAAGTCCAAATTTCCATCGAGGACGCACTGTCAGTGTCAATCGGTACTACGATGGTATCTCCGGCAGAAATTGCAATGCCTTGGTTGCCATTGCGAAAGAACGAGCTTGATATATTTTTT
>Ga0209662_1000537_pt1 | contig 20117 bp, 19 predicted proteins | sample SaaInlV_150m_DNA_4_FD_184662 | JGI IMG/M metagenome (GOLD analysis project Ga0209662, IMG submission 184662) | Marine microbial communities from expanding oxygen minimum zones in the Saanich Inlet - SI072_LV_150m_DNA (SPAdes) (version 2) | ecosystem: Environmental > Aquatic > Marine > Intertidal...
GCATTTGACATTTCTTTCTGTTTGATAATCATCAGGACGAAAGTGTTGGGGTCACCCTCAACTGAAGTAGGAATAGTTATCGCGTTTTCAATGCCGAGGTCAGCAGGGTCGCCTTCAAAAAAAGCCATGTACACCGTGGCCTGGGTCTTGATCTGGCTGCTTGTAGAATAGACTGGGGCTTCGATCAGACCGGCAAGACCAAGCGCCAGTGGTTCCATCGAACTATCAGGGAAGGAGAGGATAGGAAGTTTAAACCGCATTAATTCCGGATTTCAAAAGTATCTTGATTGGTTCTGAACGGTTCTGATCATCGCATCACCAATTGCTCTCAGAGCAGATAGCCCACACGCTCTTAATCCTTGTCCTACATCACCAAACAACCCCACCTGAGACTATTTGCAACATCAGGTGTTGCCTGGATAGCGGGCGGTATGCAGTCGTTCACGGATCATTTAACAAATCAGCATCGCATGCTGGATTACCGGACGCCGCCAGGTAAAAAGAATTCATGGTCTCATACTTAATGGTAGTCTCTTGGGATTAGTATCCGGAGACAGGTCAATCAGGTTGTCTGCGACAACAACTTCCTTTTCAAGAATAAAGCTGGCAGCTGATCGAATGTCACGGGACGAAGCGCCAACACTGACCAGATACTCACCGCCTTCAGAAATCCAGGCCGCTCGATCATCATGGAAAGAGGCAAGGTCATTCGACGACAGCTCAAAGGTCACTGTTTCCGATGCTCCTGGTGGGAGTTCACTTGTCTTGGAGAAGCCCTTAAGTTCTTTTGCTGGTTTTACCAGGTTTCCCTCTGGTGCTGTGACATAAAGCTGAATCACTTCCCTGCCTGCTACAGCACCGGCGTTGGTTACAGTGACAGTAATGGAAAACCCACCATTAGCGGCTATTGTGATGTCGCTGTAATCGAACCGCGTGTAAGAGAGGCCATAACCGAACTCATAAGCAGGAGATACATCAAAGGTATCGTAATATCGATAGCCGACAAAAATGTCATCTTCGTACTCAACGCGCGAAGGCTTTGCTTTGAGCAGACCACCGGCAATTGAAATCTCTTCGCCCGGTATTTCTATACCTGGAAAGGTATCGGACGACGGCACGTCTTCATACCGGATGGGGAAAGTTGTCGGTAGTTTTCCGGATGGGTTCACATCACCGGTCAGAACATCCACCACGGCATTGCCCGCCTCCTGTCCACCTTGCCAGGGAAGCAGAATCGCATCTGCTTGACCCCGCCAGCTTGCGGTTTCGATCACATTGCCAATATTCAGGATTACGACAACTTTCTTCCCTGCGCGATGAAAAGCGCTGGAAACCCCATCAATCATGGCTCGTTCGACTTCAGTCAGATAAAAGTCACCTTTCAGCTCCCGGTCCTGGAATTCCCCTGAATTTCGTCCGATGGTGAGCAGAGCGATGTCATTAGCAACCGCGGCACCGTCCAGTAAGTCACTATCGAGAGGCATTTCAGGCAGCGGCGGAACCAACTCAAAGAAGGACTTTTTCTTGGGAAGTTTGAGCTTCTCTCCCGCAATATAGAACTCATAAATTTCCTGCAGCGACTTGTCGACTTCATATTCACGGTTAGTTAGCCCTTCTATCAGAGCCACTGTGTAAGACTCATTAACATCGCCGCTACCTGTGCCTCCAGAAACGAACTCATAGGACCCGATGCCGAAAGCCGCAATTTTCTTCGTAGAAAACGTCAGTGGAAGCACGCGTTTTTCGTTCTTCAGCAGCACAGCACTTTCTGCTGCAGCCACTCTCGCCGTCTTGGCATTGGCTTTAAGATCGGGATCATCACTATGGGCATAACCGGCAAAGGTTGGCGACTTAAACACCATCTCAATAATCAACGCGACATTGCGATCTAGTATTGCCTCATCCAGATCGCCGTTCAGCACCGCCTCATGAATCTGCAATGTACGATCCTCCTGACCCGGCATCAGTAGTTCGTTACCCGCAATCATCTGTGCGACAGGGTCATAACCAGCAAACCAGTCCGTCATGACAACGCCGCTAAATCCCCACTCTTCGCGAAGAACATCAACCAGCAGCGGCCTGTGCTCGGACACCGCAATGCCGTTGACTTTATTGTAGGCGCTCATAATCGCCCAGGGATCAGACTTCTTTACAGCTATCTCAAAACCGCGCAGGTAGATCTCTCGCAGTGCACGCTCACTAACTATAGTATCAACCATGACCCGGTTGGTTTCCTGATTGTTGGCCACATAGTGTTTAGGTGTTGCACCAACGCCGACTGATTCGACACCGTTAATCAGCGCGCCAGCCATATGGCCACTCAAAAAAGGATCTTCAGAATAATATTCAAAGTTTCTGCCACCTCGTGGATCCCGGTGAATATTCATACCGGGTGCAAGGAGCACATCCACACCATACTCCTTCACCTCATCGCCCATTGCCCTGCCCACTGATTCGATCAGGTCAGTATCCCAGGACGAAGCCAGCGATGTTTCAATCGGAAACGCGGTGGCGTAGTAGGTTCGTTCCTCGCCGGTACGCTCTGGCCAGATTCGCAAACCCGCCGGTCCATCGGCAAGCACAATAGAAGGCATGCCCAGTTCATCGATCGGATACGTATAGCCAGCCGCACCGGGTACTGTTTCGAAGTCACCAGACTGGTCCGGGTTCATGTTCATACCCAGGCCACTGACCAGACGAACCTTCTGTTCGAGGGTCAAGCGCGACAGTAGGTCAGCCACCCGGGCAACCATCTGTGCTGACTCATCTTCATAGGTATCCAATCGGCCATTATTGTTAAGATCACGATAGCCTGCTTCGACAGGTGCCTGCCCCCCTGGGGGTCCAGAAGCGGTTTCCGACGTGTCACAGCCTGTCAGCGCAAAAACAGTGAAAATCAAAGACCAAAAAGTGACGAATAGCTTCATCGGGTTTAGTACCTGCATCAATTTGTTTGTCCCTCAACCGTAAATTTGATCTCGCACCCCTTCAACCCGTAATAAACAATATAGAGGTAGCAGACAGCAGGAAGAATGAAGGAAAGCTGCAGTCCGATTGCATCAGCCAGTATGCCCTGCGCCAGAGGAATGATTGCACCACCAACAATTGCGAGGCACAGCAGGCCTGAACCTTTGCTTGTGTAAGGTCCGAGCCCCTGTACCGCTAGGCTGAAAATGGTCGGGAACATGATCGAGTTACACAGTCCCACGGCCAGTATCGCCCACATGGCTATCGACCCACTGCCAAGTATGACCGTAGCAAGCAGAATTACTGAAGCAACAGCATTGAACGCGAGCAAAGAACCTGGCTTTACCCGGGTCATGACAACCGATCCAATAAATCTACCGACCATGGCGCCGCCCCAGTAGTAGGCGACATAACCCGCTGCCTCGGTTTCCGGCATCCCGGCAATGTTAGATTCACCCAGATAGCTGATTAGCAAGCTGCCGATCGATACTTCTGCCCCGACGTAAATGAAAATCCCGAGCGCGCCCAGGGCGAGATGTGAAAACTGCCAGATGGACCCGGATTCGTGCGACGAGGATGCAGCTGCCGATTCGTCATCAAAAACTGGCAGTTTCAGCAGGCTGAAGATCACCGCTAGAGCAAACAAGGCACCCGCCAGTATCAGATAAGGCACCTTGACAGCATCCGCTTCTTGCTCACGAAAAGTCGCCACTTCTTCTGCTGCGATACTCGCTATGTCAGCCGAGAATTCAGAGGTGGCGGCAAGGATCATAAACGCACCAAAGAACGGGGCAACTGTCGTGCCCAGTGAATTAAACGCCTGTGTCATCGTTAACCGACTGGGCGCTGTGCCGACAGGCCCTAGAATCACCACATAGGGGTTCGCAGCAACCTGCAAAATCGTAATGCCGGATGCTAGGACAAACAAAGCTCCCAGGAAAAGACCGTACTCCCGTAACGAAGCCGCCGGGTTAAACAGGCCACAACCAACTCCGGCGATGACCAGGCCAACCACGATCCCACGTTTGTAACCGATTCTGTGAACCAGCGCGCCAGCCGGAATCGACATGACAAAGTAGGCGCCGAAGAAGCAGAACTGGATCAACATGGCCTCGGCATAATTGAGTGAGAACACATTCTTCAGATGTGGGATCAGTATATCGTTCAGGCAGGTAATAAAGCCCCACATGAAAAAGAGGCTAGTCAATGCCGTTAATGCAAACCTGTAGTTAGCTGCTTCGTGGGCATTGCCCTGTTCAATTCCGCCGGATACCGTAGAATCCACTGTTTAAGTTCCTCAATTGGGATTTTTAGAATGATTCTCCGCCAAATTCTGGCTCGAGGCGATGCCAGACCGTCCCGGCGTCGGGTTTGATAGTGTCCATATTCGATATCGCTGTCAATTATTCTGGAATGAGATATGAATGCCTTGTTTCTTTGTAGCCATCAACCAAAATAATAATACTGGGAAGAATTACAAAAATTGGCTTCATAGGCTGACCAGAACAACTAGTTCTGGCCTTCATTTTCAGCTATCTTATTTTTCTTCAGTAGAGATGTGCAATTAAGAGCTGCAAATTTCCTTGATGATGCGCAGAGCGAGTAACTCAAATAACGTAACACTAACAGGAATAATATGATGCAAATCAGGTCGATAACTAACGGCGTACTTGTAGGCGCCCTTGCCGCATTTACAGCGAGTGCCGCCACGGCAGAAAACAATCTGCAAATTGAGGAAATTGTCGTCACCGCACAGAAGCGGGAACAGAGTATCCAGGATGTCCCGGTTTCTGTTACAGCAATTACTGCTGAAACGATATCCAGTTTTGGATTGCAGAGCACTGGAGATATTGCGCGACTATCGTCTTCGCTCACGGTGACCGAAAGTAACAACAAGACCAACAGTGCTTTTAGTATTCGCGGTATCGGTACGAACCTGTTTGGTATTGGAATCGAGCAGGGCGTGGCTGTTATCGTCGATGATGTCTCCAAGGTCCAGCAGGGCCAGGGCCTGGCAAATATGGTGGATATTGAGCGCATAGAAGTGCTCCGCGGTCCGCAAAGTACGCTCTTTGGTCAAGCTTCTTCTGCCGGTGTCATCAGCATCACCACCAAGGGCCCGTCTGATGAGTTCGAGGGGTCTGTTGAGCTAACGGCAACGGACGAGAACTATTACAAGGTCATGGCATCTGTATCGGGGCCAATCTCTGACAATGCGGGGTTTCGCCTCACTGCACACTCATCTGACCTTGATGGCTGGGTCGATAATCTAGCCACCGGTGTTGATGACTTCAATAGCGAAGAAAGCAAGGGTTTCAGCGGCAAGTTGTACTGGGAAATAAACGACAACGTCGACCTTCAACTGAAAGCCTATGTTACAGAAGAGGAGAGTCAATGCTGTGCACGTGTTCTTGGCGGGTTTGAACCAGGAGCAGCACTGTTTGGCGCTATACCTCAATCCGTTTTTGCCGCAGGCGTCAATGCTACAGATGACAACACGACGGTTCGGTACGACACACTGCCGAATAGCGACAATGATTCACAAGGCGTAAGTGCTCGACTCAGTGTTGATATCGGTGATTTTCAACTGATATCGATTACTGCGTATGACGAATGGGACTACACCAACAGTGAAGACGTGGACTTAAGTGAACTCGATGTGCTGGCAATATTTACCGGCGGGGCTGTCAACGGCAATTTCTACTCAGATAGCGTTCGCGAACTGGAATTCTTTTCCCAGGAACTGCGTCTATTATCGCCGACCTACGACAACTATGACTATCTGCTTGGCTTTTACTACTCAGATACCGACGTGGACCGTTCATTTTTCCGGATTCTACCTGTGGCGCCAGCGAATTTTGATGCTTTTGCGAGTAATGAAAACTATGCTGTTTTTGGCCAGCTGAACTGGCGTCCAAGTGAGAAGACAACCGTTAGCGTGGGATTACGCTATGTCGATGAGGAAATGAGTACAGTAGTCACGGACTTTGCCGTGGCAACACCAATAACCATAGATGCAGATGATGACGATAATGCGGTCACCGGCAAAATATCGATCCAACGCTTTTTGAATGACAATTCAATGGTCTTTGCAAGCTATACGCGAGGTCATAAAGCGCAGGCGTACGACATCACGGCTGGATTTTCTCAGAGCAATGCCGACAACCCGATCAAGCCTGAAACAGCCGATGCGTTCGAAATTGGTATAAAAAGTACGTTGTGGGATCAGCGAATGCAGTTGAATGTTACTGCGTTCCAGACGACTTATGATGATTTTCAAGTGCAAACTGCTATTACTACCGGACCCACAATTGTGTTCAGGAAAGCGAATGTCGGTGAGTTAGAGACGAAGGGCCTTGAAATTGAATCCCTGACATTGCTGTCCGAACGGTTTAGCTTGATATTCAATGCCGCTTATATCGATGCAGTCGTCAACGATTACGGTGGCGCGCAATGTTATCGCTACCAGACAGAGGCGCAGGGTTGTATTGCTGGATTTCAGACTGTTGATGGCGGTGATTTACCGAATTCGCCTGAGTGGAAGTACACGATTGCACTCGAGTATCAGCAGGGCCTGGTAAACCTGCCTTTTGATCTTTATGCCAACGTTTTATACGTGTGGCAGGATGAAATCAGCTTTGGCCTTTCGCAAGCTCCATTTTTGAAAGAGGACAGCTATGGTATTGCGAATCTTCGATTTGGAATCGTTGACAAAGAAGACCGCTACGAACTTACCGCATTTGTAAACAATGCCTTTGACGAAAGCTACCGAAGTGAGCTAATAGATTTTGGTGTTCTTTTTGGCAACACGACGGCACTTGTACATATTACGCCTCGTAATGCCGAACGCTATGCCGGCCTGACCGCAAAATACAAGTTTTGACGCCGCATAGATCCCTATACCCCATGATCTAATCCTCGGAGGTAGGCAGCACGCCCTCCTCCGTAAACCTAAGGTATGGTTGTTTAATTTAGAAGACGCTTGACAGTAGAATGCAGAAAATTATCCACGATCGCTGATCGTTGAGACCCTCGCTGGTGTGTACCACTATAAAAACATCGCGAGGGAAATTTTTGCGAACCATTAGGGAGTAAGGGTCCACCGGTTCGCGATTAACAGCGTGGAAGCCAGGGAAATTATTGTGATTGGAATCAAGGGATTCTTTTTTATGGTGATATTGGTATCTCCTCGAATGCATTTCCCGTGCCCTCGCATACCAAGACACTGTTTAATCTCATCCCCCTAGTATTTCGAATCCTTCATCTAGCTTACTTTCAGAAGCGGTCAACAGGTATCACCCTTGCGGTGCTTCACTGCCGCAATCCTGAATCCCCCTGTACAACGCTTGTCAGACATTAGCGCCTACTTTGAACTTCATTGTAACGCTCCAAGGTGTCTACTAAAGTGGGAAGCGGTTTAATCACCATTATTTTTGAGGTTTAACATGTCTGATTTTTTCACTGCAACACAACGCAAGTTACAGAACGAGTTCGGGTCGACCGATTTGGCTGACAGGATCCTCGAAGCCGCAGTAGACAATGCGCTGTCGGACCAACAGGCGGAATTCATCCACACCCGCAACATGTTTTACCTCGCCACCATTGATGAGGCAGGTTTCCCATCATGTTCCTATAAGGGAGGTAACACCGGCTTTGTCCGCGTGCTTAATACCAACACCATAATTTTCCCCGACTACAATGGTAATGGCATGTTTATGTCCATGGGCAACATCGAGGCACAAGCCAAAGTGGGTTTGTTGTTTGTTGATTATGAACGCCCTCAACGACTGCGATTGCGCGGCGAAGCCCGCTGCTTACGTGACGGTCCCATGCTCGATAGCTATCCCGGTGCTAACCTGGTCGTGGAGATTACTGTCGAACATGTCTGGGTCAACTGCCCGCGCTATGTGCATCGCATGCAACCGCTTGAAACATCGCCCTATCTGCCTAAAGAAGACGGCACCGCCACCCTGGCACTGTGGAAGCGCATAGATCTTATGCAAGACGTACTAAGTGAAGCTGAACGCGAACAGGCTCAGGTCATGGGGATCCTGACCATCGAAGAGTATGGAGCGTATGTTGCGCAAGGCAGACTTGTGTAAAAACGGTCTTTAGTTGGCGACGCTTTTAGCGACCATCTGGTTCACTCAAGGGCAGTAGATCAATAAACATCAGGGTGATCCTTGATGTACTGGGTGGTCATTTCTTGGGCTTTAGCAATGTCAGCTTGGGACATGAGACCCGTGAGGATTTCTCTTAACTTCTCAACGTCATGACCGTTTGCCCCGGCAATGTTGACCCACATGTAAGCGAGCACGTTGTCTTTGGGAACACCTCTGCCATAGGCATACATCACACCAAGGTTGAACTGCGCTTTAGCATGTCCTTGATCAGCTGCTAGCCGATACCACTACACGGCTTCTTTGTCGTCTTTAGGAGCACCAATGCCAAGGTCGTACATCCCACCAAGCCAGTACCGCGCTTCAGCATTCCCCTGGTCAGCTTCCACCTGGGTTTCTTCAATAAATTGCTTATCTGACTCGGAACCAAAGCTCAGAACGGGCAAAAACAGAAGCAATAACATCAATCCACGCATAACCAATGTCCTATACAGATTAGAGAGTCTGACCATATTACATAAATGAGCTAGAACTGTTCTCAACATCCGTATATTTCCTTACCCGCACTGCTACCGAGTTCCATTATAGACAACCTCTTCATTAAACCTGAGGATGGTCTTACAAGAAAAATAAGAAGGAATTGAGATGGTAAGTTTGGGTTCAGATACGCTGGTTTTGATCACTAACATTGGAGTCTTTGTGGTTCCTCTTGCGGCGATTGTGGTGTTACTACCACAACTATTACCCGTAACGCTGGCTTATTTTTGTGACATCGCGCCATTGCAACGAAACATACTGCTTTGTTGCTTGCTCCTCGCCATATTTACAGGCGTCTTTCGGGAAGGTGTTTTTGATGTGATCTTGGCTGTGCTACCCAACAGCGCACTTATTATTGTTCTGTCCACACTGGCCCCACTCTTTGTATTGCGTGGGCCTGTCAACGGGCAAGGATTTGCCATCCTTTTGAGGCGGTAGCCCTGTTGGGCTCGCCTGTGGGTATGCTTCTTAGTGTGTTGACCATCGTCGCTTTGTTGTATGACCTTACTGCGGCTGAGATCGATATAATGGTGTCCATGGCGCTACTAACTGCAATTGTTGGCGGTATAGCATCTGTTTTTTGTTACAGCTGGACCACGGTAAGTGAGCAACCTATTGATCATAGGATAATCAATACGAAAGAAATTCGTTGCGGTCTTCTTGTCTTTTGCGACTGTTCTTGTGTGTTCAATGACGACTATTGCAAGCTCCCCAGGGGTGGGGAAAACCGAGTTTCCAGTTATTTCAAGTCACCCTTATAGCTACGCGATTCTCATATCGATCATCTTCCTTGCGACGATGATCAACCACAAGTCAGAGACCATGCTGCTGCGGGCTTCAAACGGTTGCCTTATTGTGTTTGGGCTAGCCGTTGGTATAGGCACGGTAAATTACTTCGCTGTAAACAACAATCCGGGCGAAATAGGTAACGGGTTTGCCTTTTCTTTAGTGCTTATGTTTTACAGCGGTTGGCTTTATGTCTGTCTCGTAATCTGGACGATGTTGAAAAAACAGCTTCGCCCAAACTTGTTCGCTTTGAAGAACTGGCACCTCGCCGAGATGTTTACATTTCGGGTTTTCGCGGTCATGTCGCCACCATCGCTTTGGGAAGCGATTGGAGCAATTGAGGCAGATGCTGTAGTACAAGCAGAGCAAGAGCATATAGAGCGACGATTTTCAGAACTAGAAGACCGTCTGGCAACGCTATCAAACGAAAATGCGACTTATGTCCAGCCGCCAGATAACTAAGGTTGGTCTCGTTGATAGGAATACCACTGTGCATCGCGGGCAGATAGCTCACACAACCTTAATCCTTTTCCTACATCATTAGGCAACCTCAGTTGAGACTATCTACTTGCTCGATCGAGCCTGATAGCAATCCATGGCAAGCAAGTCTTTTCCACTAAACCTCGCTTAGGCGGGGTTTTTTATAACTGGACTTTGGCGCGTGATGACCGGTTTTTGGCGCGCAATGACCAGTTTTCTGCCTTAGCTCCTTCAAGGTTCGCCCCGTCAACTTATGGGGAATAACAATGAATAGGTTAATCACAGCAGCACTACTTACAGCGCTAATACCCACTACCAGTTTTGCCAATTCCATGAAAGGCAACAGCATCACGGCGCTTGAAGCACTACAGGAATTCGGGCGCTTTACACTCGCCAGCCGTATCAACGACCTGAAGAACGATGGACATGTCATTAAATCCAGACCGATCAAGGTGCATACCCAAAGAAATGGGGCTGCTACTATCTCGGAGTATTATCTGTGAATTATTACGCAATATACTTAATGCTTGTTGTTCCTGATGGGCTGTCTCAAATTGAGACCCGCTGGCAGATATACGATACTTGCGAATCGATGCAATACTGTGTGGATGCCAAACGCGAGTACATCACTAAAACGCCAGCCGAATACAGGCACGGCATCTTCATCTGTACCATCGTTAACAAAGGTGACTTCTGTCAGACGGGTGTGAGATGAAACTTGTTATCAGCATTTCAGTATGCAAAAAGGTGTAACAGTAAGCCAGCTCACAATGATCGCCGTGAAATTTCTGAACGAGAACTCAGAGAAACTTCATCTGACTGCGGGTAGTTCGATAAGCAATGCGCTTTACGAGGCATTCCCACCTTCTTACAAAGCCGATGGCACAAGCTACTGTCCTGAATGATAGCAAGGGCTGAGAAGCTCTCTTTCTGTCGTAGCCAAAGCGTGGCTATATTGACCTAGAAATCCTGTAGGCCACTGTTTATAGGTATATAGCCATAAGGCAGACTTGTGTAAAAACGGCCTGTTCCGTTTTGAAGGCAAGGGAAATGTTCGAGTTAATCAATGGCATGGCTCCAGATCTGGCACCTTCTACAGATAAAAAAGGAATGGGTATTTGTGGATGGCAGCCCACAGAATCGCATGGCCTTTATTGTCTTAAAGATTATAAGGGGTTAAGGGTTGTATACGTTGGCGAGTTCGTTGGAAGTGGGTTTCACTTACCCCATTTAGTCAAGTGATTTGACTGGTTTCGGTTTAGGACTGTAGCGTTTTGGTGCTTTTATACTAGCTGGGGATCTGGATGCTTGAAAGGGAAGCCCCCCCTGCCCCATCGAGATCTGGCGGCCGCAGCTGCTATCTAACACCAAGGGGAACTTCTTTATTTTTACACCCCTCTTTATTTTTCTATTTTTATACTTCCCCATATTGGTTTCGTTACATTTAGACGCTAATCTGAATGACCTGTGGGAAGTTTGAGTGACCCGCCTTCCGCACCCACTCTTTCATAAAATGCCAATCGTTCTGGTTCGATACTCAGACTTTCGATCGAAAGCCCTGTTATAATTCCTATCCTCTAAGTGACCTTACTCGCGCGCTTCGAGAACAGCAAAGGGCTACTAATTCTTGTGTTGATCGGTAACTTGGGAACGATGTCTTTCGCAGGCTTTACTCTGCAATTTCCAACAATATAGTGATGGGGATTCTCGGTTTCATATACGTTACGTGCGGATTCCTCTGCCTTGTCTCCCAATCGAAGCTCAACCCTGGAAGGCTAGTCTCTGGCATTCGTGATGCATACGAGTTCAATAGACGAAGCAGAAATGTGGTTAATTCTTCTTATACCCAAAATCTCGTTTAGCCAGGGTGTTTTTTGGAGCCCACCCCATGGTATACCCATGAGCGCTCGTTCACGTATATAACCAAAACCGAACTACTTTTTGGGAATATTTCGCAGGCTGCTATCGTTCCAACTCACATTCAATCCACATGGGGCATAAAATGATGAAGCTATCGGTAAGATTCATAAAATCAATTATTACCTCAATATTTCTCAGCGCCTCGACGGTTTCGTTTGCGAATGTGGTGGAAGTTTATCAATGGAAAGCTTATGCAAGGAGATCGCTGTGAAAACAAGAATAACGACCATTTGGTCGATGATGTTGAGTATTGTCGGGCTTGGGTTGGCGAGTTCGTTAATGGCGGCGGAGCTGCCACCTTCGCCAGCTGTAGCGGAAACCTTTGCCTGTAACTATAAGGATGGCAAAGACTTCGACGACAAGATGAAGGCACGAGACTATATGGTTGCCCAAATCGAAAAAGCGGGCTTGAAGAAAGTTCCCGGCTATCATATGACGCAGACAAAAGGCATGGCCCCCGCAGAGACGCTATGGATGGACGTTCATCCAAACTTTCAGGTGTATGGCGAAAACAGAGATGCCTGGGATGCGAGCGGTATTGGACCCGGTGTTGATGCGCGTTTTGGCGCCGTGGAAGACTGTACCGCGGGGTTGAGTGCGTTGCGCAGGATCCATCAGCGGGAAGGTGGCGACGATGATGGTGACGGAAATGATACGAACCTCGTGGCAACGCTTGCTTGCAAGTTCAAACATGGGAAAGGTGGTGACGACATGCCGGACCTCACCGGCCATATGGGTGCGGTCATGGCGGGCATGGGTGATGATGGCCCTGGATTTGCCTATCTGCGTACACCGATCACGAGCGGACCAGATTTTCCGGATGTCTTTATAAATTCGATGTTTGAAAACACGAGCCATTGGACCAGGTACGTCGGACAGCTGTTCCAAACTGAAGCCGGTCAGCGAATGCGTAATCACATGGACATGTTGCTCGACTGCAACATCTCTATGTGGCGCTCACAACAGGTAGTCACCCCCGACGAGGAATAGCTACCTAAGGAATGCACGTGTTGCCAGGTGGTTAACCTGATAACACGCGCATTGCCCAACTTTCGCGAATTCAATCGGATCCAACGGGTGATGCGATAGGTGAGTTGGCAAGTCTAAGCAAAACCTGTACTTTGCCTACCCTGTTGTTGGGGCTGTATCGGGGAGCTGGGTATAAGAAGAATTAGCTACATTTCTGCTTCATCAGCCATGCACATAATCCCCTTAAAACTGGGTTTGTAAAACAGTAGTCATGCCTATGTACATTGAGGGCAGATAACTCACACCCTCTTAATCCTTTTCTTACATCACCAAAAAACCACAGTTGCGACTATCTACCTGCCCGGTCGAGCCTGGCAGCAATCCTAGGCAAGCAAGTCTTTTCGACCACTAAACCTCGCTTCGGTGGGTTTTTTTATGACTAGCTTTTGGCTCATAATGAAATGATAGATTCACCGATGACAAAGAAGGCTCTACCGTGAAAAGACAGTTTGCAGTGACGCTTTTTCCTCTTCTAGCCGCGCACGTATGTATGTAGTGGCATAGTAAATTTAAAGAGCATTTATCCCGTTAGATGCGACTGTAGTCACCCCCGCATCCGTCAGTTATATTCAGTCTAAGGATCTTTCTCGTAAGGGGTACGCTGACATGGGACAAGAAAACCGGGATACCCGGAAATTTGAGGTCCTGATCATTGGCGCTGGCTTCAGCGGCGTCTATCAACTCTACCGGCTGCGTAAGCTGGGCTTTGATGCCAAGCTGTTTGATGCCGGGAACGACTTTGGTGGGGTTTGGCATTGGAACTGTTACCCCGGCGCACGGGTTGATTCCCACATTCCCAATTACGAATATTCCATGGAAGAGGTGTGGCACGACTGGTGCTGGACAGAGCGCTTTCCTGGCTGGGAAGAGCTACAACGCTATTTCGCGCATGTCGACAAGAAGCTCGACCTTAGACGCGACACCGAATTCCAAAAACGCGTCACCAGAGCATCGTTCAATGAAGAGGATTGCCAATGGCGCATCACCTGCGCAGATGGAGAAACCGTTAAGGCGCAATTTGTGCTCACTTGTATGGGCTTTGCCGCCAAACCTCACACACCAAACCTGCAAGGGCTCAGCAACTTTGCTGGCGCTGCGGTCCACACGGCCCGCTGGCCAAAGCAGGGGCTTGATATGTCCGGTAAACGCGTCGGTGTAATCGGCACCGGCGCCAGTGGGGTACAAGTCATACAAGAGGCCAGCAAGGTTGCGGCGGAGCTGACGGTTTTTCAGCGCACGCCAATGATTGCGCTTGCCATGCAACAACGCCAACTGCATGAAATGGAAGAGAAGGTAAAGAAGCCAGGTCTCAAAGAAATATTTCGACTTCGGAATGCATCGGGCGGCGGCTTCTATGATCTTGAAACGGATGACCGATGCGCCCATGAAGTCTCAAAACAAGAGCGCGAAGAGGTTTTCGAAAAGGCCTGGGCCAAGGGTGGGTTTCATTTTTGGACGGGAACCTTCAGCGACATCATCACCAATGTTGAATCAAATCGCCTGGCATACGACTTTTGGCGAGCGAAAGTGCAGGCACGCGTTCAAGATCCGGTAACCGCTGAATTACTAGCACCACTATCGCCTCCACATCCATTCGGCGCTAAACGTCCATCACTCGAACAATGGTACTACGAGGTTTTCAACCAAGAAAATGTCACATTGGTGGATATCAAGAAAAACCCCATCGCCGAAATCTTACCCCAAGGCGTTCGCACGTCCGAAGACAGTTACGATTTGGACCTATTGATTCTGGCTACGGGATTTGATGCTGGTACCGGTGGCTTCACCCAAATCGATTTGCGCGGGACCTCCGGTCGGACGTTGAAGGAGATTTGGCAAGACGGCGTCGACACCCAACTAGGGCTGGCCGTGCCGGAATTCCCAAACCTGTTGATGCTGTATGGTCCGCAGAGTCCAACCGCATTTTGGAATGGCCCGGCCAGCGCAGAGGTTCAGGGCGACTGGGTCGTTAATTGTCTGATTCATCTGCGCAACAAAGGCGTCAAACGAATCGAAGCCAAACACGAAGCCGCGAAGGCATGGACCCAGCACATGGAAGAGATGGGCGCGAAAACGTTGATGCCTTTGGCTGACTCCTGGTACATGGGCGCAAACATTCCGGGCAAACAGCGGCAAATGCTGTTTTATATGGGCAGCGCAGCCTACATGGCGCGTTGCAATGAAAGTGCTGAAACCGGTTATGCAGGATTCGAGCTGCGTTAAAAACATTGCGCCGTAAAACGGCACAGAACTACAACTCACGCCAGCAACGTTGCATGGCAACCGCTACTGTCCTGAATGATAGCAAGGGCTGAGAAGCTCTCTTTCTGTCGTAGCCAAAGCGTGGCTATATTGACCTAGAAATCCTGTAGGCCACTGTTTATAGGTATATAGCCATAAGGCAGACTTGTGTAAAACCGGTCTTTACCAGTACGCCATTTACCCTCCCAAGGACCTATATTTGCAATGACTTATGTTATGAGCCTGCCGGCGATGCATACCGAGCCGCAGACTTAAGCATGAAGCACAGCGCAATATTGAATTCACGTGGCTCATCGAAACTGAAAATGCATAATGTTCCAAATCCACTTTCACCCATGAAGCCACTTGCGTATAAAGCCAGTGATGGCACCGGCTGGCACCATCGTTTTATTCATTATTCCGCGAGCTTCTCCTTGCGCGCTGACAACTGCTGAAGATGTTCGTCATGATCTGCTCGAGTGATCCGGTATTTCGAGACAATCACCAAACCCAATACGTATAAACCACAATAAATTGGCAAAAATAAGGTCGCTAAATCCATTCGAATCTCATTGGTGACATCACCCAAAGAAGTAATACCGTCCAATCCAACCAGGGACACAATCGATCCAGCGCCAATGATGCCACCTGCTGAAACTGCCTTGGCGGCAAAACCGCGAGCTGCATAAAACAAACCCTCCGAACGGCGCTGGGTTTTCAATTCGCTGTCTTCCACCACATCCGCCATCATCGAGTCGAGGAGCACGCCGCCGATGATCCCGCAGATGACTTCCATCACTATAAAGCAGCTATAAATATACAGTGAGGTCCAACTGCCGAGTTCTGGCCAGTAGCCAGTTAGCAATAAAATATAAGGTATCGGATAGAGCGAAACATTCACAAGGATCGCGAAAATAGCGGCTCGTTTCTTGCCAAATATTCGGCCTAAGTAGGGCGCGGCCCAATAAGCGATCACCGGCGAGATTAAAACACCAATTGCGGTTACGCTGATTTGCTTACCTGAAAACCCAAAAAAATAAGTTGTATTGTAAAGATAGAGCGCTGTTCCCAAGCCGCCCGCGATGCCAACCGTCAGTCCAAAGAAAAATAGAGCCGCAAAGTTTTTGTTCTTAACAGACTGAAAGATCTGTTTGATTTCACTTTTAATGGCTAAAACTCGGAAGGGTTCACTGGGCCTGGGTAGTGCTGCCGCAACCTTCTGGGTCCCGAGCGATGAGATCAAAATCGCAGCTGCAATTACAAGCGCGCCCGCGATGCCATAAATACTGTAACCCGTCTGAGATGCGACACCATAAGCACCCACCCAGAACATGAAGTTGATCATGTGTATGCCATTACCGCCTGTCCAACCAAAGAAATGACGTAACGCGAGCCACTTGTTTCGTCGATCGTAGTTGGTTTCAAGGTCTGGCAAGAGCGCGGTGGAAGGCACTTCAAAGAGCGTGGTGCCGGTTCGGATCAACAGCGCCAGCGCTAAGACATAGAAAAAAGTATTGTCTTCATTGAGCTCAATCACCGGATTGAACAACGCGTAAAAGGTTAGCGGCAAAACAAAGAAAGAGGCGTACATAAACGGGTGACGGCGACCCAGGACACTGCTTGTTTTATCAGACCAATGTCCAAGCAGAAGATCCGACACCGCATCCCAGATCATCGCGATCGCCAAGGCGAGCGAGGCAAGGTATCCCGGCAAGCCTAAAACCTGATTGGCGTATATCAGTAGTAGGTAACTGAAGGCATTGTTCTTAATTCCATAAGCAATAGACGCGGAACCATAAAACCAAAACGTCGGGTTTTTCTCTAAGACAGGTGATGACATAGCTACCTCTTGTTATACAACTTGCCGATTCCCGTGAACGTATCTACGCGAACTGCGCCTTCAGCAGAGTCTGCACGTAGCGATTTCGATACCAGTGCGGGCAGACATCATTCTGAGGATTCGGACCGTTTCGCAGGAACCGTCTGTTCAAGTCCCAGGATCTCGCCGGTCCGGGTGAACTCTTCGAAGACTGGTTCGAAATTGTCGCCGAGCCAGAACGCCTTCTCCTGATCGACATCCATCTGATCTTTCATGGTTTCGGTCCTCCGGAGCGGTGAAGCGCTGACCTCCGAAGGGTCGCCTCGACAATTATTGAGTACCACTATATATAGTGGTACTCAAGATACCAAGAGGACGCTCGCTCGTCTGATTCAATTTCCTGCGATGTCCGCGGATCAACTGAATAATCCTGGCTTACCAGATCTAATTGTTGACAATCTTGTGCTGTGCCGCCAAACGCGGGCTTGCCAGCTAGCGGGTTCACCCAGCTCTCTGAACGGCTAAATATTTGCAATAAATGTTGACTCTATTCTCAGTCGGACGTTTAATTTAAGCCGTTATACTAAAGTTAGCCGTTTGAAGAAACCGCAGACAACATCCGGGAACTCGCGGCGCTGCCCGCGGTGTCGCAAAGCTGATTATTAAGGGATTTATGCCCGCATCGACACGGACAGCGACCGATGGCGTATCGCCCCTCGAGCAAGTGATGGACCTTGGAACTGTGGGTGAACAAGCTACCGGGCGAGGAGTACTTCGGTCAGTGCGACAGTGGGCGCGCCGCCGACCTAAAATATTGATTTGAGTTTTCGTTTCTAACGAATTTTAAAAAGGAGTATTTTTGTGGAACTAGTTCAACAGTACCAGAGTGCGCTGCCGATACGTCAAGAGATTCATGAAACGCATGCGGCGGCAGCGGAACACTGGGCATCGCCCGGTACGTGGTGGACCGCAGAGGAACGCGGCGCAATTGTTGCCGAAGTCCGGCGGGCGTGGGATGCCGATCCGATGCCGCCCTGGACGACCCCTTCAAGTGTTTCCGGTCTGATTCCCGCTGATCACATACTGCCATCAGCAGCAATCGATGTGATCTGGCGCTTGACCAATCATGTCACTACACTTACTCAGAGTTGGTATGAATCGTATGTTCCAGAGCGATTATCGCCAGCGCGGTATGTCGAAATCGTAGGCATGGTGGCGCAGATTACACTGACGGATCGCTTTGCAGATGGCCTCGCGCTCGATCGAATTTCGCTGCCGCCACCGGGCGCAGGCGAACCCTCTCAGGCACTTCCGCAGAATGCAGAAGTGAGCACGCATTGGGTACCAACGGCGCCAATTGTTGATGGCTCGTGGAATCCAGCAACCCCCAGTGACGTACCTAATGTGCGTAAAGCGCTGAGTCTTGTAGCTGCGGAACGGATTATGCAGTGGACGCTAATCGATGCACACTACGTTGCTGGCGGAGCACTGGCAGACGACTTTGGGCAGGATCATTGGTCGCTGCAGCGATCTCAAATCGAGTTATTGGGAACACGGACCTCGATCGTGAACGACTGCTACTACTGAGCCGCTAGTCACGCGGTCCTGCTCGGTCGGAGTGGGCAAATATCAGGTAGCGAAATTTCCATGGGCCTTGTAAAAGAATTGGGTGAAGACGATGGTGGCGTCGAGCATGGCGCCTTGTTGGCCAGGTTGTGCGACGCCGTTGCCGGAAAAGATGCGGCAGCAATGGCTGAGATACGCGCGGAAGTGTTAAGCGCGATGGGGCCGGACCAACTGGTCGATGCAGTGGGTGTCAGCGCGATGTTCCACATGATGAACCGGGTTGCTAATGCAACTGGAACACCACTCGATGCAATCATGCGTGAGGCTGCACCAAAAGTCGAAGAAGCCATCGGTGCCGCCGGGTTTCTGAGCAGAGAAGTCACGACCCCGGAGGGGCCAGCTTAAACGCCACTCGACCACTTTCGATTTTCTACTTGCCACTTACCACTGGGCATCGGTAGGCGAACACCTATCGATCGCCTTCCTGCCTCGCCATCAATCCTCGATTACTATATTCTACGCGCCTCAGTTAGCCGCTTGTATAGTCTTCATTATCCCGTCCCCAAGGTGTGTGCGATTGTGGTGATCATCGTATTTTTGCTGTGTGTGTTCGTTGCAACCTATGTTCAGACCGTCACGGGGTTTGCGATGGGTATGATCATTCTGGCAGTGATTGGTGGACTGCGGCTGATGGATATCCCGACACTAACGGCGGTCGCGAGCTTGATGTCGCTTGCTAACGTTGTGCTGGCGCTGCGCTCAACGGCTGGTCACATTCAGTGGAATCTATATCTTTGGCTGTCGCTTGGCCAGCTACCCGGAATCGCACTCGGCGTATGGTGTATTACCTATTTGGACGGGGAAGCTCGATGGTTGGCTGAGCTGCTGCTGGGATCATTTATCACGCTCGGCAGCCTGTCCATGATGCTTCGGCCCCATTCCAAGTCTGCTGTTTCACCCTGGTACAGCAGCTTGGGTGCCGGCATTGCGGGCGGCATTGTTGGAGGTATGTTCTCAGCGTCCGGGCCGGTATTAGGTTGGTTCAACTATCGGCAGCCATTGCCTTTGAATGCGATCCGAGCCACGCTGTTTGCCAGCTTTGCACTAACCACGTTACTTCGAACGGTCGTGGTTGGCAGTCAAGGGGGGCTAACGTCCGATGTCTGGTTGTACAGCGCACTGGCGTTGCCACTGGTCGTGGCGGCGACCTGGTTGGGCAGGCACTTTCCACCGGCACTTCCCGAAGCGAGCATGAAACGTCTGGCATTTGGGTTATTGGTGGCGATGGGGCTTTGGATCATCGTCTCGGCGCTCGTCATCGGACGTAATGGTTAGCGCGTGGCTGGCCGCTCCGGTGGGGTCCAGAGCCGGGCGAATAACACCCCAAAAACCAAGACGGCAACAAAGTACACCGTAGGCAATACCGCGACATCCGTTCGCTCAAGGATGCTGGTTGCCACGAGAAATGCTACCGCCAGATTCCGGATGGAACTTTCCAGTGCAATGGCAGCGCAAGCAGAGGTCGGCAAACCTACCCAAGCCGCGACCCCGTATCCGGCCCCGAGGGTTGCGCCGCACAGCACCAGAGACCAGGCCAGTGCCGGCAGCAAATGCCCACTCACAAGATCCCACTGTTCCGCAAGGATCACCGC
>Ga0209662_1000584_pt1 | contig 19057 bp, 20 predicted proteins | sample SaaInlV_150m_DNA_4_FD_184662 | JGI IMG/M metagenome (GOLD analysis project Ga0209662, IMG submission 184662) | Marine microbial communities from expanding oxygen minimum zones in the Saanich Inlet - SI072_LV_150m_DNA (SPAdes) (version 2) | ecosystem: Environmental > Aquatic > Marine > Intertidal...
TAATGTGTTTTTTTTTTCTAAATAAATCGGTTCTTCAGATGTTTGATTATTTATTTTTTCTATGTTTTCATTTTCTATCAAATTTGGTTCATCTACAGTTTCCACTGTTACTAGGTCATCTACAGTTTCCACTATTACCGGGTCATCAACTGGTTCCACTGTTATTGGTTCATCAACTGTTTCCACTGTTATTGGTTCATCAACTGTTTCCACTGTTATTGGTTCATCAACTGTTTCCACTGTTATTGGTTCATCAACTGTTTCCACTGTTATTGGTTCATCTACTGTTTCTATAGTTTTTCCAGAAGAATTGTTTGAAGTTGTTTGTACACCTTTTAATAAAAAAGAATCAAATAAGTTGTCTGGTTTTAATACTAATATTTGTTTTAATTCAATTTCTATTTGAAAGCTTTTTGCAGAACATTTGATACCTTTTATTTCTAAAATATTCATAATATCGGTATCATCGTTAATATCATTAATATTTACTTGTAATTCATTTTCATCATAAATTTTAATAATAGGTTTTCCTAAACTGGATGGAATGCCTGAGCGTATTAGATAATATTTACCAGATTTATAAGTTTTTAATGTGCTTGTGAAATAATTTTCAATTTCATGCAATTCCATATCTCCATCAAACCAATTTTCACGATTATTATAAATATGTTGTTGACATGTATTTTCTAATGTTTCAATCCATTGAATAAATTCATAATTCATATTACTGAACATCATATCAGTATATATTTTCTTTCCAGTGCTAATAATACCTTGTTTAGTTTTACATTTAGGTGGTTGAATATATAGGGGTGCGTTATTTATTACACAACGAATAAAATAATTACCACCGGTTGTTAATATAGGTTTTGCTAAAGTTAATTTATCAAATGAAAAAGTATTGTCGGGATTATAAATAGTACTCATTCTATACGATTACTTATAATGAGGATACAAAAATGAAATAATAATTATACGAATATACGTTTATTCTAAATAAATTTATTATGATTTTTTATTAGAGATGAAAAGTTTAAAAGATAGATGTATTGAGTTTTTAAAAGATAAAGATATTCGTAATGATATGAAAGAAATAATAACTCCATTATTTGATATGATTTATAACGATATGTATGTTTATATATGGTTAATATGTATTTATAATATTTTTTTAATTATACTAATTATAATCAATCTGTATTTGTCTCATCGTATTATTAATAAATATGATTCATTATATATTAGTCGTTACGGATATTAAATACAAATTATAAAAATAATTCATCTAATTCAGGGATTGCCCCTTCGTCAAATTTTTTTCTACAGTTTACAGTTGTAATTGTAAGACTATACATTTTTTTATTATCAATCTTTTCTTTGTATTCATTTCGTTTTAATGAATAAGATAAATATACTGAAAATTCATCTATATTTTTAATTATAATATTTATAAAACCACCTATATAACCAGTAATACAATATTGTATTTCTAGTTGGTGTTTAAGTAGTATAATATCATGCATAACTTGAATTAATCTAAATTTTGTATCAGTATATTGTATTTTTTTTATTTCCTTTGTTTTTGTTACGTATTTTTCAGATAAAGATTTTAATTTTTCATTATTAAATGGTATATTAAGATATGGATTTATATTTTTTAAATATAAATATTTTAATAAATAATGACAAACACAGTCTGATGCTCGTCGAATAGGAGAAGTAAAATGTGTGTATTCTTTACTACCTACTAAATCATGTGATGCAACTGTATTCATATAATCTGCAGATATACCATTTGTAATTATATGATGTAATAATTCGTTTCCAGTTAACTCATTAAAATTATCACCGGTTATTGCGGTAGCATCACATGTTCTAAAAATACCAATACCGTCTAAATGAATTTTTAAATATTCACCTATAAATGTATTTGCAAATATAGCGAATTCTTCAATCATTTGTTTCATTTGTTTTTCATTTACAGTATCACGATGAAGATATAATCTCATTTTATCATATTTTATTACAGATGTATCCACTAATTTTAATTTTATACCAATTGTTTGTTTACCACGTTTATCTTGTAATGCGATACTTATATTCAGTCCATTTGTCAACGGCATTAAATTATAAATATTTTCAGAAGCTTTTTCATACGATAAAGAGTTTTGCTTTTTAACTTTTATTACAGTAAATAATAATTTTATTTTATTCTCAGGTAAATAGGTTTCTTTATTTATTTCAGTTATAACTGTTATCGCATTTTTTATATTTCCGTGACTATTATCCATTAAGCTTGCTTTTTCCATTATTTCGATAGGTATCATATGTATTGGTTTAATATTTGAAGGATACCGTGTTATAACCCTATTTTCAATATCAAGCCATAAATCACTATTTATATTAATAAATTCTGTTGGGTCGGCTATATGTATTGCTAAGTATAATTTATTATCTTCTTCATAAATACTAAAGGCATCATCAGCATCTTCACATCCATCGGGATCAATTGAATATGTTTCTATATTGGTCATATCCACTCTTTGATTAATCATATATTCATGCGGCATACTTAAATTATTTAATGTTAATAAAGTAATATCAGTACTATTTTCTCTCTTTTCACCATATAATTTTTCTATGTATTTTGAATAATTATCTTCAAACATATTGTAGATATTAATTTTTTTAATTATCTACATATTGAAGTTATTAAATATTCAAATGAGTAAATTATAAAAATGTATATTTAGTATATATGAATTCGTTTAATACTAGATTTAATCAACTAATCACATTAGACAAAACCCGTTTGGGTACATTTATAGAGTTTTTTCAATATTCAATTATTTGTACATTTATGGCTTCATATACAGCTTATTATACAAATGAATATTTATTAAGTGATACAAATAATGACGATACATTATTTAAAACTATTCTTATGTTATCTATTGAATTGGCTATTATAACAATTATTGTGTTCTATTTAAGAAAAATTACACTATTAATACCATCTGCCGCCTCTTTTATTTTTAATCATTTTGAACCATATACAACAATAGAATTAACTATTTGGATAGTATTAGTATTTGTCTTTATTGGTAATATGGATAAATTAAAAAACAAACTGTCGATAATAAAAGATAAATTAAATAATAAAAAAAAATAAATATATAATATATAAAAATATATGTTAGATAAATCAAAAGATAACTTAGTTCCACCATATCAAGTAAATACTATGTTACTTAAATCACCATCATTTAATACAACTCATTTATCTGAATATGTTTTATTTAATAAATACAAATATGCTAATATTAAATCTAAATATAAAGATACCAAATGTTATAAAACTATATCTATCATACAATGATAATAATATGAAATCTATGTTCCTTTATTATCAAATATTTCTTCTATTGGTTTACAATTGCCTCCAATAAATGATGCATTATAATATACTTCATATGGTCTGGTATGTAAATAATCTTCATAATAAAATTCCCAATATAAATTCGCAGTTACCGAACCATTATTAACACAATCGTAAATTTTTTGTTCGAAAGATGAAAATATTCCTCTATTAACACTTGGTTTCTGTGGAAAAATATTAATAGGTTGATTACCTGGTCCTCCTAACCGATGTGCTAATATATGACCTGCATCACATTCCATATTTTCATCATCTAGCATACGTGAATAATGTTGTGTACATGATGTAGTTCCAGTACCTTCATCCAAATCAATATTCGTAATAGTCGCGTGTACATTTTTTACTACAGGTTGGTCATTATGATTTTCATAATAATATATTCCTTTACCACTTATTCCTTCTACTAATTTATTTTCTCCAATTATTGGACAAGGTACCGTGGTGCATACACAACTAGATGCGTATAGATGAAATTCATATAAAAATATTGAAAACAATAATATATAATTCATATAAAATATATATTATCTTCCTAATTTATATTGTCCAATAAAAAATCTTTATTTATAGATTACAGTTATAATTATTATAAATACGGTGCTCGGCAAATGGTACAAAAGCATGAAGAAGCAGATTTTAGAGCTGATGCACGAAGTGTTTGTGTTAATAAACAACTTGTACACAAAGAATGACCACACCGTAAAACCGATTTATTTGTTCCACCTAATGTTTCCATGCAAATAGGACAATCATCTGCAGCAATTTCATCAGTTCTTATTATAGGAAGTTCTCTTCTATTAATTATTGTATTTGCTTCTGAATCACGTTGTGCAGTCCGTTCTCTTTCAAGTTCTTGTTGTTGCCTATATTCTTCCATACGTTGTTGATGTTCAGTCGCTCTAATAATTCGTTCATTATTTAACCTAGTAGTAACTTCAATAAAGTCATTATTAAATATATCTATTAAATCAGTTAAATTTATATAAGATGACCACATAGTATTTTCTTTGTAATATTTCAATTTTTCTTCGTACTTTTTTTTTGTTTTTATACTTATATCGCTACATTCTGTAGGACCTTTAATAGGTAACATCGTATTCAAATTACGTATATCGGAAACAGATTGTTCTTCAAAAACAAAATGTTTATTTTCCATATTATACGTTATCATATAGTCATAACGTATTACGAATGGTAATATACCTCTATATAATAAATTTAATCTAACAATATTATCAATATTTCTATTATTTATAGTGTTTATTTTAAAATAAGGAATATTTAAGTTACCTTGTATTCCAGATGCTAATGCACAATTAATTTTTATTTTGTGTATTTCACATCTTGAAATATTGTGTCCTTCGTTTTTACAATGGCTACAACGTGATGGTCTTCTTCTTTCTCTTGGCATTTTAGATTTGTTATTATTCTATATTTACATTAAATATATTCAATTTTTTATTTTTTTAAGAAATTATTCTTTTTTTTATTGTTTTTTGTATTTTCCTTCATCTTCATAATATTATGTTCAATTTGTACAATATGTCTGGTTACATCAATGGTTTGAGGATGTCCTTGACCAAGATTATTTGATTTCAACTCATATATTTCATTATATAAGTTTAACATTTTCTCCATAAATTTGTATCCTTGGTTTTTTCTCAAAAAACGAATACCAGCAAATTTAATCCTACATTTTGAAACATACGATAAATTATTATACTTGGAACAATCAAATGCTAGACAAACACACGGATGCATTAGTATATTAATAATATTAAATAAATAATGTTTAAATAGTTATAAAAATATATTTGTTATAATCATATACAATGAATCAAAACGATTTGAGTGTTGTTCAAAATGATAAACAACAATTAATTGAAAATATAAAAAATTGGATTGTATTGGATGACCAATTAAAAATATTAAATGAAAAATCAAAACAATTGCGAGAGTTAAGAACCACTTTAACTGAAAATATATGTAAAACTGTCGATAATTCTAATAATATAAAAAATAAAATTGGTATTAAAGGTGGTGAACTAAAAATTGGTAAAAAGAATGACTATAAACCATTGACCTTTTCTTATATTGAAACCTGTTTAGGAAATTTATTAAGTGATAAAAAACAGATTGACTTTATAATACAATATTTAAAAGATAACCGTGAAATAACATGTTCTCCAGATATTAAAAGAAACTATGATAATAAATAAAATTATTCGGTTTTTTGTATTCACATAATATATAAATTATAATATGTATGAATTAGAGAACATTATATATAATACAAATCAAGATGAACAACTTGTTGGTGGATATCCTATTAATAAATTTATAACTGATAATGAAATGGTAAATAGAATGTATTATGGTGGTGGTAATCATATATCACGATTTGATGATTTAGTTATACCAATTGGACTGATTACTAATAAATATAGTGATGTTCAAAATAATCATAAAATCATAAAGGAAGAAGTTGTTAATACGAATTTATTTAATACTTTATTTGATACTATTTGTAAAAAAAGAACAAGTTATAAATCGAAGAAGAATTTAGGTTCTAATAAAACAAAGAAAAATATTAAGTAATATGATTGATTATATACTGTTTATAATAAATAGTATATAAGATTTAATGCGATTTACGTCTTTTTGTAAGGTTGCGTGACTTACGTGCTTTACGATATTTCGAACGAGTTTTTTTACCACCTTGAATATTATCTTTGGGTATCAAAATATCAATTAATGGTTCATTTAATTTACTTATATTGTCCATATCATCAATAAATGTATTAATTATTCTATTTTGTTCTGCATCATTCTCTCTGTAGACAATTTCTAATTTTTTTTTTAGCGATGAGATAATTTCTTTTTTTAATACCATATTTATATCTATCATATTATCTATTTCAATGAAATACTTTTGTATATGATTGATTAAAATAGGAATAAGATATAAATGTTTTTCATTATCGATCATATTTAATGTATGTTTGTAATATTCATCATGTAAACTTAATTTTGCTGATATATGTCGTGTGTAAGCAATTTGAGAAAAAGGTTCTAAACAAAATTGCATATTTTTTATAATATCTTTATTTGTATATTTTCTGGTTTGTTTATATAAATTATTAATAAATGTTGCCAAAAGTGCTATAACTGCTTCATCTTTCTTGATAATTTCTATTATTTTGTTATTAAATAAAACATTTATAATTTCTAAAGCAATCTCTTTGTTATCTTTTGTATTATCTTCTAACCCAACCATACTTTGTAATAATTTCTTAGACATATCTGATTTATTTAAAACTGTTTCTTCTTCTTCGGCTTCATTTTCTTTTGTTTCTTCTTCTTCTTCTTCGGCTTCATTTTCTTTTGTTTCTTCTTCTTCTTCGGCTTCATTTTCTTTTGTTTCTTCTTCGGATTCCTTTTCTTTTGTTTCTTCTTCGGATTCCTTTTCTTTTGTTTCTTCCGGTTGAATATCTGTAGATTCTCGTGTATTTTCATTGTACCAGTATTTATTACCTTGTAAATTTTCTTTTTCAAGCCAACCATCTTTTAATTCAACTGGTTTTTTTGTAGTAGGTAAATCATCACCTCCTTGCATTTCATCATCTTCATCATCTTCATTATCTTCAACTTTCTCAGATAAATCTGATTTTTTTGTACAATCAATTGTATATTTTTCTATATCTTTATCAAAAAATATATCTAAAATAGTTTTTTTATTATCTGTACTAATTTCTTCAACAAAATCATGGATGTTATTTAAATTATCACAAGTAATTAATTTATATAAATCACTATTTGGATCACTAAATATACGACAAAAGTTTAAAATTACCAACCGAATATATTTTATATATATCTCATTATCTAAAGAATTAAATCCTTCATCATATTCTATGATACTTAATGTTTTACAGGTTTTCGATACAACATTTTGTACCATACTACCTCCATTTAGTTTAGACATTTATATTATAAATATAAAAAAATTGAAGATAAAATAACATAAATATTAATCCGTATAAATTACGTATTTTTAATCTTTATCAATAGTATGATGAAAGAATATGTTATAAACAAAGACGATGAACACACCATATATTCTAATAATTGTATAAAATATACAAAAACATATTTAATTAACATAGATAATCCTGACCATAATTTTACATTTATAGGGTTCGATGAACACGCATCAAGCCCGATTAAGAATGATGATAAGAAAAATAAAAAAACAAAAAAAGTAAAATCCAGTATGAGTAAATTGGAAAAATTACAATTATGGGATACATTTGATAAAGAAATAATTACTAACAAAAGCAATATGGAATGTGTTTATTCAACAGAAAAGGAAACCGATTTATGTAATCTTTGCAATAGTACTTTAATCATAACAGAAGATGGTTTTCCTACATGTAATAATCCAGCTTGTGGAGTTATTTATACAGATACTTTAGATTATTCACCTGAATGGAGATTTCATTCTTCAGAAGATAAAAATCAAGCAGACCCTTCTCGTTGTGGAAATCCAATTAATCCATTATTAGTAGAATCCTCATATGGTTGTAAAGTATTATGTAATATGGGTTCGTCTTATGAGATGAAAAAGATACGTAAATGGACAGAATGGCAATCTATGCCTCATAAAGAAAAATCATTATATGATGAATTTCAATTTATTACTATTATGGCGCATAATGCAGGTATTCCTAAAAAATTTATAGATGATGCTATGGTAGTTCATAAGGATATATCTGAACAAAAAATGTTTAGAGGATTAAATAGAGATGGTATTAAATCAGCATCAATCTATATTGCATGTCGTTTAAATGATTGCCCCAGAACGGCTCATGAGATAGCTGAAATATTTAAATTAGACAATACAAGTGCAACTAATGGTTGTTCTATGGCTGTTAGTATTTTACATAACATTGAAAGAAATAGTGATGTATCTGAACAAAGTGAATTAGGAATTACTTTACCAAGTTCATTTATAGAACGTTATTGTAGTAAATTGAATTTTAATAATGAATTAGTAATGTTATCTAAGTTCATAGCTAAAAAGGTAGAAGATAATAATCTAATTACTGATAATATACCTCATGCAATAGCTGCTGGAATATTATATTTTATTATAATTAATTGTAATGTGAATAATAGTAAACAAGAGATTAAACAAATATCTGGTGTAAGTGAGGTTACGATTAATAAGTGTTTTAAAAAATTGGATTCTTATAAACAAAAACTAATACCCCAAATTATTATTGAAAAATATAATGTTAAAATATAATAATTATTATCAAAAAATAATATAATGATACCAGATATTATTTTTTTAATTCCGTATAGAGACCGTGAAGAACAAAAGAAAATATTTCAAGAAAAAATGGATATAATTATAAGTAAATATGATAAATCGTGTGAATTATATTATTGTTTTCAAAATGATGAACGAAATTTTAATCGCGGTGCTTTAAAAAATATTGGTTTTTTAGCAATAAAAGAAAAATATCCGGACCATTATCAAAATATAACGTTTGTATTTAATGATATTGATACATTTCCTACAGAAAGTCATTATTTGGATTATGCTACTGAAAAAAATAGTGTAAAACATTTTTTTGGATTTACATATGCTTTAGGAGGAATAGTATCTATAAAAGGAAGTGATTTTGAATTAATATTAGGATATCCGAATTATTGGGGTTGGGGTTTTGAAGATACTTTATTGAATGAACGTGTTAAAAGAAACGGTATAATTATTGACCGGTCTAATTTTATATGTGTAAATGATAAAAGTAACGAAAAAATAGTACAATTAAGGCATGATGATAATAAACGAGTATTCAATAGTCAAGAAGTCAGTTATTATAGAAAGAATAAATCTGATAATTTAACAGATATTAAAGATTTGAAATATACTATTGAAGACAATATTATAAATATAACATATTTTGAAACAAAATATAAGGAAGAAGCACAATATAATAATACATATGATTTAATTAAAAGACGTATATTAAATGATACCCGCACCCACTTACGTATGCAATTCTTATAATGTTTTCAAAGTTATAAAATTGATATTTTTTGTAAATTATTTAATATAATAAACAAATATAACCCAAAGATGAAAGTATTCATACATAAACAGAATATATTTCTAGACGAGAACAATAATTATAATATTGATATTATAATTAATGATGTTACCTATAATGTTATTTTAAAAAAAACTGATAAATTATCAGCATTATATAACGAAGTAAATATCCAATACAATAGGAATCTACGGTCAGAAAAAAAAGAAGATTTTGAATATTCATATGTAAAAAATAATAAAGCAGTAACACAAAAATATTGGATTATTACAGATACAATGGATACTTTATATTTATGCGATACATACAATAAACAGTGTGATAAAATACCAAATAATAAAATAAACATTAATACTTATTTTAGCGATGAACTGTTACCATCTAATTATGAGAAATCAAACATAATATTAGATAGTTACTGCAATATATTACAATTTTTAAAAAGTTTTTAAACATATTCCTGAGATAAAAAAAGTTTATATGTTAATCCTACTTCTGTTTCATTTTCCCATATTCCTGAAATTTTCATGACTAATCGTAATTTATCATGAATAATATGAACATTCTCTTTATAAATTTTAATATATCCATTAAACAATTGTTTTGATAACAACATGGATTTTTTTTTATTTCTATTATGATTTGTATTGTATAATTCCAATAAATTATTTTCTAATTTAGAAAATTCTTGTACAGTGCGCATATTAGAAGTATGATTAAATTTGAGATAGTATTTTTTTTCATTATTTTCAATAGAATATTGATCAATTGGGAAAATAATGAAAATACCATTCATAGTTAAATATTCATTTAAAAAATTCATTTTTGTAAATAGTCCATCCATAATAATATTTTTCTTGGGTTCTAAAAAACATACATTATAGCTATTAATATTATTTAAATTAAGTATTATATTCATTATTATTTATTATTATTATTATCTATTTAATTCAGTTTTGATTATTATATTTCTCAAAAATATGGTCTGATAATTTGGGTATATACTTATCATCTACATGTTCTTGTTGTAACTTTATACATGGTATACTATTTTTATTCGCACTTGATAATCCAAAGAACGCATTTAGTCCGTTATTTAAACAAAGTCTTAATCGAAGATTAGTATCAACAATTTGTTCATCTTTTTTTCTAAAAATTTTTGCAGAGTTTTTAGCACGAGTATTCGGGTCCAAGTAATATTCCCACTCGGGAAAACTCACAAATTCTGAAAAATTATTTTCATTTTTGGGATAATATAGGTATTTACCTTCTGATACAAGATTAATTATAATATGTTCAGAATAATCATTATAAATATACGTTAGAATTGATTTTATCATATCACTTGTAATATTTGTTAAATGATTATGTATAATATCATCACGTTGATTGCGTATGTCTTTTTCATTTTCTTTGAATATATCGGCTGTAATATTTGGATATTTATTTTTATATACACTCAATGATTGTTTTAAAGTTTCCAAATCAGGTATATTTTTACTACTGTTTAACCAATCAAATGTTCCAGATTTATGATGTTTATAAGAAATTCCAGCAATACGACTATTATTTTTTAAAATAATTGCATCATCTGTCTTTTGTGTTCCTCCTTCATGCTTGAAATCAATATCATCACCGTATAAATATTGTAAATATGTACGAATAAATAACGAACCTTTTTGTAAAAATTCTGTATTCGTTAATTCATTACGAATCCCACTATAATGTGTAGCTCCAGTCGATACAAACGGCATCGTTATATTTTTTATAGAAAGTATAAAACTTTATTACTATTCAATTTTTTATATTTAATTGCCTTTTCTTTTGTTTTTTAAAAATTAAACAATTATCATATAAATTTTCTAATAATTTACATTCTATATTTTGAGTTTTTTCATTATTACATTTTTGTAACATTTTTATATAATTATTACATAAGTTATCAACAACTTCTTTCTTCATGATGCTATTTATTTATATATATACATATATTTTAATTCGTTTCATAAATATATTATAAAATTAAATAAAAAATTGACTGTTACTATATTATAATAGATATTTATAAACCATGGAAAAAATTACAGATTACGTTAATTTACATATTGGACATTATAAAACAGTATTACCATTTATAAAAAATGAATCAGTAGATATGATTTATTTAGATCCGCCTTTTAATTCTGATAGAGAATATAGACTAACTGATAGTTCTGATATAGGGTTTGATGATAAATGGACGGATGAACAATATGAAGCATTTATTGATGAATTAATAAAACAATCATTACCAATATTAAAAAAAGAAGGAACTTTATTCTTTCATATATCATCAAGTTGCATGTTTATACCTGAAAAAATATTAAGAAATCATTTTAAATTTGTTGAACCCATTTTTTGGAAAAAGTGTCGTTCTAAAAATAATGTAAAACATAAGTTGGGTTCAACAATTGATATAATATTTAAATGCAATAAAAATAAGAAATGTAAATTTAATGTTGTATATCAAGAAAAAGATAAAACGTATTTAGAAAATTCCTTTAAAAATAGTGATGAACGTGGTAATTATTCAATGGGTCATTTAGTAACAGAAGCTACCAAGAATAGCGGTTATAAATATGATATTGATGTAGAAGGACGCAATTTTAATCCACCTGCTGGTTGGAGAATTAAAAAAGAAGAATTAGAAAAATTAATAAGCGATAATAGAGTTCATGTACCAAAAACAAAAAAAGGTAATTTATATAAAAAAATATATTTATCTGAAAATCCAGGGAAACCTTGTACAGATTTGTGGGATGATATTCATTCTATTAGCCAAGGTGCAGAAATACGTAATTATCCAACTGCGAAACCAGTAAAATTATTAGAACGATTAATTGAGATTTCAACTAATGAAGGAGATTTAATATTCGACCCTATGTGTGGTTCTGGAACTACAGGTGATGCAGCAAATAATTTGCATCGTAATTGTATTATAAATGACGTTAATAATAAAGTGGTTAATATAGTAAAAAGTAGATTTATATGAGTGAATATAAGTTTAGACAAATAATTATTTTTTATTGAATGTAACGAAAATACATATATGTAAGGTAAATTATATAATATTATTTTATTCTATTATTATATAATAATGTCTGTAACATTAAGTTTAAATGATTCTATACCTATAATTCCTTGGAAAGGAGAAACATTCAATCAATTAACCTCATTTATTAAATTAAATGAACCTCAAGAGACGGGGTCGTTAGTCGCAAAATTTAAAGCAAATCCATTAAAAATACATCGTAGAGAAATCGCATCAACTACTGTAGATGTATGTAACCCACGAACATCGACTTCTATTGACTTAATAAACTCACCAAATGGAACAATAGTCAACACCCAATCTACAATCAAAAATGGTATTGAAAATACTTTAGATATAAATACTCCTAATAATAGTTGTCATAATACAGAAAGTTGTGTATTATCTACTGCAGAAAATGCTCGTCGTCGTGTGCGTAGTAGTGGTATGATACCTAAAAAATATGATGTGAACCGAAATAATGATACATATCATACATCAACAAAACAATATTTAACCAGTCGTAATAAAACCTTTTCTCAAAATCAATATCATTATATTCGTCAAGGCGATGAAGCTGCAATTCCAGGTACTGTAGCTGCATCATCAAATACATATGCAGCACAAGGAACATCTCATTGTAAAGAACATTACATTAGTGAAAATACTTATTTCAAATATATTTGGACTGATACTACAGAAGTCCAAGTTGATATACCAAAAGGATATTATACAGTTGAAAAATTAAATCAAAAATTACAACAAAAAATGTATACCGAAAGACATTTTATTATAAAAGCACCTTCGTCTAATTTAGATTTTTTTAACCCTGATACAACCAACTATCATATTGGAATTGATACACATATTGCATTCTTATTGAATATAACTTATAATATTGCATTAGATAAAATAGAATTACAATCATTTCAATATTCAAGTACAATATTTCCAAGTACTGCTTATAATGTTCCTGAAGGAACTACTATAAATCCTGGTTATGTTATGTTTAAAATTGACCAAAATATTCTCAGTAAGGCTATTGGATTTACAGATGCTAATACAACAAATTATCCTATAGATTCTAGCAGTGATAACCAAACAGTCAAAATATTTAGGTCTCAAAGCAGACCTCAAATTTTTCCTTTATATAAACCAGTTTATTATAAACCAAATAATCACAAATTTGCTCAACAAGGTGCTGTATCTTCGGGTGATTTAATTACACGTAGAAAGTTTGATACTGTTAATACAATTGCAGCTACATATAGAGGTGCTTATGGTGACCATGTTGCTAATTCATTGGCTTATGGTGTTCCTACAAGTGGACATATTATCAAAGAAAAAACCGGATATCCTATTAAACAAACACCGACTGTATCAAGTTCAGGTGAAATGAAAAATTGTTTAGTTACTAAAATTGCTCATTTAATCTAATTATTCATGTTCCATTATACTAACATCATTTATAAAAATGTTGTTATTAATAGAAATTATATTATAAGGTAGTTTATGTTTTATGCACCAATTAGTGCATTTTTGAATATTATTTTTATACAAGGTATCTATCTTATCTGATTTATATTTGTTATTAATTAAAGATAATGTATAATGAATATTTTCTATTTGTTGTTGTCCTAATATCGCATTGAATTCTTCTAATTTTGTTAAGAAAAAATGACTAATGGGTATTGTTAAAAAACGATGAATATATTCACTTTCTTTTGTTTTTAACATTTTATCAAAAGCATTAATTATATAATTCATATAATTTTTGTTATTTAAAGTAAAATTTTTGCATACAATATATTTTTCTGAATTTGCATGACGACTTGTATGTGGTTTAATAATATATACTTTTTCATAACAAGAAGCTAATATATATACAATATCTATACTATGATTCATAAAACTATCAAACATTTTTAGAATAAATGACCCTCCTTGTTTTTGTAGAATTAATGCATAACATATTTGTGCGAATAGTAATTTTGTAATATTAATCTCTTGTTTATTAAAATCAATTGAAAAATCAAAACCGCCATCTGCAGTAATTAAATTAAAAACAGAACCATATTTTTCATAACAATGTTTCATATTTTCAACTGATAAAATATCGCCCGTATTATTTTTACCATATTCAAGTTCAACATTAGGATTTTGTTTTAAAAATTGTGTGCTTTTTTTCCACGCTGGAATATTCGCATCATTCTTATCGTTCATTAAGGTCATACCAATATATTTATCTTTTATATTATTACGACGGTTTATGGTAGCTTCAATAAATCCACCAGGTCCTTCAGCCAAATGAAAGCAATTCATAGGTTCAACCGTAGAACATAAATTAAAAGTATCTATTATTTCAACCATTTTAAAAAATGAACGGGATAATGGTATAATCTTAGAAATACTATGTTTTTTATTTGGTATAATAGTATGAATATATTCATAAGGATTGGTATATTTTTTATAATTACTCCATTCTTTTTCTTGGGTATCTATTTTTTCCTTTAGTTCATAAAGATAATCAGATAATGAAGTTGATATAATTGTATTTGGTATTTCTTCTGAGGAAACACAATTTAAATATTTAATTATATTATTATTAATTTTTGGTAATAAATAGTAACTCATAAAAAAATGCTCGTTAATGATATTAATAAACTATATTTATATCATTTCAAATTGTTGATTTATTCTTTAATTCTCACCATTTTTTCACTATATTTAATATCTGAATCGTCAGGTGGTGTAAATTGTTTTAATAAAAGTTTTTTATTTGTCTTTTTTGGTATATTTTTTTCTTTTTTTTTAATTTCCTTTTCAACATTTTCGGATTGTTCAAACTCTTCGTTATTTTTTTGTTCTTCAGCTTGATTTTCTTTTAATTGATGTATATTATTAATCAAATTAGTATTTACATTACGCACCTTTTTAAATATGAAATAACGATTCATAAAGGAAATGCGTTTTTCTTCTGGACTCATATACATTGCAGACTTATATATATGTTTCTTTGTCGTTTCAATCTTTAATTCTTCTTCCATATATGTATATAATTCATTAAATAATCCACTACCATTTGGTAAATTCATTTGGTTTGCGTCTTCTTTTGAAATTAATATAAATCCATAATCTTCCATGATTTTACTGAAATAATTGAAATTGACCAAGTATTCACGGAATGTTTTGTTAATACTTTCTTGATAAACATTAATTGGATATCCCAAACTTAGTTCATCATCAGGAAATCCAGTTTGGTCATATAATTTTGTAAGTTCATAAATCTTATTATCATTTTTATTAATACTAATACTTTCACCATTATTTAAAGTATTTAACTCATTAAATATTTTCTTACCATCATAACAAGTTCCAATAAAATATCCATTTACTTTGGTACATTCAGATAAGTTTTTAATAAAAGATAATAATGTATTTTTATTTTCAAAGAAATAATGTAATGCGAATTGACATGAACTTATAGTAAACCCCGTATTAGCAACACCATAATCTTTATATACACCTTTACCGAGCAAAGACATATCTTTTGGTCCAGAACCAAATACTGCATCTATTATTTGTTTTTCTTTGGTGCTATTAAATGCAGAACCATTACGTATATTAAGACTGCTATCACCAACTACAAATAATGCACGAGGAATATTATTATATTTTGCCTTTGCTTTTAAATAACGTGTACATGCACCATCTAATTGGTTATGAATATTATCTTTTGATACATCTACGCCTAATACAAAATCTAAATTATTATGTAACCATTTTGAAAGATCACCTGCTTTACCTACTGCATAATCAATTAATGTATCTCCGCGATTAGATACACCAGTAATAAGCTTTGATTTTACATACAGATTATGAAATTCTCGTAACGATTTGGTATTTGTATCATTATTTGAACGATTATAATATACTTCATCATTATTATAGGTTTCAGGAACATTTAATCCGGTGCTAATCATTTCATTTGTAATTGGATTATGAATAGAATACCAATTATTATTCGCAACATGATAAGCGTTACCGTAATTACGAAGTCCTGCGCGTAATTCATTTGTTTTATCATAACGAACGCGTAAAGGAACCCATTTCCAACCTTCTTCGTTATCCATAACATATTTAAATTCAACAATCATATTTTCTTCAAAATACTCATTTTCTTCAGTCATCATATATAATTGTGTTCCTTGTTGTTGTAACTTTATATTACATAAATATGCATTTGGGTCATATGGTTCTGTCGGTTGAAATGGAACTGGTTTGTAACTATCTTCGTTATCCATATTATTTTTACTTAATTCATTATCTTCTATTATTGCTTGACATGGATTAATAATACCATGTTTCTTTTCATCGAATCCACAACGTAAAATTAATGTTTTATATTGAATGATTGATTGTGATTCATTTAGGTTTGAACCATCTTGGAATATATGATGCACTTCTTCTTTATTTGAATTATCCTTTTTTGTTGTTACCAAGAAATCAATTGTATTGAATTCTGCAGGTTTCCATTTAAATGATAATGGCCATGTATATTTATTTAATGGACCAGCTGGTGCACCTTCTGAGTCTGCACCAACAGCAGTATATGCAGGTGTAAATATTAACCCATCTGTATTGTATTCATATGTTTCATCCATTGTTTTCGATAAAATTTCATTACAAGCACTAAAAATATCTTTATTTACTTCAACTCCATTCTCATCAGTATATTTTGTAATATGATAAAACATTTTGCATTTAATTTGAAAATTATGAATATTTTTACATTCAACACGTTTTACTTCTGCATTACTTTTATTATCTAAAATAGAAACGGGTTTTAATTCATTAATAAATTGATATAGAATTTTTAAACGATATTTATTTTCAGCATCTTCATCTTTGGGATAAAACATAAATTCACGAGTCGATTGTTCATTTACATAATATACATCAAACGCCATAAACAAGTGAATATTATTACCTACTTTATTTTTAGTTATATATTCACCATCTAACAAACTATTGAATTGTTCCTTATTATGTGTTTCTACACCAGTAAATATAATATGCATATTCGTATCTATTAAATATATCTTACCATCATTTGCAATATACAACAAACAACGAGCTCCATCTGCTTTATCAGTAACTGTATAATCATAACGTATATTTGGAATATTTGTATTTTCATTATTTTTTACTATGTTTTCAATTTGTAATGTATATGAACTTGGACCAATAAAATCTTTTGGATATATTCTTCGTGATTGGTAAGTATCCTTATGTATCAATTTCATATATGAGTGTATTAAATCATTTTGAATTTGATAAGAAATTGGATAATTTGTTCCTTGTAAACCACTTAATATAACACGAATACATTTACGAATAGCATTCATTAATGCAGATAAATTATCATATTTGGTTCCAGTTCCAATTCTACTATTATCTACTTCTAATTCAATTTCATAATGTTCAAGACCATTAAATACGTCAGCTTCTTGAATTGTATATTTTGGAACGGGAACTTTATTAGTTTTCTTCGAAGTCTTAACTATACTTAAATCTGCGAAAATTGGATATTCATCGTGATAAAAACGAATACGATTCATACAACGGAATATTTTTAAAGAATTTTCCCATTTTGATATTATATTACGGGAGAAGTTAGAATGAACATTAAAATCTTGTTCAACTTGATATGAAACGCGAAAGTTAAAATCTTCAAAATCAACCTTTTTTAAACGTGTTCCATTTACTTCAGCCGGCATTTTTTGAGTAAATTTCAATTTATTAAATGTAGTGTTAGGCTGGTCAATTACTTTTTGAATATTGTTACTACGACAATATTCTTGTATTAAATCACTTCCAGTAATTTCAGCACGAGTATTTGATATCTTTGTTAAACCACTTCGACCATCTGTATATTCATTTTGAATACGTAACATTTGAATTCCTTCTTTATTTTCAATTTGAAAACCATTAGAGTATAGATATTTAATTACATTATCATAATTAATTTTAGAAATAGGTGTAGAAACCTTAGGATTAGTTCCAAAGCGGATTTCTAATTCATTTACTTTATTATTTTGTCTTAATGAACTATTTTCTAAATACAACTTTACTATGTTTTCAAAATCCTTTTTATTATCACCAAGTGAAGGTACATTTTTTTGCGAAGTATCTCTGGTATCCATAATATATTATCTTATATAGTAAAATCATATATTATTTTGAATTATTCAATTTTTTAAAACCATTTTACAAAATTAAAAACAAGGTCATACAATTCTTGTTTCTTATATTTTTTTTGATTTTCGTAAATATTTATCTTCTTAGCAGTATCAATTAACTCATCTACTTTATAATTAGAAGCAGATTTAATTGGTCGTAAGAAATTATCTATATATAAATATTTTT
>Ga0209662_1000591_pt1 | contig 18870 bp, 25 predicted proteins | sample SaaInlV_150m_DNA_4_FD_184662 | JGI IMG/M metagenome (GOLD analysis project Ga0209662, IMG submission 184662) | Marine microbial communities from expanding oxygen minimum zones in the Saanich Inlet - SI072_LV_150m_DNA (SPAdes) (version 2) | ecosystem: Environmental > Aquatic > Marine > Intertidal...
GTGGCTCAGAAGATAAAGAAATTGAGAGTTTTTACAATTGGATTGAAGAAGTTACATTATGAACACTAAACGAATTGAAACGGGCGGAGGTAACTACTTAATACAAGTAGATGATAACTCACGAGTATTGATTATTGGTGAGGGTTTAGTTACTGTTTGGGAGAGCGAAGAAGATTTCTACGCTAACCTCGATGGTGCTAACAATCAACCATTAGATACATTTGAATATTAAAGGAGAATGAAGATGAAAGTATCTAAAGTAATTAAACTACTACAGAAAACATACGAACCCGATGATGAACTAATGATTGATTGGGTTGATAAATTTCAAGCAGAAGTTGATACCGAGGAGCAGTGGAATTGGGCTGTCGGTATGATGGAGGGCAGTAGCGAGGGAATGATTGATATGTATTATGTACAGGATATGGTAAGTGAAGCGATTGCTGATTTAGAAGCGTATGAAGGAGTAACACAAATAGACAGAGCAAAGGAGAAACTATAATGGAATTATTTCCGAGAAAATGTAAGACCTGTGGTTGTGGTATGTCCGAGGGACACATATGGAACGATATTTATACGTTCTGTACTACTGATTGCTTAACTGAGTGGCTCTACACCGAAGAGATTTGTTATTACACAGAATGGGACGTAGAGTCTGATGCAGATGGCGAGGTGTATGACGCTAAAGGTGCTAAGTGGTCACTTTTTAAAAATACAATTAACTAGGGAGGAATGATATGACTAAGTACCACGTATATAGTTCAATGCTAGGTGGTTACCTTGCAATGGATTTCAAGACAAAGGAAGAGGCTCAGACTTACATCAATGATTATCATTGTAAGATTGAGAAGACTGGAATGAAAGTATTAACACAGGAGAATAGAAAATGAGTAAACACAAGTTAAGTGAGCCAACTAAATATGAGATGCCGATGCCTATGAATGATGAAAAGCCTTGGAAACAATTAATAAAACACGTAGAACGCTTAGATGATACTGTTACTAGACTAACGCTTGAGATGAAAGCAATGAAAGAGTTAATGATAACTCCCGATGACTTTGACTATTTGGGCTGCTTGAAAAGCACGTATGAAAAGCACGTAACTAATCAGGAGAATGAAGATGAATAAATCAGAGATTATGAGAGTGTTACTTTGTTTGTCACGCATTGAAGGTAAGGTCGTTATGGAATTAGATAACTACCTGAGTGATGAACTAACTGAGGTTGTTGATATGTTGGCTAAGAAGATACTAAAGGAGAATGAAGATGACTGATGAACTAAAGGCATATGTAAATGCTTATATGGATGGACTAGAGGTTGAGTATCGTTTTAATATGAAGTGGTATGTCGTTGAGTCTTTTTCAGACTTTGATGGTACTAGCGCTGATTATCGTATCAAACCTATAAACAAAGGAGTAAATATGAACTACTTAGAACTATATCAAGAAGATTTCAGAAGTAAGGCTGAACTATATCAAGAAGATTTCAGAAGTAAGGCTGTGTGGCAAGATGTTTGTGATACATTAGAAGTATCGTCAGACACTGGCTACATCGTTCTTAGAGAAGACGGTGAATGGTATATGTGTGTTGCTAGAACAGAAGTTATGAAGGAGGAAAATAATGATACATAATTGCAGCCATTGTGGCGTACCGATAGACAACGGTTTTATGACAGAAGACGGTGAATGGTATATGTGTGATGAAATATGCGTCACAGGAATGTATGTCAGAGACAATTTAAACAATGATTATGTTGTCTTTGATGAAATACAGAAGGACAGTGACAAAGATTACCTATTCTGGGCTGATTGGTCTGCTGTACATGAAAATGTTCCTGATGATGAAGTAGCTTCACATGCTAAACAATAATGAGGTGATGAATCGCATCTATTCCTTGAGGAGAGTAGTACTTCTTGGGAGAAGTGAGTAGCGATCCATCAGTTGCCATTATACATCACTATAAATAACGAGAGACAATATGAATAACATGAATATAGAAATAACAACTTTCAAAAGAGCACAAGAGATTACTGGAGGTGTGGCTAAAACATCTAAACTGGACACCTGCAGTAGTAATCTGTCAGCATTTGACTGCAAGACAGGATCAAGACTAGCTCTCATACCAGGGTCTGTATGCTTTGACTGCTATGCCAGAAAAGGTAACTACAGATTTTCAAACGTCAAGAAAGCACTGCAACGCAGAACCAAGTTGATATCCGACAACAATTGGGTAAAGGCTTGGGTGTTTATCTTAAATCATAAGAAGAGGATAACCCAATCAGGTTTGTTCAGACATTTCGACAGTGGTGACTTGCAAAGTAAAGAGCACCTTGAGAAGATTATCGAAGTGGCTAGACAAACTCCAAAGATTAACCATTGGCTTCCTACCAAGGAATCAGTCTTAATTAAGAACTTCAAAGGTGATGTGCCTAAGAATCTCTTGATAAGATTGAGCGGCTCTATGATTAATGGGAAACCACCTAAGTACGCTCACACATCAACTGTTACAACAAATCCAGACAAGGCAACTTGTAGGGCATTTGAAACTAACGGACAATGTAAGGGCTGTACTAAATGTTGGAATCCTTCTATCAAAAACATCACATACCTAAAACACTAATGTTAAAATTATCAACTACTTGGGAGAAAACATGAAAACAGATGTAACTGAAGAAGTTAAAGGAAAGTGGTTTCAAGTCTTAAAAGAACTCGGACTTCCTGAGAACTTCTTAGAAGGCAAGAACGGGCCATGTCCGTTGTGCGGTGGCAAAGACAGATACAGATTCACAGACTATAACAATGACGGCCTATACTTATGTAGAGGTTGTGGTAATGGAGATGGTTGGGGTCTTGTACAGAAGTACTTTGATATTAACTTCGCCACTGCAGCTAAACAAATCAAAGGAGTCTTGGGAATAACTGGAGGAATGCCAGTTGACAACCCTAAGTTCAATCCTGTTCCCGCATTAAAGTCTGTAGCAAAGAAAGCTAGGAATTTAGGGGGACATACATCAGTTACTAAATACTTAGATTCCAGAGGATTTACAACCTACCCAGACGGACTAAAACAAGCAAACCTTAAGTTCTACAAAAACATGAAAAGCCAAGGAGAGTATGAGGTACTGGTTGCTTTAATTCAAGACTGGAAAGGTGTTGGCGTATCTTATCATCTTACTTATACTAAAGATGGGAAGAAGGCAGATATAGACCCTGCTAGAAAGATAATGACTCCAAAAGGAACTATATCAGGTGCGGCTATTAGGTTACACACTGACTTCGATGAGAAGATATGTATAGCTGAGGGTATTGAATCTGCATACGCTGCCCATATCGACTCAGGACTGCCTGCATTTGCAGCAATGAATGCTAATTGTTTAGAAAACTTCGTACCTCCAGAAGGGATAACACAAGTCTGGATATATGCTGATAATGATCGCAACTACACAGGTCAAGCAGCAGCATACAAACTAGGAAGAAGGCTTGTGATTAAGGGAATAGAAGCATGGGTATTTGTTCCAGACAAGATAGGTCAAGATCAGAATGATGTACTAATGTCTAGTATGACTATAAAGAAAAAGAGCGAGCATATAAGAATTGAAATGAACAATTAAGGGGAAAACATGGATTTCAAGATACAAGAGATAGTGTGGGCTATTGAGGAAATTGTAACTGATTATAAAAACAACAAAAGAGTTGCTGTACAAATCTTTAGAGATGCTAAATGCTTAAGAGATGACTTTAGAAGTTACTCAATAGTAGCTGATGCATTTAACTTCTTAACCTACTCATTCTGTAAACATGAAGGGGAAGTTCCATTAACCAATTCTCTAGTTAAGATAGGAGAAATAACCGCTAAAACTCTTGACATAAACAAGATTCAAACAAACAGAGCAATACAGTTAGGTTCTTTAATCATAGAAGCATTGATTGACAATGGTTATATAACCTTACATAGAGAAGAGTATATGTCTTATGAGCAGCTAATAGAAAAAGATAAGAAGGTCAAAGTCAGGTTCCAACCTTACCACATAGAAATAGGGTCTAGATTTAAAGGGATTAAATTCTTAGTCAAGGAAAGAATTGGCATCTCGGCTAGGAAGTACCCTAAATGGGATTCTAATAAGAGAGTTGTTCTTGGAGTTGAAGACAGGCTTGTTAAAGGCGTTGTTAAAGTTGATAAGTCTAAACCTTATCTGAAAGCTGTGAATAACATAGAACAAGTTAGATGGGAAGTCAATCCTAAGGTAGCTGAGATATCCAATACGCTTACTTCTTTGTTAATTGATAGTAGCATCAGGCTAAGAGATAAAGATGGTTCTGACGTGCAATTTGAGGCTCGTGATATTAAGAGAGAACATGAGAACAAAGAATACAAAGATGTTGATCTGTACCACAACGATATCTTGTTTGAGCCTCACTTAGGCAACTCATCTCAAGTAAAAGTTATAGAGATTCAAATGGTTAAGCTGGAAAAACAAGCTAAAAAGGTTAAATCTGACAAGAAACGATTAAAGGAGATTACAAAGCAAATATCTAAATGCGCTGAAATCTATGAAAAGAAGAACAGACAATGGCAGGCTAAGCAATTATGCTTAAGAACCCAGTCTAAATCAAACAGAGATGAGTTTATCCTTAATACTATTCACGGAACTAAAGAAGCTCCTGGATGGATAGGATATAAGTTCTATCTTGCAAGCTTTCTTGATTTCAGGGGAAGGATGTATGCTCGTGATCCGTATTTCTCTTATCAATCATCAGACCTTGCAAGGGGGCATCTAATGTTTGCAGAAAAGAAAGTAATGACAGACAAGGGATACAAACATCTTCTTATTCACATAGCAAATAGTTATAACCAGTCCTACACAATAAACCAATTAAAAGAGGCTAATTGGATAGAGTCTGACTACATTAAAGACTTAGAGGAAGATGGTATTCCTGATATGTCTGTAGACAAGATGACGTTGCAAGACAGGATTAACTGGTCTGAATATAATCTTGATGTGTTCTTAGGTATATCGTTAGATCCAATAGAAGACAAAGAGGCTTGGATGAGCGCTGAGAAGCCTTGGGTATTCTTGTCATTGTGCTTTGAGGTTGTCCAATACTTAGTAGAGGATGGTGACTACTATTCTCAAATACCTATCGCTATTGACGGCTCAGTAAACGGAACCCAACACTTAGCCGCTATGAGTAAGGATGAGATTGCTGGAGCTATGGTTGGATTAATACCCCAAGAGAAACCGATTGATTTCTATATCGTGGTTGCTAAGGGAATCATAAACTCAAACATAGGCAATGACCTTGGAGAAATCCTTGCTAAGATTCCAATGAAGTTAATTCGTAAAGGAATAAGTAAGAGAGGAACTATGACCAAAGCTTATGATGCAGGGGTTAGGTGTATATCAAACATCATTTACACAGATTGTTATGACGCAGGAATGACTGCTAAATACAATATAACTAGATCAGTAGCTAATAAACTTGCTAAGGATTTAGTTTCAACCTATAACTCGTTATGCTCTGGACCAGTAGCTGTAAAGAACTACTTACAGGCATTAACGAAATATAGGATTAAAGAACTTGGCTATAAATCAGCACAATGGGAGACCCCAAGTGGGTTTGAAGTTGTTGCTGAGAAATGGTCAACTAAGAAGAAGAGGGCAGTTGTCAGCTTCTGTAAGAAACGAATCGATATTATCTATCGAGAGATAACAGACGTGCCTTCTGTTCATGAAATAACATCTGGGATTAGTCCCAACTATGTTCATTCAATGGATGCGGCACATATGTCTTTAGTAATTAATCAACTACATGAAGAAGGAATTACCTCATTTGGGGCAATCCACGATAGCTTCTCTGTCCATGCGGACGATGTTGATCAATTGCTTGAGATAACTAAGTCTGTATTCATTTCAATATACAACTGTGATGTATTTAAAGATATGAAATCACAGTTCATTGGGATGGATGATAAGTTCGATGTGTTAGAACCTAAGTCTGGAAGTCTAGATTTAGAACAAATAAAGGACTCAAAGTATTTCTTCTGTTAAAGGGTTTATCCCTTACGCAGTATACGAAATTCCTATTGTGCCCTTATAGAGCAATTAAGCTCGAAACCAAAGGAGAACAAATATGTCTAAAGAAACATATAATTTTAGTAACGTGAAAGTATTCTGGGCTAAAGTAGACCCAGCCAACCCAGAAGCACCATTTAGAGACAATGGTACTAAGCCATTTACTTGGAACATGGTTATTGGCCTAGATGACAAAACTTCAGAAGCATTTAAAGCTCTGAAGATGAACAAGTTCCGTAGAGATGGAGAAGGAGATCTTAAGCTTGAAGATGGATTAAAGACCATTGCTGTAAGTAAGTCTGCCACATTCGGAAGAAAAGGAGGACCTAAGAAACCTGTCATTGTTGTAGATACTTACGGCAACCCATATACAGGTCTAATCGGTAACGGTTCAATCTGTAATGTCCAATGTTCTGTAAGAGATTGGATATACGAAGGACAGCCAGGAAAGACGGCAGACCTTGAAGCTATACAGATTCTAGAACTTGTTGAATATGAATCAGAAGGTGACAGTTTCACACCAAACTTCGAATTCAAAGAACAACAGAAAGTAGACCTAGCAGAAGTAACAGCAGGCGTAGAAGAAGAGGAACATATCCCTTTCTGATCCCTAGTTATAGGAAAAGATACAGTTAAGTAAGTTCGCTGTCTAAACTGCTCCGAAGATGTTGCACTTCGTACTTACAATGCAACCCTAATTAAACTAAACAATTAAAGGAAAACAACATGGAACTATTTCTTATACTATACTTCGCTATCTTTGTTGGAGTCTCTCTATATAACACATTCAGATGAGCTTCATATTAAGACAATACCAAAAGGATGTTCTAAACGAACTAGTTAGGTCACACAGACAAGGAAAGAAGAAAGTGATACTACAGGCAGCTACAGGCGCAGGAAAGACAGTAATGGCAGCTGCACTAGTTAAATACTTTGTTAAGAACAACCTAAGAGTTCTCTTTCTGGCACACAGAAGAGAACTCATAACACAAGCCTCAGATAAGCTAACGCAATCTGATATACGACACGGAATCATAATGGCTAATCATAGATCTGATAAGACTTATAATGTCCAGATTGCCTCAGTAGATACTTTAAGAGCAAGGGCTATCAATGCTAAGAAGATGGATCTACCTAAGGCAGATGTAATCTTTATTGATGAATGCCACAGGTCTCTTTCAAACACCTACTTAAAGATAATAAGCTTATACAAAGACAGTTTACTAATCGGATTAACCGCAACCCCAGTTAGAGGTAACGGAGAAGGCTTGGGAAGTGTATATGAACACATGGTGTCAGCTCCTAGCATTAAAGAGTTAACCAAACTTGGTTCTCTGGTAGATGTTAAATATTACTCACCAAGCGTCCCAGACCTAAAAGGAATCGGAGTAATTGGTGGAGACTTTAATTCCAAATCATTGAACGATAGAATGGATCAACCTAAGCTAGTGGGAGATATAGTCTCAACCTGGAAACACCTAGCTAAAGACAAACAAACATTAATCTTTGCATCAGGAGTTAAACATTCTCAGAACATAATGGAAGCGTTCAAGTCTAATGGAATCAAAGCTGGACATTTAGACGGTGGAACTGAGAACGAAGAAAGAGAGCAAACCCTAAAGGACTTTAACTCTGGAAAGATAACTGTACTTTGTAACTGTATGGTTCTAACAGAGGGGTTTGACTCTCCTTGCGCTGAAGTTTGCGTACTTGCAAGACCAACTAAATCACTTGGACTATATATTCAAATGGTTGGCAGAGTTCTTAGACCCCATAAAAGCAAACAAAATGCAATGGTAATTGATCATTCAGGCGCTGTTTATATTAACGGATTTGTTGACGATGAACATAAATGGGACTTAGGTACTGGTATCCTAAGAAAGAGAGCTGAACGCAAGGAAAGAACTAAAGAAGACTCTGTTATTGTTTGTGAAGGCTGCTTCCGAACATACTCTGGATCAAACATATGTCCTACCTGTGGTAAGATACATCAAACTAAATCTGAATACGTTGCATTCTTAGATTCTCAATTAGGATTAGTTAACAAGAAGACTAGGGTAATTGAGGCTAAAGAGAAATATGCTCCAGACTTCAGAAGGGTCTTCTATGAAGAGCTGATCGGGATGGGAGAAATTAAAGGGTACAAGCCTGGCTGGTCAGCTTATAAGTACAAGCAAAGGTTTGGTGAATGGCCTCCAAAAGGAGACTACAAAGCAGTCATGCCATCAGCAGAAACCAAGTCATATGTTAAGCACCTACAAATCAAAGAGGTTAAGAGAAAGCAAGCAGAAGGAAAACTTCCTTCTCAGTTTAAAAAGAAAGACAGACAAGAGTCATTAAATCTTGGGTGAGTACATCATCTCTGCTGCAAAAGAGTACGCTCCGCAGTGGGTTATAAAGACGGCACAACTACTGTCGTATGTATAAGTAGTTACGAACCTTGGATCTAGTGCGTGGATCCTTCTTGTCGGTCTCCTTTGGGTTTTCATGTTTCCCTTTCATAGCTGGCAAGAATTGTTTAGAAGGCTTGGTCACGTCCTTTTTCATGCATAGTGGCCACTAATTAATACAATAAAACGAGGAGAGCTCATGGAAAGAAAGAGAAAGGAATGGGAATTAGATGATGGCAGTATATGGACTACTAAGTCATTATCTGAATTAGTAGGTTGTTCATTAAGCAGTGCATATCATAGATTAAGTAAAACAAAAGACCCTGTATATGTACTAAGACCTATAGATAAAGTTAAACGAGTCAAGGGTTACAAACTATACAAGTTAGATGATGGCAGTGAATGGACAGCAAAGCAGGTGGCTGAATTCACAGGTTGCCCTCGTTCTACAGCTTCAACTAGGTTGTCTTATTATACAGACCCAGCTAAAGTACTAGCACCACCAATAAGAAAGCCTCTTCACGACAAGAATCTTAACAAGCAAATGAAAAAAAGAATGTTCTTCGATCCAGAGGGTCATTGGAAACTTATCAATTCATTCACATAGTATGAATAAAGGGGCAATGAGTGAAGTCCTATTCTGAAGAGCCAACTGGCTAATAAGACGTGAAAAGAGTCACCACCAAGACTACGACTTATCTTAGGTGGAGGGACAAGACCTCACTAAATTAAACATAGGAGAAGTAAAGATGAATGATTATTTAATGTACTTTGTAGCATTACTATTTGCTGCACCATTTCTGTATAGAGCCTTTATAGTTGCTAAGGAGCATAAAGATGATTAAAGTAGTATTGATATTTGAATTTGCTAATAGCAATCAAGCATTACTGTTTATAAACCTACTGGATTTATTTGATGTAGAAGCATACAGACCTGACCCTTTAGAAGACTCAGTAAGAGTCAATATAGCTAACTCTAACAAAGCGGGTTTAGAACAAATATACGATATTGCTGAGTTACTAGACAGTGAAATAATGTAGGAAAATGAAGATGATTGAAGAATACTTATTAATAGCAGAATGGTTCGATGAAGAAGAAGGCAAGTGGAAACCTGTCCTTTCTAAGAGACCTGTAATTAAAACAATAGGAGAAAAACATGAAGATATACTCAGAAGAACAATTGCCACAGGGCAGTGAAGAATGGCTAAAGATTAGAAGACTACACGGAACAGCATCAGAAGCTGCATCAGTATTAGAACTCTCACCTTGGACACCAAAGACTCCATTACAATTATGGCAGGTTAAGAATGGGGAGCTTCACATTAAACTTAATGAAGCTATGAAGATTGGAACAGAAACAGAAGACGAGGCTCGTGAACTATACGAGAAGGTTTCTGGCAAGACTTACATTCCAGTTTGTATTACAGATGAAATTGATGGATTACCATTGATGGCTTCCTTGGACGGAATGGAGCGAGGCAAGGGTAACTCTATCGTAGAGATTAAAGTCCCTCTAAACGGATCCTGCTCGCCCCTATGGGCTAATATGGAGTTAGAAGAAGACCTCCCGATTCATTATGTTTTACAAATGCAGCAACAGATGTTATTATCTAAACAAGACCAATGTAACTTCTGGGTATATGACCGAAAGAATAAAGTTGGCTTACACAGAATTGTAAAACAAGATAAACAAGTTCAACAACAGATCATAGATGGTTGGGCTAAATACTTCGAGGGTAAACCTGAAGCTGGGGATAGGGATGTTATTGTGAGAGATGATAAGGAATGGTGCAAATTAGCAATGCTTTGGAAGATGGCTAAGTCTGATGCAGATGAAGCTACTAGAAAGCAGAAAGATTTTCGCCAACAGCTTATTGATCTTTGTGATGGCAGGTCATACAAAGGCAATCAAGTTCAGCTAACTAAGAACACAAAGACAGGTGGCTGGTCTATCAGGAAAGTCAAGTGAAGTACAATGCCATATTGGAATATCCAACCTTTACTCGAAAGGGTAAAGTTGTAAAACTATCACAGAATATCTTTAAGAAGATGCACTGGGGCTCTCAAGCTAAATGCAAGAAAGACTACTCAGAGCTTGTATCAGGATTCACAGAGTCTCTACCAAGATTCAATTGGATTAGACCTGAATACACATTATTCTTCAAAGGAAACCGACCTAAAGACTTAGACAACTACTGGTTTCCAGTACATAAGTTCTTAATGGATGCCATTGTAGAAGGTGGTAAGTTAGAAGATGACAACTTTAAATTCGTAAGAGGATTCGTTGTTGACTTCGGTGAGGCTGGTAAGGATGTCGAAGATCATGTTGTTGTTGAGCTCATAGGAGAGATCAATGACGAGGACGATACAAACTAACGAAGCAATAGAGAAATGTTACAGAGTTGTGATGGCAACATGCGACCCTGCTACAACAGATCAATGTGCATCATGGCTAGAAACCCTAAGGATACTAAAGTCTATAGGGTTTAACCGTGTTGCATACGAAGAAAGAATAACAAAGGAGTAATAACATGATTGAAATAATATTAGGATTAATAATATTCACTCTCGGGGGAGGGTATATAACCTGGCGACATGGCGTTCGCAAGTTTGAGGAAGGTATGGTAACAGCTCTTATGGATCATCATAGGGGCAGCCTTACTTACAAAGCTGAAGAACATAAAGGTAAGTACATATTGGAAATATTCAGGGAGGGGTAATGCATTCTTATGAACAATGTAAGATTAAGATTGAAGGTATTAAAGAAATACTTGATAGGATTAAGAAACATTCAAGCAAAGAGAACTCAGATGCTATTCATATGACAGAATCAGCTATTATTATGTGTGATGAGTTATTAAGAGAAGATGTAAGTAACAAACAAAGGAACTAAATGCTAAATAAGATAAGTATGTGGTGGAATAGGATGTGCGTGTATTGCTTATTTATTCGCATTAAGATTAAGATTAACAAATGGGGAGGGAAAGTTGGAGACCAATTCTGGGATCGCTAACCTTATCTAACTAACAGGAGAACAAATGAACAAAGAAAGTAAAGAAGAAGCTTGCTCAATATTAGCTCAAGAATATTCAAACATTGCAAAAGCGTCTGGCTTTAAACGCAAAGATGTCTATTCTCATTATATGAATAGATGTCTAGATAGGGAAGATGAAGTGGTTGCTGAGCAAGTAATGAGAGAGGCTTACAATAAGATAAAAGAGAACCCGAATGTTTCTTGGGTTGAGGAATGGCATAAAGAAAGACAAAAGAGGAAGGTAGTAGAAACAAAGTATGAAATATTAACAAGCAAGATTAAAAGAGACACAGTTAACAACATAACTATAGAAGAAAAGGATCAGTACCTGATGAATTATGCCAGGAGCTTAAACTTCCTGTGAATTTAGAAGAGTATTGTGAAAGGCTGTATGACTATAATGAACCAATAAAGGAGAAAGAGATGAGAACATGTAGAGCGACATTTACAATTGTAGATGATGAGAATGAAAAGTTAAACAGAACAGAAGTAATTGAAATGGTATTTAGTATTGCTGATGATAGTAATATGATTGATGCAATGTTAGATTACTTAGCAGATGAAGATGAAGCAGAGAATAAGAAGCCCTCACCTATCATCACAAGTAAGCATTAATGGAAGACCTAGCCGATTATGGTTGGATAGATAACAAAGCCGATAAGGCAAGGAGAGATATGAAAGATTATAATGTAATGAGTATGCATGGCATCTCAGATAAAGACTACATCGAAGAGTTTAATTTAGACCCTGAACTAGAAGGCACACCTGCAATCAATGATGCAATGATGGATGTTGTTGGAGCAATGAACCTTAAAGCTGAAAAGGCAAGACTACTGGAAGAAGGAAAAGCATCTGAACAGGCACAGAAGGAAGCTTACAAGATTGTAAACAACAAACGAAAGGAAGCCGAGGATCTACTTAAAGCTGTTACAAAGCAAAGGGGTTACTAATGTCTAGGATGGAAGACAATCTGGTTATGATTGATGATGATTACGGAGTTACTAAAGACAACTATAACTGGATATTAATCAAAAACCCTATATGTATTGGAAAGAAGAAAAGAGAATACAGGTTCTTCTTTCCAACCCTTCAGATGATGAGTAAGTTTATTGTCGATTTAAAGTCAAAAGATACTTTAGTCAGGCTAACAGATGGCTCAACAGATACAAGCCCAGCAACACTGTCTTTTGACAGTCTGAATGATGAAATAATAAAGGACTTACATCTATACTTGAACAAGGTAACACAACCACAAGAAGTTAGTACTTAAAAAACAAAACCCCACGGGAATCCATTACGGAAACCTGTGGGGTTTGTTTGTTTACTTCGATTTATTCTTCCATCTAGGAATAGGAAACTGACGAGCTGCTTCTTTAGCCATCTCTATCTGTAAATCCTTATATCTTTTATTTAGTTTCTCAACTAACTTCATAAGATTAACTTTAACATCTTCCTTTCCAGTTCTAGGATTGTAAAGCAGAATAGTCTGAGAGCTAAGGTCGAACTTAATACCCTTCTCTTTTGCCTGCTTCTTCATACCAGCAATGAACCTATCAAGATTTGATATCTCTGCATTGATCTTCTTAAACCATTTGTTAAGATGACGTGCAGACATCTCTGCTTGAGTAGTAGTAGTCATAAGACCATCAAAGATTTGAGCTCCATAGAATTGCTTACCTTGTTTCTGAAGGTCTTCAAAGGAATCAATAAAGCCTCCATTCATGTTTTCAGAATCATTACTATGGGTAACCATTACAGCAGCTGATTTAACAGCTTTGTACACTTCCTTGCCACTAGCAGATACTGATAAGGCCCTAGGATCATGAGTTCTTGTCAAAACATCAACATTAAACCTGTCAACCTTTCCTTCTTCATCCTTAAAGCTTGCCTTGAAAGACTTCTCTTTATCAACATGGGATACAAGCCTGCCAAAGTGAAGAATATGACCAGCATGATTCTTAAACGTAGGATTTAAGCCTTGATTCAAAGAATATTCTGTAACAGCCGCCATAGCCTTTGTATAAGCCCTTAGATCAGGGAAGTTAGTTTCAATAGCTTTAACCATTATCCTTTTAGACAGCTCTCTAAACTCTTGTCCTTCTTTAGAAGTTAAACCTAGATCTTTCTTAGCTAACCTTTGAAAACCATCTTCAGAAACAAGCTTCTCAAGAGTAGCGCCAAAGTCAAGCTTAATCGCAAAGCCACTTGCACCATAAACGAATATCATTAACGGCTTCTTAGCCAGGCTTCTATTCTTAACTCCAAGATATTCCCATAACTGTTTGAACTTAACTCTGGTAGCCTCATCTCCATTATATTGAGATGATAATGCTTTAAACATTTCCTTAGCAAAGGTCTCTACTGTGTAATAGTAGGTGTCTTCAGCATCACCTTCAATCTTAGGAAGGAGGCCAGTCAATCTAGAAACTAATGTGTTACCAGCCTGAACAGCTGACCACGCAAGAGCATTAGATGTTCCGTCTAGCTCCGTAAAGAATCTAGTTTCGTATGGTTTATTAGTAGGGTTTTTTAAGTAAGTATCGAACCTAAGAGCTTCTTCAACAGCGGTTAAGTATTCCCAATCACCATCAGCTTTTTTAAGGAGTTTAATAGGGATGCCTACCTTGCCTTCTTGAAGATGATTGAAATACATCTCAGACCATTTAACCACAGCAGTATCGAACTTAGTTATAAGCTCTTCAACATATAAAGACTTGTGGTTATCATCCTTCTCAAGACCAGCCCTTTGAAGTATCAATGCTTTATGCATTCCAACTTCTCTAGGGCTCTTGTGATTGATTTGATAAGGCCTTCCAGTCTGCAACAGACTTCTAGCAAACTTGCCACTATGCCAGTTACCAATGTTCTGCTTCAAATAAATTCTATCATTACCAATCATGAAGTCATAATAAAAGATAGCGTCCTGGGTATCCTGAATCCACATTGCTGTGTTGTCATAAAATCTGTATCTAGCTCTATCTGAAAGGCTAAGTTCTACCTCATATTTAAAGCCATAACGCTCATTAGTAGGATCAGTTATTGTATTAAGCATTGGACGATTGTTCGCATCTAAGATAGGTGTAAACCTCCAAGGAGTTCCGTTCTTATCTCTTCTAGAAATAGTACCGTCTTTCATCTCTAAGCCAACAAGGCCAATGAAATCAGCATCAATGATCTCTCTAGCCTCTGGATCCGCTAAAGACTCTTCAATACGGATAAACAACTCTCCATTAGATGTAAAAGGAATGTTTTCTTGATAAGTTATTGACTTCTGGGCTTGAGCATAGTCGCCATAGTCTAAAGACTTGTCTCTCTTCTTCTTCTGAGACTTGTTCCATTTAACCTTAGTGCCCTCTTCATTCATCTTACGCTCGAACCTAACCTTTACGACTGCCTTAGGAATCAAAGTAGGAACCATGGCCTCTTGCTTCTGAGCCAAGTCAAGGCCAGCTTCGGTTAACTCAACAATGTTTAAGCTTTTACCATCCTTATTAATTGTTCTTTGCTCAAACAAGGACGGCATTCCTGCCGCTACTAAACGGTCGTTAGCTCTTAACACAATCTCTTTAGTGATTGCCCCTGTAACTCCCTGGGTCATCTTGTCGCCATTCTTAATGTTAAAAGCAGACTCAACTAATGAGCCTGTATGACCATTCATGGCAACAGTTCCTGATTCTTCCTTTTCAGCAATCTCAGACTCTGGCTTACCATCTTTAATGTCATTCTCTCTTTGTTCCTTTCTCCAGCGTTGCTCTAAAAGAGAGTGCATGAAAGAATACATCATAGAATCAGTAAAAGCCTGACCTAAGTCATTCCTTTCAGCTTCCTCTTGCAAAGCTAAGAAACGCTTACCGTATTCAGCCAAACTTCTAACATCTCCAAGTGGGACTTTCTCTTCATTGTTAAGCCTTTCATAGAACTCAGTTTTCTTCGCTCCACTAAAGTTAAAGTTAAGCTTTCCAGCCTCTTCTCCAAGCAATGAAGTCATCTGCTTGTGGCTAGTTATAACCTCATCAAAGTCAGGACGACTAACAGTATCATCGCCTTCATTTAATAAAGCGAACGCAGCATCTTCACTACCCTCATCGATTAACCTTGCAAACTCTTCAAACTTAGCAGGCTCTCTGCGAGTAACCTTATCCTCTTCAGGTGTGAATGTTTCGTACTCAGATTCCTGTGTAGGAAACTGAGATACATTCTCCATTCTCTGCTTCTCAATTCTTTCTCGATTAGCATCAATTATAGGATCGCCTTCTGGAGCAATAATAGGAACTACTGATTCAGTAGAATTCAAAGCTATATCAAGATCATCTAAAATGACCTGGCTCTCTGTTCTTTCGTCAGTACTTTTATTAATGTCCTCAATTACCTGTTCAGGTGCATCAAACACACTTTGTTTAGAACCCCTTAAGAGTCCACTTGTTAATTTACTCATTTGTATTTACCTTTATTTGAATAAGTAAGAAGAACCGAATAATGGTGTAGCTTTCTTAGCATAATAACCAACTCCAGACATATCTCCTGACATTGCGTTGTCAAGCACTTTATGCGCCCAACTAAGTGTACCAGTAAACGGACCTAAGTCTCCTGCTAGTTGTTCAAGGAACGGTTCGTTGATATCGTATATCGGATGAATCATATCAATGAATCTTTCAGATGTACCAAACAATCCAGAAGACATAATACCTCTCTGAGCATAACCATAGTCTTCTAACCAAGGGTTGTGTCCATCTTCATACTTCCATTCGTCCTTAAGCATTTGTCCAAGGAAAGCAAACATAAGCATAGTCATTGCTGCTGCATACGCATGGTATCTAGCAGATGGGTTGCCATGTCTGAAACTTCTCCAAGCTCTTGGAAGGATGTGAGATGTGAATGTAGATAAGAAACCTTGGTATTGACCCATCATTCTGAAATGAGGATCTGAATACCATATAGGTCTGTCAGCTGAGTTAGGGTTAGCTAAGATGTTATCAACATATGAATGACGAGCAATCTGCATCTGATCAAACAAACTATAGAATGGAGCGTCTTTATTTCCTTGACCTAACTCCTGATTAATAATCCTCTGCAAAGCAGCATAGTATCTTTCAGGGTCATGTGTTGGATCTAAACCCTCTTTCTTAAGCTCTGCATGAAGACTATTAACAAATATATGGTATTCCTTCGCCATAGCCTTAGGATCTATACCAAGCTCTCTTAGTCTTTCATAAGCATCAGCTCCGATATTCCTACCAGACTCATAATGTTGGAACACTAAAGCCAAGTCTCTAATGATTGCATCTTGTGCCATAGATAGGGCGGCAATACGGGTAGCGTCAGTGAACGGCTTTAGTAGATTGAATGTAAAGAAAGCCTGAAGAACTGATTCTTTAAACTTACTCATATGATCAATCTGCTGGCCGATATCGATATGTCCTAATACGCCTGTAGCGTGTGAACCATAGAACGCATAGAAATCCCTTTCAACAGCTGACAACTCCTCAGGAGTCATCCCAGAGCCTTTAACCATATACCTCATAGAGTCTTTAGTAGACTTCTTAAAATGTTGGAATAGCTGTTTAGCTGCCTGCATTAATACTTGCTTAGCTTCCTTGTCATGTATTGCATTTAACACCAACAATCCAATCTCAGGAAGAGATGCTAACAATGATGTATCAAGTTGCGTAATAGAGCCAAAGAACAACAGGTTAGATTGAAGCTCAAGAAGTTTCTTGTTCTCCATTTCATGATATCTCCCTAAGGAAGCATCTCTGTAATCCATGATTACCTTGGCAGTCATAGGATCCCATCTGTCTCCCATTCCTTCTTTCTCTAGAGTAGATTTAATGAAATGCAATACTCTATCTACGCCTTTACCATCCTTACCAGCAACCTGAACTTCTACACCGTAATCAACCATTGATGCAATGTTATGACTAAGAACCTTAAACATGTTCTTCTCTAAGAATGTATCTCTCATAACATTTGATGAATTCAAATGCATACTAGTCTTTCTTAGTGTGTCAGGTAAACCCATTCGTTTGAATTCTGCATCTGTCATATTGCCCATTGAGAAGGTCTCTCCACCTTCAACAACAGCTTTATAGAACTTATGAGCATCTTCACGAGACAGTTTAGTTGTAATAACCTTGCCTGTCTTAGGATTAATATGCGTCCAGCCATCAACTAAAGTCTGAACGAATAACTCTTTGTTCTTTCTAACTTCAGCTGGAGCTAAAACAGCAGCAGACTCAACATAACCTTTGCGCCTATCTAAGTCCTTACCTGTAAGTTTTTCGTAAAGCAACGCATTCATTTCGGCGACTGCTTCTAACTCTTTAGCAGCCTTCTCATAAACATCTAGCTTACCTTCCCTTTCTAGCTGAGTTGTTACAGGATTAACAGTGATAGCCCCATAAGGAACCACTGCGTCCTTAGCCCTAGTCCGCTCTGCCATAAACTCTTTAAGAGTCTTTAGGGCTGCGTCAGTATCCTTGCCAACAGCTCTTAATCCAGACTCTGCTATAAAGTTAGACCAAACTGTTTCAAGATAAATATTAATCTTTCCAGCAAGTCTTTGCTTCATCTTAATCTTAGACTGACCAGGCATAAACGACTTGTTACTAGGAGCTTCAATAGTCATTAGAATAGCGTATGCTTGTCTAACCGCAGGAGGAAGTGTTTCATCTTCAACCATTTTCTGAAGATACTTAGACCCTCCTTTCATAAAGAACTTGCCAGGAAAGTCTTTAATAGTCTTCCACCAGCCTTTGTTCACTGTCTTGTCATCAGATTCTGCCTTGTCGTATTCATCCTTAATAACAGAAGATGAGTCGCCATTCTTAACCGCTTCTTTAAACTCTGGAGAATCCATAAGCGTTTGAAGCTGGTCATAAGCGTCTCCACCATGCCAATAGTTCTTCTCAACATTATCTGCTGATGCAGAATAATCTCGTTGCATTTGCTTAAGACGACCATAGTCAGAGATAGTTGTACTAACACCTGACATAGACCCACCTAACAACGCACCACCAGCAGCAGCATTGATTAGAACTCTACGGTATTCTTCACCATCAAATTCACCATGCTCACCACCATAATGTGCAGTGACGTAGCCTGTTGTTTCTTGAGCCATCTCAGTAGTGCCCTCAATAGCAGCACCACGACCAAAGTTCTTTCCAAACGACTTAGCAACTAAGCCTTTCTTAACTAAGATGTCTACAACACCCTCTACTTGATTAAGAAGATCCATTTGAGCTTTACCCAAGTTGTTCTTAACATCTAGAGTGGCTGCGTCAATTGATATACCTGTCTTCTTAGCGTGTTGAGTAATCACTTGATCCATACCATCTTTAGTTAGCACATAAGATGGCTTCATAATACCTCTT
>Ga0209662_1000605_pt1 | contig 18650 bp, 18 predicted proteins | sample SaaInlV_150m_DNA_4_FD_184662 | JGI IMG/M metagenome (GOLD analysis project Ga0209662, IMG submission 184662) | Marine microbial communities from expanding oxygen minimum zones in the Saanich Inlet - SI072_LV_150m_DNA (SPAdes) (version 2) | ecosystem: Environmental > Aquatic > Marine > Intertidal...
ATATCTAGATGGCCAGTCGGGATTTGTGTTTGCGATCAATCCCGCCGGTGCCCGCTACGATGCCCTGATAGCCGGTCAAGGAACGAGAGAGAATTCTAGCTGGGACGCGGTCTGGGAGGCCAGCACTCAACGAACACCTGAAGGCTGGACGGCAGAGATACGGATTCCTGTGCAGAGCCTCACTTTCGATGCGTCTCTGAATGCCTGGGGATTCAATGTGGAGCGGCGAATCCAGCGAATCCTGGAGGTGAGCCGCTGGGCCAGTCCTCACAGGGACGCACTCATCGCCCAGACCAACCGGGCGGGGCTCATCACGGATCTTCCCACATTCGACAGCGGTGTAGGACTTACGGTGCGACCTTCCCTAGTTGGCGAGATGCAAATGGCTGAACCGGACGGTAGTCGGGTCGTCGGTGCAGTGCCGAGCCTGGACGTGTCTCAGCGGATCGGATCGAATGCCATCACCGTGCTCACTTTGAACACCGATTTCGGTGAGACAGATGTGGATACTCGTCGCACCAACCTAACTCGCTTTCCCCTCTTTTTCCCTGAAAAGCGGACCTTTTTTCTCGAGGGTGCCGACATTTTCGACTTTGGGGCCGGGCTCTCCACATTCCACAGCCCGGATATCGCCCCTCTCTTCACGCGACGCATGGGGCTCTATGAAGGGGAGCAGGTTCCCATCCGTGCCGGAGGAAAGTTGAGTGGTCGAATTGGACGGACCAACTTTGGTGGATTGGTCACCGGCACTGGTCCAGTGGAGGGCCTGGTGGACGGCACCACAATGGGAACATTCCGGGTGAAGCAGAATATTTTGGAGCAATCCAGTACCGGATTGCTGGCCACGTTCGGGGATCCAGCCGGTCGGCCGGGGAGCTACACGGCTGGTGCGGATCTTATTTTAAACACCTCACGCTTTCTGGGATCAAGAAACCTGATCGTGGGCGCATGGGGGCTGTCGACCGGTCGCAAGGACCTGCGTGGAGATCGAACAGCGTTTGGTCTTATTGTGGACTATCCCAATGACGTGTGGGATCTTTGGGTTTCGTACAAGCAGATCGGTGACGGCTTCGATCCGTCGCTGGGCTTTGTTCCCCGAAAAGGTGTCCGCCTGGCTAACCTGGGCATCAACTACCGGCTCTGGTCTCCCGCGGCGTTAATTCGAAACCTCTATTTCGAGCTGGTACCCATCTTGGCTTGGGATATGTCGGGGAAGCTCGAGAGCTATCGTATTTTCACCGCGCCAATGAACGTCCGCTTCGAAAGCGGCGATCGCTTCGAGTTCAACGTCCAGCCTCAGGGGGAATGGCTTTCTGAACCATTTGAAATTGCCAAGGGCGTCGTCATCCCGGTTGGCAGCTATGATTGGGTGCGGTATCGGTTGGAGTTGGATCTGGCGAGCAAGCGCATGGTCAGCGGACGTGTCTCGTGGTGGTTTGGCCCATTCTACGATGGCGACCTGAGCCAGTTGTCACTCCGTTTAGCGATAAACCCCTCTGACTTAATCAACTTCGAGCTTACCGGTACACATAACGACGGTTCAATGCAGGCCGGCGGTTTTGTCCAAGAGGTCTTCGGTGCTCGAATCCGGGTCAATCTTTCCCCGGATCTCCAAGTCAGCTCCCTAGGTCAGTACGAGCGGGAAAGCGGTGAGTTCGGCAGCAACATCCGGCTTCGCTGGACTTTCCACCCTCTCGGTGATCTCTTCGTAGTGTATAGCTACAACGCGCTCGATACTATCGGACAGGGGTGGCAGTTAGACTCCAGTCAAATACTCGTTAAGCTGCAATATGCCTTCAGGTATTGAGCCTCTGGCTCAAATAATAAGTTATGGTTTAAAAAAGGAGTGATGCAATGGTGGAGCTTTATACTCCCCTATTGTGTTGGTTCCTTTTGTATTTTATCATATTTTTTAGTGGAGAGTTTATCATTTCACACTTTAATACAACAAAAAATACTCAAATTTCTTTAAACAGGGGATTACAATGACTATAAGCAAAGCCGCAGACTATGCTATCCTTACGGTCGCTTACTTGGCTACAGTTAGCCGTGAGAGTAACAACTTAAGGAGTAAAGTTTACCTGTCTAGTCGATTAAATCTCCCAAAAGAGTTTCTTTCTCTAATTCTCCAAAAGCTCACCCGAAGCAAAATTCTCACATCAAAACGGGGGGTAACGGGAGGATACTTCCTCACAAAAGATGCAGATGAAATTACATTCAAGGATGTCATTGAAGCTGTAGATGGTAAAAAGGCGCTTGTGGAATGTATTTCAGATGATTTTGAGCATTGCAACCGATTACATATATGTAAGTCAATTATTCCCAAGATGAAGATAGTGCAGGAGAGAGTAGATGATGCTCTGGACAGTATGCATTTCGGGGAGTTAGACTTGAGTCAGCTTTCTAAAGATATCAACAAAACCAAAACTTCGAATAGCTAATTATAATATAGTCGGACAACTAACTTTTATAACAATTAAACCGAAAGGCGATACAGATAAAATAGGTATGGATTATATATTCGTTATTTGGTCTTTATCTTGTAAATAATAAATGTTCTATCAAGAATGAAATTTCGCCTCACATTAGTAAATATTTTATTGTAAGTTTTCAACCGTGAAATAAAAAACAACGCAATCTTTCTGTTAAGGGTAAAATCAAATGTTATACGATGATATTAATGTGACCAAAAGGGTGACCATAACGAATGGCAAGAAATATGACTTTTTCATTTACGATATGTATTCTCTTGAAAAAGAACTTTCTCAAAAAAAATATGGGAAGGGTGATTCTGCAATCGCCCCAAATGATGAATTTAAAATGTTAGACGAAGAAACTGACGAAATGTTAGATGTGAAACTTCGGTGCTCTAAGCGAATTGTCAATGCAATGGAAAGCCTTGACCCGGAAGAGAGTAAAGAAAGTAAGAAAATATTTAAAAAGTGTTTGAAGGAGTTAGAAAAACGAGACCTGGTGCGTACTAAAAAATAAATACAACGCTAACGTTTTAAGTAAAATATAATACTTAATCTTTTTCAAGATATTCTACGCTTCTCCTAAATTCGACACAATAATTAATCAAAAAGAATGGATTCTGTATTTAATATTAATGTATGTGTCGCCAACCTTTATCGTGAGAACGACTTTGATTCCCCTATTGTGACCCAAGCGTTGTTGGGTGAGTCTTGTGCTATATTAGATGAGTCGGAAAAATGGTTACACATTCGGCAATCAGATGATTACGAAGGGTGGATAAATAAATTTTATGGGATCGTTTCCGACGTTCCATATGATTCAAATAGATCGTGTAATGATCTCAGGGGTCTTGTTTTTTCAGATTCCCATTCAAACAATCCTCTTAGAGAAATTACGTTCGGCGCCAAGCTCAACAGTGAAAAATTAGATCAAGGTTGGTCTGTAATACTTCCTGATGGAAACCGCGGTTGGACCCACTCAAATCTTTTGGATCACCATATTCATCCCAATCGCGATAACGCCATAACAATTGGAAATCGGTTTAAGGGGGTTCAATACCTTTGGGGGGGGAAATCACCAAAAGGATTTGATTGCTCCGGGCTAATCCAGACAATTTATTCTGCCATGGGAATTTTTATCCCAAGGGACTCTGGTGATCAATCCCATTATTTTATTCATCATAAAATAAATAGAAAAGAGGCTCAACCTGGTGATCTTCACTTTTTTGGGACAGAAAAGTCCGTGACCCATGTGGCCATGGAAATTGAACAGGGGCAATACCTTCACTGCCAAGGTTGGGTTAAAGAAGAATCCTTTGATAGAAACAAATCCAATTATAATAAAAACTTAGAAACAAATTACTTACATACTGTATCCACTGAAAGATGCTTAAACCAAAACCATTAAAAAGGGGACACCGTATTGGTGTCGTGAGCCCATCTTATTGGTTAGAAGATAGGGCTCTTAAAAATGCAGTGCATGTTTTTGAGTCACGTGGCTATAAGATTAAGCTTGGGGAATCTGTTTTTTTTAAAGAGGGTCCTTTTGCGGGTTCGCCCCAACAGCGCGCCAACGATATAAATCAAATGTTTTCTAATAATAATATAGATGCCATTATCTGTTCCCGTGGCGGCTATGGCGCCAATCGTGTTTTACCCCTTTTGGATTACAGTCTAATCAAAGCAAACCCAAAAATATTTATGGGATATAGTGATATTACCGCTTTTCTCACATCCATCACCCAGAAAACCAAATTGGTCACATTTCATGGACCCATGCTCAGTACATTTAAAAACAGTGTGGTTGATTATAATATGGATACCTTAACCCGCGTTCTAATTGGTGACGATGCCATTCGAATCGTTGAACCGAATGGCTTAAAAGCAAGAACGCTTAAGCCAGGCGTTGCCAGTGGTCCGCTGTGGGGTGGCAATATGTGTCTGTTGGTAAACCGACTCGGAACCAAAGATCAACTCAATACTGACGGATCAATTTTATTTATTGAGGATGTTGACGAAACCCTTTATGCTTTCGACCGTATGCTCATTCATATGAAGGAAGCGGGTATGTTTGAAAACATACGGGGACTCATTGTTGGAGAATTGGCAGAAATGAAAGATCAAAAAATTCCCTTTGGTAAAACCACAGATCAGATTGTCATGGATGTTTGTGGTGATTTGGATATCCCTATTGTCACCAATTTTCCTTGTGGTCATGGTAACCATCAAGCTACCTTACCTCTTTCGCTTCCGGTTGAATTGCGCGCTGATCAAAAAAATGTTGATTTGTTGTTTTTAGAATCCGCCGTTAATAAAGGAGATTAAATGCTGAATTATATTTGGTTTGGAATGATGTTTATCGGAGTTGTTGTGGGCATATTTACCGGTAATATTGATGCGGTCACAGCAGCAGCAATTGATATGGCAAAAGTAGCTGTGAATTTGGCTATTGGTCTTATTGGTATCATGGCGCTTTGGTTGGGTATTATGAAAATTGCAGAAGAATCTGGGTTGATTCGCCTCATTGCCAAAGGGCTTCGTCCTATTACTGTTCGCCTGTTCCCGGATGTCCCAGAAGATCACCCTGCTATTGGCTCTATTGTATTGAATATGTCTGCTAATATTCTCGGATTGGGAAATGCGGCTACACCGTTAGGTCTAAAGGCCATGGAAGAACTTCAGGAAATCAATCCGACAAAGGATACGGCCACCAATGCCATGTGTACTTTTTTGGCAATCAATACTTCCAGTGTACAATTAATTCTCCCCGCTACCGTTGTGGCCCTCATGGGTGCAACTGCCAGTCAAATTTTTATTACTACAATTTTTGCCACTGGTATGTCTACAGTTGCAGCCATATTTGCAGTTAAGTTTCTTGAAAAAAGAAGACAGTTTACATTTGAACCTGGGGGCAACTCATGATTGAATCATTTGTTCAAGGTGTAACTGAAGTCTCCAGATATATTATACCCTTATTGCTCGTGGGGATTCCTTTTTATGGATTGATCATTAAAAAGGTAAAGGTATATGAAACATTCGTTGTGGGGGCAAAAGATGGATTTACTATCGCCATTCGCATTATTCCATATTTGGTTGCTATACTTGTGGCAATTGGGATGTTCCGGGCCTCCGGCGCATTGGATCTATTGCTCAACTTTCTCTCACCGGTTTTAACCTTTATTGGATTTCCGCCGGAAAATCTTCCATTGGCGTTGATGAGACCGCTGTCCGGAAGCGGTTCCCTTGGCCTTTTGACAGATTTAATTAACCAGCATGGCCCTGACTCTCTTATTGCCAAAATTGGAGCCACCATGTTTGGTTCTACTGAAACAACATTCTATGTATTGGCCGTTTATTTTGGATCTGTGGGGATTCGGAAAACACGCCATGCCTTAGCGGCTGGACTTTTTGCTGATGCGGTGGGCGTGTTTAGTGCTGTCTATATTTGCCGGTTCTTTTTTGGTTAGTAGATAAGTCTTAAGCAATGAAATAGTGCGGGCGCAACCTGTTCCCGACAAATAAAACAGGTGCCCTTTTAATGCGTTCCCCTATAAAGAAATCAAATCGAATTATTATTATAAAAAAGACTGAAATTACTTTTATCTAATTTCTCCCTTATAGTCCTCTATAATCTGGTTAGCGTCAAGACGACTTCTTTTATATCGGGAGTAGGGTGAATCATTTTCATTATAAATCGAAATAACATATATAGCTACCCAGTTTGTTGATGTTGTCGCTTGCGTTAAATCGGGGGACATGGTTGTTCTAACACCGCCAGACATAGATTCCCGAGTTTGGAATGGTTTTTCAATGGTTGGGTTGTTCACCGTTTCATCAGAAAAACTTTGATCCTGTAGCACCACAAACGAATCAAATCCTTTTTCTATAGTAAGTTCGGCACAACGGTACAATAATCGGCGTGTGGTTTCTTCTTTTGTTGTATGTTGGTTTCCATAAAACCGCACTTCAATCATATCATCGCCAACCGCCCTGTCTTCATAACCACCCATTGAGTTTCTCGGACCATAAGCTGTCGCGCATGCGGAGAAAACAATGACCACAACGATGCTTCCAAATCTGACAAATTTATTGGTTGTTTTTATTGCGTGAATCACAATATGACTCCTTTCAAATGAATACTAATATTGAGCAGGCTCTCCTTTTCGGGGTGTTGCGTTTTTAATGAAATCCCGAATATCATCATTCGCCTGTTTCAGGTCTTCTGATCTGAGATACATCATATGTCCACTACGGTATCCCTTAAAACTAAGGCGGTCTTTCATCCTTCCACTAGGATCCAGTCGCCACATGGTATATTTCGCATCAAAATATTTTGTGGCACCATCATAATAACCGGATTGGATCATGGTATGTAGGAAGGGGTTTTGAGCCATGGCTTGGCGGAGGTTTTCTCCTGTTCTGTTGTCAGAGTTATCCCAGGGTCGGACAGGACCAAACATATTGTATTTGACATCTGTCTTAAAATTCAACACATTTTTGTAATAGTAATTTACTGCTGGTGTAAACGAGTGCAGCCAGGAGGTAAGCTCTGAATTAAAATCGGGACGTTCACCCCCTTTTGTTTTATCAATTCCCTTATATCTTGAATCCAATCGACCAATGGTATAACCTTCTTCCCGTAATAATTCTTTCCAGAAAAAGGATGTAGGTACATCCAGGTTATAGGAAAGAATGGATGCTTTAGAAATGCCAGAATATTGTGCCATTCTGCTCGCCGCTACCTCTCTATCTCTCTGGGTAACATAGCCTCCTTTGGCAATAACGGGCATGAGTTCATTAATGGCGTAATCCTCAACAATTGGCAAAAGATCTGTCAGATCCTTCCGCTGAAGATTCGATGGTAATTTATTGTGATACCAGGCTGCAGCCGTAAAATAAGGTAAGCGCAATGCGGCGCCAAGCGGACCGGCCCTACGACCGTCACCGGAATCAATTCCCAATTCTGTTGGTGAAACAAGAATCACTCCGTTCAAATACATCCATTGACTGCCTTGAAGGGCGTAAGACAGACCTGATACCCGTGTCGTACCATAGCTTTCACCAATGAGATATTTGGGGGATTCCCATCTATTCACCCGCTGGATAAATGTATTTATCCATTCGGCTAAATATTTAATGTCCGCATTTACACCAAAAAATGTTTCTTTTTTTGTTTCTTTATCTATAATTCGCGAATACCCCGTATTAACAGGATTTACAAAAACAATATCCGCCACATCTAATATTGAATGGGGGTTCTCTTTGGCGCCATAGGGCTGAACAGGAAACCCTTCGCTATCTACTTTCAGAATCTGCGGGCCGGTATAAGCCAAATGCATCCAAACAGAACCAGAGCCGGGACCACCATTGAAAGAAATCATAATCGGCCTTGATGCTTGATCTTTAATACCAGTTCTTTCATAATATGTATAATGAACCGCCGCAATGGACTTTCCATCTTCATCCCAGACCGGCTGTGTACCTGTTGTTGCTTTATATTCAATGCGCTTTCCCTGGATAGTGGTCCTGTGCATTGTCATTACTGTCGTATCCGCCGGAAGTGATCTACTTTGGGCCATGATGCCCCCAACTAATACGATGTAGGTTAATAGTTTTGATTTCATTTTGTCCTCCTAAAAGTTATCTACTTTCCGGTAAGCTTCTATTACGGCCATTTCTCCAGCCTTTCCGGATTTAGAGTTTCCATGTTCCATTCCCAGAATGCCCTTAAACCCCTTACTTTGAATGTGTTTAAACACATTCAAATAATTGATCTCTCCTGTGGTGGGCTCTTTACGACCGGGATTATCCCCAATCTGAAAATAGGCAATCTCATTCCATGATTTATCCATATTGGGAAGCAAGTTTCCTTCTGATATTTGCTGATGATAAATATCAAACAGAATTTTACAGGAGGGACTGTCTACCGCTCGGCAAATTTCGTATGCCTGTGGAATTTCTGTTAAAAACTGGCCCGCATGGTTGGTCCACCAATTAAGCGGTTCCAAAACCATTATTAGGTCGTGGGGCTCTAACAATTTACTTGCTCGACGCAGAGCTTCTACCACGTTGGCCGTCTGGTATGCCATTTCTTTTTTTAGGTCCACATGCCCCGGGACCACCGTCATCCATCTTGCATTCACCCGTTTGGCTATTTCAATCGAATCTTTCACATTCTGAACAAATTCATCGTGGAGTTCTTTATCGCCACTGGTAAGATTTGGTTCCCGCCAATAGATTTTATGAGCCACAAAAACACCCATATCCATTCCCAACCTGCTCATCTTTTTAGAAATTTTATTTTGATTCGATTTTGATCGACTTTTCATGCCGTTATCTTCCAAGGAGCGAAACCCATGATCGTACATGAACTGCAATTGATCAATGGGATCATCACCGGCATTATGTTTAAACATGCCAAAGTGTGGTGCATAATTCAAGTTAAAAGGTTTCTTATCCATGGACTTTTCCCAGGAGGTTCGTGCCAATAATCCGCTGGCAATAAACGGGGCCGATGCAACCGCCATACTTTTTTTAATAAATGATCTTCTTTTCATTGTTTACCTATAAGTTGAAACGCCGGGAACGGGGATAGGATAATTGCCTTCCTTGTCGGGTTGGACTGGCGCATTGTCATTAAATGAATGAAGTTCCGGCACAAGTTTATGATCAAAATCCATGGCTTCATCCCAAGTGATTTTCTCCCCGGAATAAGTGGCCATTCGTCCAAGAATGGCCGACATGGTTGCCTCGGCACCTCGGTTGGTATCATCCATTCGATAATCGCCTGCCTTAATTGCGGAGAACAGCTCATTGTGCTCCTGTTGATATGGATTAATATCGTTTTCACCTTCATGGTTAAATACCACTTTTCCGCGCTTGTTTTTTATCAATCCAAAATGGCTGCTGTTGGTGGTCACATTCCCGCGTGTGCCTTGAAAAACTTCTTCCACACGGTTCATACACCCTTTTTGATGGCGGCATTGACTAGCCACCACTTGCCCGTTTTTATAGGTGAATTCTACAAAATGATGATCAAAAATCTGGCCATGGTCTTTTCCTTTTCTCACTTCGCGGCCACCCATTCCTTGGGCTGAAACGGGCGTAGAGCCGATGAACCAATTGGCAACATCAATATTGTGAATATGCTGTTCAACAATATGGTCACCACACAGCCAGTTGAAATAGTACCAATTTCGCATTTGATATTCTAATTCTGTTTGTCCAGTCTCGCGGGGCCTTACCCATACGCCACCACTATTCCAATAAACTTGTCCAGAGATGATCTCGCCGATTTTCCCACGATCAATTTTATTTTTTATGGATTGATAACTCCGCTGGTAATGCCGCTGGAGTCCCACAACGACATTTAGTTTTTTACGGCGGGCTTCTTTCCCTGCGGCCAAAACCGTTCGAATTCCAGCCACATCTGTTGCTACCGGTTTTTCCATAAATACGTGTTTACCTTGACTAATGGCATATTCAAAATGAAGTGGGCGAAAAGCCGGAGGTGTGATCAGAATAACAACATCCGCCATATCAATGGCTTGTTTGTAAGCATCAAACCCGGTAAAGATGGTTTCGCGATTTACGTTAATTTTTTCTGAATCGACAAATTTTTCAATGAGTGTTTTTAGACATTCTTCTGCCTGATCGCCAAAAGCATCGGCCATGGCGACTAAACGAACATCAGGATCGGCTTCTAATGCTTGAGAAATTGCGCCGGTTCCACGGCCACCACAGCCTATCAGGGCCACTTTAATTTCACCTTCAAAGGATATCAGTTTTTTTGATTCGGCCGGCAATCGGCTCATTAAAAATCCGGCGGCAGTTATTTTAGCTGAATGTTCTAAAAACCCACGACGGTTGATCGTTTTAATTTCATTTTTCATAATGCCTCAATATTCTTTTTGGGGACGAACCCACAATTTATGTAGATCTTTTTTTGTAGGTTCGGTCCGTGGACGAACAATACGAAAACCAATATGGGTTGCGTCTGTGTGCCACCACAAACTTTTGGGAATTTGGGGGTCGCGCTGTTTCCATGCGCGTGTAGATTGGCCCCTGGCCGCCGACCGTAACCGATCTGGATCATCTTTAAATGATCCGCCGCGAACAACCCTTGGGTAAAATTCTTCTTCACCGGATTCTGAACCCCCTTCTCCCACACAATATAGGCCTCAGGATCATAACTGTCCAAGACCCATTCGGCCGCATTCCCGTGCATATCATAAAGGCCAAATCCGTTAGGTTTCTTCATCCCGCTTTTATGGAGTTGGCCTTCACTGTTTCTTTTGTGCCATCCAAACTGATCAATAATTTTTGTTCCTTTCCCAAAGGAGTAGGCAGTCGACTCCTTACTTCGACAGGCATATTCCCATTCAGCCTCTGAGGGCAATCGAAAGTAATGGCCTGTTTTAGCTGTTAGCCATTTGCAAAATTGAGAGGCAGCATACTGGGTTACATTAATCATGGGGTATCCATTTTTATTATAATTCACATAGGGCGGCGTCGCACCTGAAACACCATCTATATCAATACTAATGTTCCCTTTTTTTGATTCTATGTGATCAATTTCTCTATTAAGAAATAACTCATAAACATCCCAACTGATTTCCATTTCACCCATCCAAAAATCATCAACCATAACCGGATGGGTAGGGCCTTCATCTGTTCTTCTGTTCTTTTCTCCCTGAGGGCTTCCCATTCTGAAGTCTCCCCCATGAATTGGTATCATTCTTATCTCCTGGTTCGAACCAGCAATCATTTCACGATAAATTTCGAAAGAGCCATGCTCATTATTCATATTTTGAAGAGTGATTACCAACTCAAGCAATAACAAAATATTCAAAATTAATACTTTCTAATAAATGATTGGACTTTTTCATGAATTTCTATGGCCACCCCAAGTCCGTATGATAAATTCTCGCCGTGTTAATTCAGACATGGATATCTATCATAGTCTTGATTGACAAATGATCACCCATTATTATACAATGGTTGAAACTTCCTCAAGTTGTTTTTTGATTAATTCCGGCACTTTCGTAACAGCCGCCGGATAGCCCACTGGAATGAGGAGGGATGCTTTTTCATTTGGGGGGCGGTTTAAAATTTCTCCCAAAAAATTCATTGGACTCGGTGTATGGGTTAGCGTTGCCAAACCTGCATGATGCAAGGCTGCCAATAAAAACCCAGATGCAATTCCAACCGATTCGTTTACATAGTAGTTTTTTCGTTGACTGCCATCATCTTTAATATCATAAGCTTGTTTAAAAACAACAATAAGGTACGGTGCAATATCCAAAAAAGGTTTATGCCAATCTGTTCCAAATTGGTTTAAATCTTCCAGCCATTCCTTTGTAGCGCGATGACGATAAAATTCTTTTTCTTCCAATTCAGCTGCTTGCCTAATTTTTGCCTTCACAGCCGGATCCTTAACAACCACAAACTGCCATGGCTGTTTATTGGCGCCGGATGGGGCCGACGCAGCTGTTTGGATACAATTATTAATTATTTCTATGGGGACACTTCTATCAGAAAATGTTCGAATCGATCGGCGTTTTGACATTTCGTTTAAGAATGTTTCTGACCGAGACTGCATGTCTTCATCGGTAAATTCTTTGAAGTCTAGTGGTTTGAATCCCATATCTTTTGCCTAAATTTAACGTTGCATATGAAGAAAGAATTTAAATCACCAACGTTCATGAAAATGCTTTTTGTTTTTTGTGGTATTCTCATATTAACTGGATGCCCCCACGATGAAAAGGCCGATAACTTTAGTCCCACCGTAATATTGATTTCCATGGACGGATTTCGCTGGGATTATTTCAATAAAACAAATACACCCAATTTTGACGAATTAATAGATGGAGGATCGAAAGCAGAGGCGCTTATTCCATCTTTCCCAAGCAAAACCTTTCCCAACCATATTACAATTGTGACTGGCCGATACCCTGAAAATCATGGCATTGTTGCCAATAAAATGTACGATCCCGACTTTGATGAATACTATTATATCGGACAAGGAAGCGCCCCCGTCTTGGATGGAAAATGGTATAATGCAGAGCCCATCTGGGTGACCGCAGAAAAGCAGAACCAAACAGCCATGACCATGTTCTGGCCCATTTCGGAAGCAGAAATTATGGGCGTTCGACCCTCAGAATATTTTGTATATGATGGTTCTGTTTCCCGAAATGACCGGGTGGACCAAATCTTGAAATGGTTGGATTATCCTTCGTCTAAACGGCCCCGATTTTTAACAACATATTTTAGCCATTTGGATGATGTTGGACATCGCCATGGTCCTGATTCCGATGAAGTAAAATCTGCCATCCGGGAAATGGACCGTACCGTGGGCCGGCTTATGGATGGCCTCAAATCCCGGGAAATTTTTCAAAAAGTAAATATAATTCTTGTTTCAGATCATGGTATGGCGACCACATCTTCTGATTCTATTATTTTTTTAGACGACTATATTGATATGGATAAGGTAATTATGGTGGATTGGACACCTGTTGCCGCTATTCGTCCAAAAGGTTCCATAGATTCTATACATTCGAAACTTCACAATGCCCATCCAAACCTCACGGTGTATAAAAAGGGCGAAGCCCCAGCAAGGCTTCATTATAGCTCAAATCGACGAATTCAACCAATTACTGCAATTGCTGATGAACATTGGTCTATCACCACTCATGATTATACCAGCCAGGACGATCATGCGGATAAATATAGTGGGGCCACCCACGGGTATGATCCCGTCTATCCATCTATGGGGGGTATTTTTGTTGGCCATGGTCCTGCGTTTAATAAAGGATTGCTTGGTCCAGGTATTACCAATATTCATCTCTATGAAATGATGTGTAAAATATTAAGTTTAACGCCGGCAGAAAACGATGGGTCTATTGATTCTACACGGATTTTTCTTATAAACTAATTTTTCTTCCCACTTTCCACTACAATATCATATACTTCCCAATCCTTAAAAGGAGGTAAAGGAAGAATATGGACGTAAAACTTATTTGGCTTACTGGATTTGTAGGTATCTATTGGGCATACTGTTTATTCTGGGGTTTTAAAGGCGCCCGCGACGCCAAAACATCGACAGATTATTTTCTTGCTGGCAGATCAATTGGTGTTTGGGTTTTTGTTTTAGCAGCCACCGCAACCAGTTTCAGTGGGTGGACTTTTGTGGGGCATCCTGGGAAAATATTTACCGATGGTTTACCTTATGCTTTCGCTTCTTTTTATGCGCTAACCATTCCGCTCACCGGCGTTTTGTTCCTCCGGCGACAGTGGGTGTTGGGCAAAGTTTACCGTTATATCACCCCGGGAGAAATGTACAGCGACTATTATGGTGGCAACGCTATGCGACTCTTGACTGTATTGGTGGCCTTTCTATTCAGCGTTCCGTATTTGGGTGTTCAACTCCGGGCTTCTGGCAATTTGTTTAATGTCCTTACTGATGGTCTCGTCAGTGTGAATTTTGGCATGTTTGCCCTCACAACGGTGGTGGTGATCTATGTAGCATCTGGGGGATTAAAATCCGTTGCTTATGTGGTTTGTGCTCAGGCCATTTTGCTTGCGGTGGGGATTGCCATTTTGGGTGGCATCACTATTCATTATGCCGGCGGATGGGGTGGTTTCACAGGCGGGTTGGCGGATATTGTCCAAAAAGATGTTTCGTCTGGACAAAACCTCACGCCGGATGGATATTCAATGAAGGTTGCTATCCCGGGGAGTATTCAAATGGTATCCGCTGGATCAAAAGCATCTGGTGGTGCGTGGACGGGTATTATGTGCATGACTTACATGTTTGCCCTCATGGGGATTCAATCTTCCCCTGCTTTTTCCATGTGGGCGTTTTCAAATAAAACCCCCCAGGCCTTTCGTTGGCAGCAAGTTGTGGCTTCATCTCTTGTTGTAGGCATTCTATTGTTTACATTCACAATTTTTCAAGGCATGGGTGGCCATATTCTTGTCGCCAATGGCGTCTTGGAAAATATCAGTGATAAAAACCTTGTGCCTGAGTTGATCAATTTACTTTCTGATGCGGCGCCTTGGCTCGTAGGCTTGCTCGCTGTGTGTGCACTTGCGGCCATGCAAAGTACTGGTTCAGCCTATATGTCCACCTTTAGCGCCATGGTAACAAGAGATATTTATACCAAATACATTTCTCCCGGCGCATCTGATCAAACACAAAAGATGACCGGGAGGCTCTTTGTTATTGTTGTGGCGGGAGCAGCATTAATCGTGGCCGCAAACTCAAGTCAGGCAATTGTTATGTTGGGTGGGCTAGCGGTTGCCTATGGATTCCAAATGTATCCCGCACTGATCGGTATCTGTTATTATAGAGGATTTACCACCAAGGGTGTTGTTTTTGGGTTGGTGGTCGGCCTGCTCGCGGTTACCTTAACGGATAAAACATCGGCCTGGTTTGGAGTACCTTGGGGAGCATATCCTTTGACGATCCACAGTGCCGGTTGGGGAATTTTCTTCAATCTGTTAACCACATTCTTTGTTTCACATTTTTCCGGCGAGTCGGATGTTGCAAAAGCGGTGAAAACCAAAAAACACAAACTCCTTCAATCTATTACAGGTATGACACCGAAAAGAAAAAAGAGAATCAAATTAGCTTGGGGATTAACGCTTGTATGGTTTCTTGTGGGCTTTGGACCCTTTGCCACCATTGGGAATGCTTTTTTTTCTGATCCCAATTCGCCCGCACTGTGGACACCCTTTGGGTTACCATCTTTGTGGGTTTGGCAACTTATGTTTTTGGGGTATGGTATATTTGTTATGTGGTTTCTTGCCTTCCACATGGGGTTTTCTGAACCCATTGACCCCAATAAGGTCGAAAAATTATCCAAAGAATTTATTTGATTTTATCATATTAATCAGGGAAACGGGATGAGACCATTTGAAATCATTTTATTCATATTGCTTGGTTGGGCAACGATCAATGTTTTTTATAGTCCGCATGAAAGAAGACATTCAAAATTATTGTTAAAAATTATCTTTTCTGTTTTCCTGATTCACTTATTTTTAGAGCAATCTCGATGGCAGATGTTTCCAGCCTATACCTTAATCGGTGGAATACTTTTAATACAAAATCGATCGATAAATTCAATATTAAAATTTATTTTTATTTGTTTGTTTGTTTTCTCGTTAATGCTTTCCATGGCTGTACCGGTGATCAAAATGCCCAAATTAACTGGTCCTTTTACTGTGGGAACATCCAACTATCATTGGGTAGATCAAGATCGACTGGAGTGGTTTACAGAAAACCCAAACGATAATCGACAAATGATGGTTCAAATATGGTATCCAGGTGAAAAAATTAAAAAGGCAAAGCGATCGTCTTATTTAGATCGCCTGGATATTCGCGCTGAAACGATCGGCGTCGCCGGTAATTTTCCTGGGGTTTTGGTAAGCCATTTGGCTTTGACCAAAACCAACAGTTTTATGAATTTAAAACCAAATCCTATTTCAGCGCCCTATCCAATCATTATTGTTTCCCATGGGATAACAGGCATGCGTCAAATACATACGTCTTTGGCTGAGAAACTAGCTAACAATGGCTTTGTGGTTATTGCTCCCGACCATAGCTACGATGCCAATATTGCTATTTTCCCAGATGGAACTATTGCAGATTATCGATCTGATATCACGGGGAACCCTGATAGTATTCAAATTCGGAAAAATCAAATCAACACCCGGGCCGCAGATATTCGATTTATCATTGACCAGATGGAACGCATTCAATCGGGTGAGATCATACACCCATTAAATGGCTATTTAAACTTGAATCAAATTGGTCTAACCGGCCATTCTTATGGTGGTGGTGCCAGCATACTCGCTTCTTTCCAGGATGATCGCATTGGTGCCACATCAAACTTGGACGGGTGGATGAGTCCCGTCCCTAATAATATAATTGAAACGGGTTTAACACAGCCGTTCTTATATATTGGACGACCGAGTTGGGAAGATTCAGATTATCCCAATAATTATTCGGGCGCGGATAAAATAACAAAAAATAATAAAGGGCCTTCTTTTAAAATAATCGTAAAAGAAACTCAACATTTGAATTTTACGGATGCGCCTTTGTTTTCTCCTTTTGTACATAAAGTCTTAGAGGTTGGGAAGGTGGATCGAGAGAGATCTGTCTTCTTGATCAATCAATTGTCCTTGGAGTTTTTTGACCAATTTCTTAGGGACAAACCCAGTCCAATTTTGAAGAAAACACAACCTGTTCCAGAATTCATCTTTCATTAAAAATGTCCCGAAACTCCTTATTCTTTATTTCCATTATAGTGCTGATTCTAACAGTGCCTTGGTGGTTTTTTGAATATTCAGATACAATTATTCTGGGGCTCCCTGATTGGGCTTTCTATGCCGTTATTATGGCTATTCTCTACTCTATTGTAATTTCCTATATTTTAGGAAAATTTTGGAAAACCAAGGAATAGTGTGAATCAAACCCCATTGCTCGGGACAGGCGGCCTCATCTTCATGGGCTTATATCTTCTTTCCCTTATTATTATTGGTTGGCTGGGTCGCAAGGCACAAAAAGAAAATACCCTTGCTGACTTTTATCTTGCGGGACGGGGCCTGGGAGTATTTGTTCTATTCCTCACCCTTTATGCAACGCAATACAGCGGCAACACATTGGTCGGGTTTGCGGGGCGGGCATACCGTGATGGCTATGACGCGTTGGTACTGATTACATTTCTTTCTGCCGCTGTGGGTGCCTGGCTCTTTTATGCCCCCAAACTATTTCGCCTTTCCCGTGAGCATCATTTTATTACACCCATAGATTTCATTGAGTATCGTTTTAATTATAAATGGCTTTCTATTTTGGGTGCAATATTATGTATAACTGCCCTGGCCAATTATATCTTAACAAACTTAAAAGCCATTGGGTATATTGTTGTTGCTGTGACCGGTGGGGTTGTTCCTTTCGCAATAGGCATTATAGTCCTGTCTTTAATAATGGTCATCTATGAAACCTTGGGGGGAATGCGCAGTGTCGCTTGGACCGATGTTATTCAGGGCACCATTCTTCTTTTTGGTGTGATAATTATTTTTATAATAATACAATTTGAATATGATGTCCTTTCAATTGTTTCAGATCAACTCATGAAAACTGCCCCAGAAAAATTCTTTTCTCCAACTTGGATTGAAAAACGAACGTGGATCAGCACGGTTGCGTTGGGCTTTTTTGGTATTTCCATTTATCCTCATGCCATCCAACGCATTTATTCCGCCCAGAATGAACATACCCTAAAACGATCCATTCAAATCATGGCTTTCATGCCATTGATCACTGTTTTATTTATGGTGGTTGTTGGGATAGTCGGCTCGGGAATCATCCCCGGGCTTGATAGGGCTGGTAGTGAAAAAATCACACTGTTGGTTCTGCAGGATTTGAGTCAGCGTGGTGCCATCAGCGGCGGCCTTTTGGTTTTGTTTTTATCAGCAATCATTGCAGCAATTATGTCTACCGTAGATTCTGCATTACTATCCATGTCCTCTATCATCACCAAAGATATTTATTCCCGGTTCAAACCAACGGTCAATCAATCCGATTTAACCAAAATGGGGAAGTTCCTCTCCTGGTTCATTATGGCAATTGCTGTTTATCTCGCCATTATATTACCCCAAACGATCTGGCGGCTGTTGGAAATCAAACTGGAACTTCTAATCCAAGTAGCGCCTGCTATTTTCCTCGGACTTTATTTAAAAAAACTCAAATCAAAATCTGTTTTCATGGGAATGGTCATCGGAACACTTGTCGCTGTAAGTATAATGATTGCAAACAAACTAGGCATGAACATTCCAGCCAAACCCTGGGGTATTCATGCGGGTGTATGGGGATTAATGATCAACATCGGTACAATTTATTTTATGGAAAAACTTTCTGGTTTTAAAAATGAATAAATTAAACCTTTCAGGACTCATGCACCTTCTGATTGTCTATATTGTTTGGGGAAGCACCTATCTTGGAATCCGCGTGGCGGTACAAGAAGGGTCTGGCTTCCCGCCTATGATCATGTCTGCCACGCGGGTGTTCGCCGGCAGCTTAATCCTTGTTGCGCTGGCACGATTCATTCAAAAACAATCCCTGCGCTTAACCAAAGAAGAATGGGTCGTCTTATCTGTTTCTGGGCTGGCCCTTTG
>Ga0209662_1000606_pt1 | contig 18647 bp, 20 predicted proteins | sample SaaInlV_150m_DNA_4_FD_184662 | JGI IMG/M metagenome (GOLD analysis project Ga0209662, IMG submission 184662) | Marine microbial communities from expanding oxygen minimum zones in the Saanich Inlet - SI072_LV_150m_DNA (SPAdes) (version 2) | ecosystem: Environmental > Aquatic > Marine > Intertidal...
TGTAATCCTCCCAAAAATTAACACTCAGTAAAAGTAGAATTTTCTTATAATAAAAACATAAGGAGATTCAAATGAAGACAACACGTAAATCAGATTCACAAATCATGCAAATACTCAGTCAAGCACGCTCAGGTGTGCCAGTGCCTGAACTGTGCAGAGAGCATGGCATGAGCAGTGCCACTTTTTATAAGTGGCGCGGCAAATATGGTGGTATGGATACATCAATGATTACTAGACTCAAAGAACTTGAGGCTGAGAACTCTCGTCTCAAAAAGATGTACGCTGATGAGCGCTTAAAAGCCATGATCGTACAAGAGGCACTAACAAAAAAGTTCTAAGGCCATCTCTACGCAAGGAGATGGCCAAGCGGGCTATTAAAGATCACCGTGTAACGGTGAGATTGGCTTGTCAGGCTTTTAAGACTAGTGAGACATGTTATCGATACGATCCAAAGCTATCGTCCGAGAATGAATTAATTGCTGATTGGTTATTACGATTAACCACAACACACAAGCAATGGGGTTTTGGATTGTGCTTTATGTATTTACGCAACACCAAAAGCTTCAAATGGAATCACAAGCGTGTGTATCGTATTTACAAACAACTAGAGCTTAATCTAAGGATTAAGCCTAGAAGAAGAATCAAACGCGATAAGCCAGAGGCTTTGAGCGTGCCACTGTCTATTAATCAAACTTGGTCAATTGACTTCATGTCCGATTCATTAAACACAGGTAGGAAGATTAGAACATTTAATGTAATAGACGATTACAACAGAGAGTGCCTGGGCATTGAAGTAGATCACTCTTTGCCAGCGCAAAGAGTGATTAAAACGTTAGAACAACTCATTGAATGGCGAGGTAAGCCTAAAGCAATAAGATGCGATAACGGACCAGAGTATATATCTCATGCGCTCAGAGAATGGGCGCAAGCAATGGGTATTGAGCTGATGTACATCCAACCAGGTAAACCAACACAAAACGCTTACATTGAAAGATTTAACAGAACAGCAAGAAATGAATGGTTAAACATGCATATCTTTAACTCTATCGAACATGCGCAAAATTTAGCAACTCAATGGATGTGGGTATATAATAACGAGCGACCTCATAGTTCGATTGGTGGCATTCCACCAAGAAAGCTACTTGAGGCTATTTAAACAACGGAGATTCTATTTTTAGCAGGCGTTAGAAATGGGAGGATTACAATGGGATATGGAAAACAACATAATGATAGAAAATATTTGCCCAGAATTTAATCGTTGTGTGATTTTTGAAACAAACGAGGTTTCTTATTATGGTCATCCAAAGCCAGTTAAGGCAGACAAAAACCAATCACGAAAATCGCTTAGTGCTTACTATTACACAAAGGGACGAGAAGATATTCCATATATAGACACTCATAATACTATGTATCGAAATACAGAGTCTATTACAGGAGTTGTAAGAATACTAGGTAGTGGAGTGAAAAACTTGATTAAAAAAGTCAAAGCAAAGATTTCAAATAGTCAAACTTAACAAAATAGCTAAGATTTTTACGACTGAAGTATGGAAAAGGATAAAACATAAAAATGAGAAAAAAAATAGAAATTATTGCTGAAGTGGCGCAAGGTTACGAAGGTAATGAAAAATTAGCTAACCTACTCACAAAAGGTGCGATTGCCTCAAATACAGATGCGGTAAAGTTTCAATTGGTTTATGCAGATGAACTGGCGACACCAGATTACGAATATTACCAACTTTTTAAAGAGTTGGAGATGATGCCAAGGATTTGGATTGATATTTGCCAGAAAATACACGACGCAGGTAAAAAGGTTTATTTTGACGTGTTTGGCTTGTTTAGTCTAGACATGGCAAAACAAGTTGGTGCAGATGGGGTCAAGCTTTCAACTACCGAATTTTACAACAATGCTTTGTTTGATAGTGCTATTATCCAGTTTGATACACTTTATTTGTCGGTGGGTGGCATACCCACTGAAGATATTGATAAAAAATTATCAGCATTAAGCACAGAGCAAGTGGATAAAATTTGTTTGATGTATGGTTTTCAGTCAGAGCCCACACCGCTGGACGAAAACAATCTGAATAAGCTTGGTATTTTTAAAGATCGCTATCCTAACTTTAGAATTGGGTTTATGGATCACTCTGATGGCGCTTTAGATGATGCGTATTACCTACCATTGGTGGCGATGGGTACAGGCATCAATACCATTGAAAAACATATAACTTTGGATAGAGAGCTAGAGATTGAAGATTATATTTCAGGCGTTACTCCAAGTGAATTTATTAAGTTTGTAAATTTAGTTCGTCGATTTGAGCCTGTATTAGGTTTGAATTCCTTAGAACTTACCGAACAGGAAGAGGTATATCGTAATAAAGCAACTAAATCGGTAGTTGCGCTTTGTGATTTAAAATCCGGCGATATTCTAACGCTGGATACGGTTGCCTTAAAGCGTTGCGCTAAGCCAATTACAGAACACTCTATTCTTGAGATTGAGCAAGCCCTTGGCAAGGTGCTTAATACAGATATCAGCATAGATTCACCTATTGTAAAGGAAGATTTATGAGAAAACTAGTCGCAGCACTAGCTTGTCGCAATAAAGGCAGTCGATTATATGGCAAGCCACTTCAAAACTTAGATATAGAGAATGGTATTTCAATCTTGGACAATATTGTTGCTTGTTTAAAGCAAATACCAGTGATAGATTCTATCGTTTTAGGTATTGCTGATGGCATTGAAAATGATGTGTTTGTTGAATATGCACAAGCCAATGATATTAGCTATATTCGCGGAGATGAAGAAGACGTGCTTGAACGCCTAATTCGTTGTGGTGATTTAGAAGGGGCAACCGATATTTTCCGTTCAACCAGTGAATCTCCTTTTCTTTATTTTGATTTGATCGATGAAGCATGGACACAACATGTTGAGAGTAACAATGATGCCACTTTTTTAGATGATATTATCGATGGTTGTGGGTTTGAGATTTTGTCATTAGATGCACTGAAAATATCGCACAATGAAGGTGAAGATAGGCACCGTTCTGAATTGTGCACTTTATATATTAGAGAGAATAAAAATCAATTTAAATTGGGCTATATCGATCCACCAGAAAAACTTGCAAGAAAAGACATGAGATTGACTGTCGACTATCCTGAAGATTTGGTTGTTTGTAGAGCGGTATATGAACATTTTAAATCTTTTGAGCCAAATATACCATTATTAGATGTTGTAGATTTCTTAGATAGAAATCCACAACTATTAAGCCTAACTTCACCATTCTGTGAAGAAGGCTATAAGACTATGTATTTATAATTTTAATTTAGAAAAAATGTATAAAAAATCAGAACAATTATTGGACAGAGCGTTAAAGTCAATCCCTTTAGCGTCTCAAACTTTTAGTAAAAGTTTGACGCAATATCCAAGAGGCGTTTCACCATTCTTTATTGAGAAGGGTAAAGGGTCTAAAGTATGGGATGTAGATGGTAATGAGTATATTGATTTTGTCAATTCATTGGCAGCCGTTACACTTGGGTATTGTGACAAAGATGTTGATGAAGCAGTGCAAGAGCAGATGAAGAGTGGTGTTACTTTTTCATTGCCACACAAGTTAGAGATGGAGGTAGCTGAAAAGTTGATTGAAATCATTCCTTGTGCTGAAAAAGTGAGATTTGCCAAAAATGGCACTGATGCTACTAGTGCAGCTATTCGTATTGCAAGAGCTTATACAGGTAAAGAGCATATTGCGGTCTGTGGCTACCATGGTTGGCAAGATTGGTATATTGGCTCAACTACGAGAGATTTGGGCGTGCCTCAAAGTGTAAAAGAATTAACACATAAGTTTGAGTACAACAATATTGAATCACTTGAAAAGATATTTCAAGAACAGAAGTTGGCTTGTGTGATCATGGAACCAATGAATATTGAATATCCAAAGGATGATTTCCTGAAAGGTGTGAAGGAATTGGCACATAAGAATAATGCTTTGTTCATTCTTGATGAAACTATCACAGGGTTTCGTTATTCATTGGGTGGCGCACAAGAGTTATTTGGCGTAACTCCTGACTTGGCAACTTTTGGTAAGGGTATGACAAATGGCTACCCGCTTTCTGCTGTTGTTGGTAGTAACGAAGTGATGCAAAAAGTGGAGGATATTTTCTTCTCAGGTACCTTTGGTGGCGAAACCTTGTCACTTGCTGCAGCAAGTAAAATCATTGGTAAATACAAAAAAGAACAAGTAATAGAACACTTCTCTGAAGTTGGAGCTTATCTGTTAGAGCAATTAAATCAACTTATTGACAATAAAAAATTAAGTGATATTTTCTGGACTTCTGGACATCCATCTTGGAGTTTTTTACATATCAAAGAGCAAGAAAAATATAATACATTTGAAATTAAAACTTTTTTCTTGCAAGAAATGTTTAAGCGAGGAATATTAACCTTAGGCTCGCATAATATAAGCTTCTCTCATACAAAAGAAATCGTTGATCAGTTGCTAGATGTTTATACAGAAGTGTTGCCAATGGTTAAAGAAAATATAAAAAATCAAACCCTATTAGAGAATATACAAGGCGATGTTTTACAGCCATTGTTTACAGTGAGATGAAGGTAGTTTTTCGAGTTGATGCTTCTTTGCAAATGGGTATAGGTCACGTTATGCGCTGCCTGACCTTGGCACAAGTGCTAAATGAAAATGGAGCGGATGTAGAGTTTATTTGTCGAAAGCATGAAGGAAATTTAATATGCAAAATTCGCTCAAGTGGATTTGTTGTTCATGAACTAGGGATATATGAAAAGATTAAGGTTGACACTAGATTAGCACACTCTCACTGGCTGGGTACAACCCAACAGCAAGATGCTGATGATTGTATTGATATATTCAAACCGGAAAAAATTGATTGGTTAATTGTTGATCATTACGCCTTAGATGAGCAGTGGCAAAAGAGACTCAATCCTTATTACGAAAAATTAATGGTAATTGATGATTTGGCAGATCGTAAGCACCAGTGTGATATTTTGCTTGATCAAACATTTGCTCGGCAACAAGAGGACTATTTAATACTTACCCCTAAAAATTGCCAGTTATTATTAGGCTCACAATACGCACTACTTAGGCCTGAATTTTCTGAGTGGAGGGAGTTTAGTTTAGAGCGCCGTAGTAAGCCAGAATTTAAGCAATTGTTTATTAATATGGGCGGTGTTGACGTTAACAATGTTACTGAAAATATTTTAGATAGGTTGGAATTATGCAACTTGTCAAATGATATGAGTATTACCGTTGTGATGGGAGGTTCTGCACCTTATCTTGAGAGTGTTAAGTCTAAGTCGATAACGTTACCTTACAAGACAGAAGTTAAAGTCGATGTAGGTAATATGGCTGAATTAATGGCTAATGCGGATATTGCTATTGGCGCATCAGGGGCGACGACATGGGAGCGATGTTGTTTGGGTTTACCAACTATTCAGCTAATTACCGCTTATAACCAAGAGTTTATTGCTAGTAAATTAAATAAAATTAATGCAATTAAGCTAGTTGAGATTGATGATGTAGTTGAAAATTTAGAGAATTTTCAACATTGGATGAAAATCACTGGAGAAAGTGCTAGTAAAGTTACAAATGGTAGTGGAATTAAGTATGTTTTGGAGTATTTAGCATGAAAATAGCTATTTTAACCACTAAAAACCAATGGTTTGAGTCTTATGCAGGCGCTCTATCAGAAAAATTAGGAAATATTCCAATTTTTAATAATCATGTCGATATTAACAATATATATGACATTATTTTTATTTTAAGTTATCACAATATCATTCCAACTAAATATCTTAAAAATAGCAAGCATAATTTAGTTGTACACGCAAGCGCCCTACCCAAGGGCAAGGGTTGGGCTCCACTTTTTTGGCAGGTTATAGAGGGGGAGAATAAAATTCCATTCACTATGATTGAAGCGAGTAGCAAGGTCGATAATGGTGATATTTACATGCAAGAGGTGCTTGAATTAACTAACCATGAGTTAAATGAAGAGTTAAGAGATAAGCAGGCTAAAATGATTATACAAATGTGTGTCAAATTTGTAAATAATTATGAAAAATATAAAATTCCCGTTAAGCAAAATAATGATGAAAGTTTTTATAAAAAGCGAGACAAAAAAGATAGTAAATTAAATATAGATAAAACTGTTAGAGATCAGTTTAATCTTTTGAGAGTGGTTAATAATAGTGATTATCCTGCGTATTTTGAGTTAGACGGTCATCGCTATATACTAAAAATTGAACTAGATAACTCTGAGGGGGGGGTAGAGTTGATTGATTTTGTTGACTTAACCCAAAAAGAAGTGTTGATGATTTTAGACTGGAGAAATCATGAAAATATTAAAAAGTGGATGTATTCACAGGATGAAATTTCTGTAGAGGCGCATCTCAGTTTTATAGCCGAGTTGCAATTCTCAAAATCTCGACAATATATGGCTGTAAAAAAAGATAATAAATATGTAGGCGTAGTTGATTTTACAAAGATAGATGGCACAAATAAAGAGTGTTATTTTGGCTTGTACGCTAATCCATTCGAAAAAATAGCTGGCATAGGGCGGGTTCTTGAAGAGGTGTGTTTAAAATATATTCTAGACTTATTAAGCTTAAATAAAATAAAGTTAGAAGTTTTTAGTGACAATGTAAGAGCTTTAAATTTGTACAAGAAATATAATTTTAAAAGGGTAGGCGTGAAAAATGTTCATGACAAACAAGTGATCTGCATGGAGTTAACAAAATAATGCAAGCAATTTTTATTAATAATAGGAAGATAGGTCAAGAGTGTCTTCCTTATGTCATTGCCGAAATGTCAGCAAATCATAATGGTGATATTAATAATGCCTATAAAATTATTGACATGGCTAAAGCATCTGGTGCTGATGCAGTTAAATTACAAACCTATACTCCAGACACTCTGACAATAGACAGTGATTTGCCGGATTTCCAGTTAACAGAAGGCCTTTGGGCGGGGCAGACTTTATATGAATTATATAAAGGTGCATTCATGCCATGGGAATGGCACCAACCCTTGTTTGATTATGCAAAAAAAGTTGGTATTACAATATTCAGTTCTCCATTTGATAATACTGCTGTTGATCTATTAGAAGACTTAAACGCGCCAGCATATAAGATCGCCTCTTTTGAGGCAGTGGATCTTCCTTTAATTAAATATGTGGCTCAAACTGGAAAGCCTATGATTATCTCAACGGGCATGGCAGATGCAGAGGAGATTCAGGAAGCTATTGAAGCTGCACGAGAGGGGGGGTGTAAGGAGTTAGCTATCCTGCATTGTGTGAGCGGCTACCCTGCACCAGCAGAAGACTATAATTTAAGAACATTAGTTGATATGCAACAGCGGTTTGGATTAGTGACGGGATTATCAGACCATACAATTGACAACACAACAGCAATTAGCAGTATTGCACTGGGTGTTTCAATTATTGAAAAACATGTAACGTTGGACCGCAATGGTGGCGGGCCTGACGATTCTTTTTCGCTGGAAGGAGAAGGATTAAAGGAATTGTGTGTGGGTGCAAAAACTGCTTGGCAATCTCTTGGGAGAGTTGATTATGGAAGGAAATCAAGTGAGCAAGGAAATGTGAAGTTTCGTCGCTCTTTATATGCCACTAAAGACATTCAGAAAGGTGAGAGATTTACTAAGTATAATATTCGGTCAATACGCCCTGGATTTGGGCTACCCCCTAAAAACTTAAATCAGGTTTTATCTTCAAAGTCATTGTGCTATATAAGTTGTGGGACCCCCATAAAATGGGAACAAATAGAAAAAATATAAGGTATATTTTCGCTTTAAAAGGAGGTTGCAATTGAAAGAACTAGATGTGTTTATTGAGGGGGAGACTATGGATCTATGTATTCCTACTATAGAGTTTGCAAGAGAGTCTGACTGGTATAGCTGGTTTAATTCGAACCATATTACTAAATATTTAAATGGACAAGGTTTTTTTCCCAACACACCAGATGGGCAAGAATCTTTTTTTGAAACGGAAAAAAGAAATAGATTAATTTTAATTGTCTCTAATAAACAAAAATACATTGGAGTAGTGTCAATATCGAAAATTGATTTAATAAATAAAACAGGTGAGTTTTCACTTGTTATTAACGGATTGAAAGATATTAGAATGGCCCCAAGTATTGCACTCGAGGCGGCTGCTAGAATTACAGAATATGCTTTTACAAATCTTGGCTTGAATAGAATTACTTCTTTGCAGCATATTGACCTGTGGAGATGGAGGAGGAGAATGGAGCTTATTGGTTATAAAGTAGAAGGGCTTCATGAAGGTGGTTTTATCAAAGGGCATGAATCTGGGGATACTATCTCATTATCATATGCATATGATAATTTCAAAAAAATTGCAAAAAATAGAGGTGGAGGCTTATGGGACTCATTAGAGAAAATGGAATTACGGCATAAAAAATTACCACAAAATACATTTACTGACTCCCTTTTGAAGTTGTATGATATTGAGCGAAAGACTTACTATAAGAAAATATTTTCATTATAAAGTATGAGTAAGATATCATTTTTATCAAATACAGTTACAAAGCCATTTGATCGGTATTTCGAAGCCCATGAGTGCTCACATTTTGAAGTAAACAATATAACTCAAGTTTTAAGTGGAAAGGTCGATGCTGATTACCTTGTCTTGCTTATAGATATTAGTTATTTTGCGTTTGATGGTTTTTTGAATGACAAATCAAATGAAATTTTTGATGAGCTATTTGGATTATTAGAGTTTTTTCGTAAGAATAACAGCACTAAAGTTATAGTTTCTAATATTGCAGGTACTTATTTAGATATCAACACTTCTTTAAATATAGAAGAACATCAAAAGCTATTGAACCTAAATTGTAAGATTAATAGATTTGCTGAAATTAGCGATGTTGCAATATTAAATATCTATGATTTAGTTTTTATGCATGGGTATCAAAATTTCATTAACTTGAAAAATGGATTTCTATTTCAAGCCCCTTGGACGAAGCTGGCCTATTCAACTATAGCTACCTCCATCGATGAAATCATTCAATTATTCAAATTTAACAGGAAAAAAGTTTTAATACTAGACGCCGACAACACGCTTTGGGGCGGTATTGTTGGTGAAGATGGCGTTGATAATATTGATATAGATGAAAATTATCCGGGAAAAATATTTCGTTATTTCCAACAGCAGCTGAAATTTTTGCAGAATAATGGGTTGCTTTTGGCAATTGTGAGTAAGAATAACTTTGACGATGTTAGGGATGTGTTTAAAAATAAAAACATGCCACTTAAATGGGATGATTTTTCTATTAAGAAAATTAATTGGAACCCTAAGAGTTGTAATATACAAGAGGTGGTTGATGAACTAAATATTGGATTAGATAGTGCGATATTTTTAGATGACAGTTCTTTTGAAATATCTGAAGTTGAAAGTGTCCTTGATATAGATACAATACAAATATCAACAAACAATCCTGTTGATAACTTGAAAATATTTGATCATCTTGTATCAGTAAAAACTTTAAATATAACGAAGGAGGATAAAGAAAAAGCTCGACAATATCAAGCTCAAGAAAAACGAAAAAAAGACAAGAAAAATTTTCAATCTATCGGTGATTATCTGAGCGGTATTGGTATGGTTGTGAACATGTCCATTAATGACAAAAATAAAGCTAGACGCATTACACAGCTCGTCAATAAAACTAATCAGTTTAATCTCACCACTAGAAGGTATTCTGAATCAGAAATCATTGGATTTATGGAGAGCCATAATGTATTTGGCTTTGAACTTGTTGACAAGTTCGGTGATTTTGGTCTGGTTGCAGTTGTAATTATTGCTAATAATGACATAGATAGCTTCTTAGTTAGTTGCCGTGCGTTAGGTAGAGGATTGGAGTATAAAATCCTGTTTTTAATTGATAAATATATGAAGAGTGATTTAAAGGCAAGTTACACTAAAACTAAAAAGAATTTTCAAGTGAGTAATTTCTATGATAAATTTTCTTCCTCTATTGATTACGATGGGGATAAAACATACTATCACTTGAATAAAGATAGTATTAAAAATGTGGATTATATTAAGGAAAGAGAATGATAAAAGATATAGTTTTTGAGGCAGTTAAGTCTGTTAATAAAGAGCTCAAGAATAAAGATTTAGAAGTTGTCTCCGAAGAAACGATTTTATTTGAGAGGTTAGATTCAATGGCGATATTAGATTTAATATTGGAAATAGAAGGTAGTATACAGGTAGAGTATGGGCGGTACATACAGGTGGCAGACGACACTATGATGGATGCCATTAAAACACCTTTTAAAACGGTCGGCACTTTGGTTGAATTTATAGAGGGAAAGGTCTGATAATGATGGGCGTTCACCATATTGGCTATGTTGTTAAGGATATCGACCAATATGCCACTAATTTGGCTGAAGGTGTTATTGTAAAAAGGCTTTACGATGACGTCCAAGAGGCTGACTTGGCATTAATTCAAGCTGATAATATTCTAATTGAATTAATTCACCCTATGAAGAAAAGTTCGTTCACTTATAGTTTTTTTCAGAAAGGAGGTGGCTATCATCATCTTTGCTATCAAGTGGACAGCAAGGGTAAGGCTGAAGAAATTATTAGAAAAAAAAGAATGATTAAGGTTTTGGATTGGGTATATGCACCTTTACTTCAAGCAGATGTGGTTTTTGCTTACAATAAAAATAAAGAAGTTGTAGAGTTTGTATGTCAGTAACAAATTCGATTATCAGAGAATTATCAGAGGTATGGATAAGTTGCGGCATTAATAGTGGAGATACTGTGCTATTGCATAGTGATGTTAAACATGTATTGATGCACTATAATTATTTCAATCAACCAAGTGGCAAAAAGAAAAAGAAAATACTTTCTGTTGATGATATTTTAGATTCTTTTTTTTATGCACTAGGGAGTGAAGGGACGCTTATAGTTCCTTTGTTCAATTTTGAGTTCGCAGAAGGTGTGCCTTTTAATATTAATACAACCCCATCACAAATGGGGGCTTTAACTGAGGCTGCCAGAAAGAGAGGCAACTATATCCGGACTTTAAATCCTATCTATTCGTTTGCAATATTTGGTAAAAATAAACAATATTTTCAATCAATAAAACTGGAAACAGCTTTAGGTGTTGACTCTGTTTTTTCAAGACTAATGGAGTTGGATGGTAAGATAGCTGCACTTGGATTATCAGATAAAAATTGTATGACTTTTTATCATCATATTGAGGAAATACATCAGGTTAATTATCGTATTCCTAAGCAATTTACAGCGCCATATTTTGATAGTCAAAACAGAATGTCAAAGATAACTATTAGTTTGTATGTTAGAGATTTGGATAACGGGATCAGCACTTTATTGGATCCAGTGGCAGATTTGATGTGGAAAAAAAATCTATATAGTGGCGATAAGTTTAATGAAGACATGGGTTTGAGAGTTATATCAGCTAACAAAATGTATAGTTTTATTTCGCATTTAATTAAACAAAACAAAACAAAAGGTTTTTTATATGAAATTAAATGAAGGAAGGGGTATTTATGACCTTTGTAAAAAATTATGGCCAATAACTCGAAGTATTACGGGTAACGGTGTTAGAGAGACACTTAAGATTATCCAACAAGAAATTCCCAATTTAACCATTCATGAAGTGTCAACAGGAACACAATGTTTTGATTGGAAAATTCCCAAAGAATGGAATATTAAGAACGCTTATATTATTGATCCAAGTGGAAAGATAATTGTTGACTTTCGAGATAACAATCTACATGTAGTTAGCTACTCTGTGCCAATTAATAAAACTGTATCACTTTCAGAGTTGCAACGGCACCTGTATTCATTGCCAGAGCAGCCAGATGCGATTCCTTATGTGACCTCGTACTACGAAGAGCGCTGGGGTTTTTGTTTGACAGAAAATCAAAGAAAAACCTTAAAAGAAGGCGATTACCAGGTTTATATTGACAGTGAATTATCTGATGGAAGTTTGACTTATGGAGAGCTTATTATTCATGGAAAAAGTGAAAAAGAGGTATTTTTATCAACCTATGTGTGCCACCCTTCAATGGCAAACAATGAGCTTTCAGGACCTGCTGTTACTACTTATTTATCCAAATGGATCAACTCCCAACCAAGAGAATATACTTATAGGATTATTTTTATTCCTGAGACAATAGGTTCAATTTGTTATTTGAGTAAAAATCTCGATGTAATGAAAAAGAATATTATTGCTGGCTATAATATTTCTTGCGTTGGCGACGACAATGCATACTCATATCTGCCATCACGAGATGAAGATACTATTTCAGATAAAATTGCATTGCATGTATTGAAACATACGTGCCCAGACTTTATTAAATACACTTACCTCGATAGAGGTAGTGATGAAAGACAGTATTGCAGTCCAGGTGTGGATTTACCTATTGCTTCAGTGATGCGAACAAAATATGGGGCATATAAAGAGTATCACACTTCTTTAGATAACTTGAGCTACATTTCTCCAGAAGGGTTATTTGGCTCATATAAAGTTTTAATTAGTTGTATTGAATGCATTGAGAGTAATAAAATTTATAAAGCCACTACCTTATGTGAGCCGCAAATGGGAAGGCGCAATTTACGCCCTACATTGGGTGCCAGTACTAATATGGCAGCGGATGTAAAATTAATGTCAAATATTTTAGTTTATGCTGATGGTGAATACGATTTACTAGATATGGCAAATAAACTTAATATCTCAATGCATGAGATGTTACAGAGTATAGGTATTTTGGTCGAGGAAGGCCTGTTAAAAGAGATTGTCTATTAGTTATGTGCCATATTAAACAATATGCCGGTTATAAATAAATTAATAGCTAAAAGGCGTAGGTCTAAATTAAGATTAATTGGCAAGGGCTATAGGCAACTCAAAAAAGAAGGCAATCTTGACTTTCCAAGGAAATTGCAAGATATACTGTCAAGAACGAAGATAGAAAACATAGATTTTGATAGCCTATTTCGACAAGGTGGCTTTGATATTGAACTATCAGTGCGACAATTTTTTACTATAAAGTTTTTAGACATGCCATTTAATAGATCAATTCTATATAGTATTGGCACTAGCACACCTCTTAAGCATCCATTACCAAAAGAATGGAGGGATGCGCTAATAAATCAAGGTGTGGACGTGGACAACTTGAGTTGTGCTGTGTTGTGGCGCATATATAGTTTTCTTTTCTGGGGCTATAGTATTTTACAGGGACTTAAAAGTATTTATTTTTTGTTGAAAAAACAATCTTCTTTAGGGCTCTATACTTATTTTGATGGACTAATTGGTGACAATGTTTCCGTCAATCCAGATAGTTATAATATTATAAATTGGTATTTACAATGGGAAAATAAAGATGCCGAAATTAAGAGTATTTGCCATAGTGTAAGTGATTTACCTAATTTTGAGTTTGGTAAAGTTAATGTTGTAAAAACTGATGGATTGCCTCAATTAAAGGGTTTTAAGTTACTTAAGTATTTAGTTTTTATTGTATATGCATCGATATATGGATTTGTTTGTTTGCTCTTTAAGCCTATTTATGGACTTATGTTGGGAGAGTTGATAAAGTTGAAGAGAGTTGAGTTGGCGAATGATTTTGACTTAGCGGAAGATTACTTATTTCATAATTCCTCCTCATTTTATCGCCCAATATGGACATATTTGGCGGAAGAGAAAGGCTCAAAAGCTACACTGTATTTTTATTCAACTAATATAGAAATGTTAAAAGAGGTGGGTGGTAATTCAACCCCATATCCATGGCATTTAATGAGTTGGTCGCATTACCTGGTTTGGGATGAATACCAAGCAGACTTTGTCAAGGAAATTAGTCAAGGTACTCCAACAATAGAGGATGTTGGTCCAATATGGTTCTCTTCTAATAATGCAAGTGTAAATGTGCCGTTAAGTTCAATTGCTGTATTTGATGTTACACCAAAGAGATTTTCAATGTATATATTACTTGGATTGAGTTTTGAGTATTACACCCCTAATATTGCCAATCAGTTTTTAAGTGATATTCAACTAGTGTTAAGTCAGAATAATATTAATATGCTACATAAAGTTAAGCGAAAAAAACAGTCTACAGACAAAAGGTATGAAAGCAAAGTTAATCAGTTGATTGGGGAGTCAAATTACATAAAGGTTGACCCAGGTGCCGATGCAAATCAAGTTATCCAAAAGACAAATGCCTGTATTTCTATGCCGTTTACTTCAACAGCTATAATTGCCAAGCAAGAAGGTAAGCCTTCAGTTTATTATGATCCTAGTGGTACAATACAAAAAAATGATAGAGCGGCACATGGTATTCTAGTTCTAAGTGGAATTGACGAACTTCAAAAATGGGTGAAGAGTCTGTCAATGGAAGATTGTGCTAATAATTAGAGAAGAATTTAGGAGTTAAGAAAATGGGTAGTGTTAGGAAGTTTTTACACAAGAGTGAATTGCCAGAAAGAGAGGGACATCACTCAAGGCTTTTTGTTGATTTAGCTGAGAACATACATATACATCATAGGGAGTATCGAACAGTGTTTTCGTTAGACGAATATTTTGAATATGTTGATATACTCTTAAAATCAACAAATGATGTTAGAAATTATTTAGAGCAAAATCCCTCTTATGAAGAAGGTAAGTACCCAACTACCTTGTTAATTGCTGGTGGAAAAGAGAGGCAATTAAAATATTTAGAACATTCGGTCAATCCTAATCATAGCGTGTATTATGCAAATGATTTTGCAATTGAGCTTCAAGATGTATTTGTTACAGATGAGATACATATACACTACAGGGATTTCCGTATTGCCATGGACAGGGAAAGATTTAAAGTGGTTGCTAATGGATTTAAAGAATCCTTAGAGGAGCTTGATCGATTTGAAAAAAATGAAACTTATATTAGAGAGAGTCATACGGACAGAGTTATTAATGCCTGTGAAGAAAATACCAATAGTGATAGCGGCACTAAACAGATGGGCGTGGAAAGTGTAGATACAAGAAATATTCATTCAAATTGGTACTCAGATATTTTATTGGATTGGCATCCAGAGCAAGATTATGTAAAGCAAATTATTGATAGATACCAGCATAAGAAATCAGTCGCACCTATTTTGGTTAGCACAGAGTCAGACGGCAGACATTTAATTGTTGATGGGCATCATAGGTATTATGCAGCCTGTCAATTGGGCTTAAAGCATATTGACTCTATTGTCCTGAACTTAACATTTGATGAAACTAAAAATTTAAGAGAAGCTGAGGTTTTACTAAAAGAGTTTGACAAAGGTACTGGCTATAAATACTTAATGTCTGACTATTTTAAGTCATATACAGGCTATCGACTAAATAGGTATTACGCAAAAGATTTTAAATCAAACATGCTTAGGCAGTCTATTTTTTATAGAGCTCTTAGAAAGGTTAAAAGAGTAGTTTTTGGAAAGAGAAATATGTTTAAGTATTTTAATGAAGCGCATAATAATGGATAGTCTTGTCTTGTCTTGTCTTGTCTTGTCTTGTCTTGTCTTGTCTTGTCTTGTCTTGTCTTGTATGCAGTATTTCAATATCGGTCTTTAACTGATCTTGGCTGATGGATTCTTTATGTGTATCTTGCCTGGGATTAATTCTATATGATGGATATTTCAGTATTTGATAAAATACTCACACATAAGGGCGTTAATCAACGTATTGTTGCCAATACCTATTTGTACATAATCAATACTGCAAATTCTGATTTTTTGATAAAAAATTCCATTGTGTGCGATTTCACTTGAAAGTGCTTTTGTATAGTCCCATAGCGCTTCTTTAGCACTAACATAAGCCGCCATACCACTCGGAGGGCTTGCGTATAAAGATGAAGTCCCAAGAAAGATGAAACTGATAAAATATCAGTATATGTTGATAACGCCCCATTGCAAATAGAGCCAATGTTTAAAGAAATCAGGAAGTTTTTGAATAAATAATCCCCTCATAATGAATCGCTCATCACATTTAGATTTTAAGCTATCAAAGACTCAATATATCCAGTTAAGCAAAATATGTGATGAACTTATCCATTGTAATTTGTTAAATAAAGCTGTAGTTGCCCAAGATTTCTTGCATGTTTCTAGATATTCCCCTTTAATGTCAAAAGCTTATATTGTGCTTTATAAAATAAATATATTAAGTTCTTTTTTGCGTATATTTAGAAATTTAATTTACTTTTTGAAAAATATTTTGAATAGTGTTTCTTATCGAGAATTAGATGTATCTGCTTTTGATAAAGATATAGACTATTTATTTATCAGCCACTATACAGGCAAGCAGAACAATCAAGAATATGTTGATTCTTATTTTGGAGAGATGATAAAAAGGATTGATGTAAATGGTGTTAAAGTTGCTATTGCTTATATAAATCATACAAGCTATGAGTCTATGGGTGTATCTAATAATAAACTGATAGATTCAGTTTTGTTAGATAACAAAATTGGTTTCTTTAGATTGATTCAAATCTATAAACAGTCTTTGTTTACATTGTTTCAATTTAACGGTGTTGGTAAAAATACAGTTTCTAAAAGATTGTCAGCTAAGACCCGACTTGGGTTGTTTTCTCCAGGAACAATTCGAACTCAAATAATTGCTCATCATGTGCAGAACTTGGTGGCTACATTATCGCCAAAACATTTAGTGACAACTTATGAAGGGCATGCTTGGGAAAAACTCTGCTTTGCTTTGGCTAGAGAGGTTAAACCTTTGGTTAAATGCGTTGCATACCAACACGCACCAATTTTTAAATTTCAACATGCCATCAAGAGAAATATTGGAGGTAATTACGACCCTGATGTTATTCTGGCTTCGAGTTCTACTTCCAAAAGAAAGATGTTGTCATGCGAACAATTAAAAGGTTCAAAGATTTTGTTGATTGGGTCTGGAAGATTTATGCAAAAGACGGCAAACTTTAGTAAAGATAGTTCTGCTGTTAATACTTGTTTGGTTGCACCAGAAGGGACGATTTTAGAATGTGCAGTATTATTTGGATTTTCATTAGAATGCGCAAAAAAAATAGATAATGTTAATTTTATTTGGAGGTTTCCTCCTGAGGTCAATATTGCAATGTTGCAAAAGTCGGATGCCAAATTTAAAATTTTAGGGGAAAATATTTCTGTTTCAAAAGATAGCTTAGAAGATAATATTAAATCTTCTAACCATATTTTGTATCGTGGTAGTTCTGTAGTTATTCAGGCTATTTTATCGGGATTAGAGCCTATGTATTTTATGCAAGATAATGAATTGTCTATGGATCCATTGTTTGACTATCAAGAGGATGATAGGATTGTTAAGAGTGTTTCGGATTTTGAAAAAAAAATACAGGATGTGCAACTTGTTTCATGTGACTTAATAGCGCATTGTGAAAATATGTATACAGAAATCAATATTGAGGCCTTGGAGGAGATAGAGTGATATCTGTAGTTATCCCTTCCTTGGGAGGAGATCTTTGTAATACTTTGGATAGTGTTAATGCAGGTAGTATTTGCCCTGATGAAATTATCGTTTGTTTGCCAAACGATACGCATTATGTAAAAGATGCATTTAAATATAAGAATCTAGCGATTGTATATGCTGAGCGATATGGGCAAGTATATCAACGTATTGTTGGGTTTAAGCACGCAAAAGGTGATTATGTTTTGCAGTTGGACGATGATGTCATTGTTTTTCCAGATTGTTTAGAGTTGCTTATTAATACTATAAACAGCACTAAGAAAAGTATATCAGTATCTCCTTGTTGGTATGATTCTGCTGATAGAATGCCATTGCATAAACGCAAACAAAGTGGATTTTTAATGTCATTATATTATTGGCTTGTTAATGGTAACAGAGGTTATAGATCAGGTGAAGTATCGTTAGCCGGTACAAATTTTGGTATTAATCCTCACGAGATTATTGATAAAAATGTAAATGTAGATTGGCAGCCTGGCGGTTGTGTGCTTCATGATAAAAATAATCTTATATTGGAGGATTACTATCCATATAAAGGGAAAGCATATTCAGAGGATTTGATTCACTCGTATTTATTAAAACAATCTGGAACTATACTTGTTGCCAACACTGATGCAATTTGCATGACACATATAAATCCAAGATTGCAACTCAGAAAGGAGTTAGTTCCTGAATACAGAGCAAGAAAATATTTTGTTAAATTAGCTCATCTGAGTATAACAAGAATGTTTGTTTATTATGTAATATATGTAATAAGATCAATATTTGTTTTTAATAGAGACCTTTGAATAATATAACACTACTATACCAATCAAAGAACACAAGAAGTATAGCTATAAGCTACGAGGACTTAATATTAGCCACGCTAATCATGTCTGGAGTACTGACATAACTTACATCAAGATTGCCGGTGGCATGGTTTATATGGCTGCCATCATTGATTGGCACAGCAAAGCTGTGCTATCACACAGAATATCTAACACCATGGATGTTCAGTTAGTGATGAATGTGTAATCCTCCCATTTCTAACGCCTGCTAAAAATAGAATCTCCGTTGTTTAAATAGCCTCAAGTAGCTTTCTTGGTGGAATGCCACCAATCGAACTATGAGGTCGCTCGTTATTATATACCCACATC
>Ga0209662_1000611_pt1 | contig 18525 bp, 15 predicted proteins | sample SaaInlV_150m_DNA_4_FD_184662 | JGI IMG/M metagenome (GOLD analysis project Ga0209662, IMG submission 184662) | Marine microbial communities from expanding oxygen minimum zones in the Saanich Inlet - SI072_LV_150m_DNA (SPAdes) (version 2) | ecosystem: Environmental > Aquatic > Marine > Intertidal...
GGTCGCTGCCAACTTTTTAGAATTTTTATAACAGAAGCTTTATCTTAGTCTAACTATATGTTAGGTCAAGGTAGAGCTTTTTTTTTGGACTTTTTTTATTGGGGTTTGTTAATTTAGTGACATATTCTAGCTCTTGTTTCCACTACTTTTTGTAACACATTATCTATACTTATTAATATATTTACTTCAGCTTTTAGTAATAATTTAGATTTCTATGATATACTATTTCTGAAATTTCAAAACAAGGATATAATAATGACTAAATTATTAAAATTAGTATTAGCTGCTGGTGTAGCTATGATGTTAACATCAACTACTGCATCTGCTGATGTTAAAAAAGGACAAAAGCTTTATTCTAAAAAATTAAAGAAAGCTTGTAACTTCTCTGGAGCAAAAATGGCTTCTAAACATTCTCAAGATGAGTGGACTTCAATTCAAGAAGCTGGTAAATTAGCTGATGAAATTAAGTCAATTTGTCCTTCAGTAAAAGATAAATCACTTAAAGGTAAGTATTTACCACATTACTATGACTTCTTTAATGAGTATGCTTCTGATTCAGGAAATGTACCTTCTTGTTAATAATTTAACAAAAGATTCTTAAAAAGGGCTAGGATTTATTCCTAGCCCTTTTTTTATTTATTATATATAAAATATTTATACCATAACTTATATATAAGTATTAGAAATACTTAATTTTAAATTCTATAAAGCCTATTATATAGTATTTTAATATTTTATTATTAAAAAATACTCTTATTATTATAATAAGTTCAAGTTAAGTAGATTTTAAATATACTTATATTAAATAATTTAAGGGGAAAATATGTTAAAAAAAGGAATAGTTTCATTATCAGCTGTAGCTGCACTAGCAACTACAGCGTTTGCAGGTGGTGATTCAAATATTGCTGAGCAATTAGTAAAGATGGAAAAGATGATGGCAGCACAAGCTGCACAGATTAAAGAACTACAATCACAATTAGGAGCTAATTCTAAGCTAGGTGATAAAATAGATAAGCTTGCTAAGAAAGTAAATAAAAATAAAAAAACAATAACTGCTGTAAAAAAACATGATGCAAAAGATAATATTAAATTTGGTCTTGATTTTAGAAATAGTGTAGATTTTATATCAGTAAAAGATAATAAGGGTAACTATTTTAATGAGGATGTTGGTACAAAAAAATCCAACGATATATTATCTACAAAATTAGATATTACTATGGTATCTAGCCCTACAGATAAAATTGTATTTAGAGGTAAGTTTGGTGTTAATTCTGTATGGGGTGGACATCCTGGAGATGTTGATGCATCATTTAAAGGTTGGCAATCATCTTCAAGAGCAAATAATCATGAGTTTAAATTAAAAGAAGCATATGTATTGTATAAAGGAGATAATGATATCTCTTATAGTATTGGTAGAAGACCATCTACTGAAGGATTCTTAGCAAATCACAGAAATAATACTTCTAAGCCAAATTCACCACTTGCACATGTGACAAATATGGAAGTAGATGCAGCAATGGTTAGACTTGGGGAGAGCTATACAAAAATTACAGGTTCATATATGAAAATAATTTATGGTAGAGCACATGATGCTGTAGATTCTGTAGCAAATATGTATCTTACTGATAGTACACTTACTAATGGAACTGAAATTGTAGATGATCAAGAAGTGGATTTCTTTGGTATATTAGGGAATATATATAATGATGGAACATATAAACTTATGGGGCAGCATATGGTTATATTAAATACTAAGGGTGCTAAAGATGATGGGGATGCTATATATAATATAGATGATATTGAAAAAGCAGCTGCAGGAAAAGCATGGGTTTCAGCATTATCACTAGAAGTATCTGGTCTTGATATGATAGATGAAGATAGTGAAGCTTTAGCAGATACTATTGCATTTGCTTCAATAGCCCAAACTAATTATCAGCCAAATGAAGGATATACTTTATTAGGAACTGATCAAGATACAAAAGGTCATTCTATTTGGCTTGGAGCTACATTTCCAGATCAATTAACGGAAGATGGTAGATTTGGTATAGAATATAATCAAGGAAGTAAAAACTGGACTCCATTTACATGGGCAGAAGATACAATGATTGGATCAAAAATAGCTGTAAGAGGTTATGCAACTGAATTATATTGGAATACTAAAGTTAGTGGATTTGATAATCTTACTGCTCAAGTTAGATATACAAGAGTACAGCATGACTATACTCCAAATCAAAAATGTCAAGGTTGGATAACACCAGAAGAAGTTGATATTTTAGCAGAAAATATGAGTTTTTCTGTAAGGTATAGATACTAATATTTAGTAAATTTAGAGTAGATATAAGGTAAGGTTAATACCTTACCTTTTTTTATGTATATGTCATTCTTACGTCATATACAATATAGCATTATCATACTAGAGTTATGATTCTGATAAGCAAAAATGATATAATATTAAGTTATACTAAAGTAAGAAATCATTAGACTATATTTGTAAAAAATCACAAGGAAGAAATAATGATTAAAAAAAGTATAATTACACTTTCTGCAGTAGCTGCATTAGCAACTACATCGTTTGCAGGTGGTGATTCAGATATCGCAGCACAATTAGCAGCAATGAAACAAGAGATTGCATCTTTAAAATCTCAATTAAGTACAAACACAGCATCAATTGCAAAAGTTGATAAATTAGCTAAAAAAGCAACAAAAAAAGCAAATCATGCAAAAATGCTTGCTAATGGAGATAATTTAAAATTCTCTGTTAACTTTAGAACATCAATTGATAAAATTAACTATAGTCATGCAGGTGGGACTAAGTCTAAAAATGATGGTCTTATGACAAATAGATTATGGTTAAAAGCGGCATATGCACCAAGTGAAAATGTATCTTTCAGATCTACATTAGCTTATAATAAAGCATATGGAGACAGTGCAAATCACTCACAAATAAATGGTAGTAAATATGCAGATTTTGATTGGGTAACTAATGAAAATGCACTTGGAAACGAGCTTAAAGTTAAAGAAGCATATTGGTTATACCAAAATGATACATTCTTAGGAAATGATATATCGTGGACAGCTTCAGTTGGTAGAAGACCATCTACAGGTGGTCAAGGTATTAACTTAAGAGAAGGTGAAGGTGAGCAATCACCACTAGCACATGCTACTAATGTAGAGTTTGATGGAGCTTCATTTAGATTTAATCTTGATAAAGTTACACCACTTACAGGTGGTTGGATTAAGCTTTGTATGGGTAGAGGTTTAACAAATGCTACATCTAGATTCCAGGGTGATGGAGCTGATTATGCGACAGATGAAGATACAAATTTACATGGAAATGTAGATATGGTTGGATTTATATTTGTACCATATGATGATGGTCAATATTCAGTAAATACACAATATTCAGTTGCTAAAAACTTTATTGGATTTGAAATGGGTAGTATGACTACATTTACGCAAGCTGATGGAACACAAGGTGCTCAAAGTACAGCTGCATTCCAAGATGTAGGAGATTTAAAATTAGCTAATGTAATGTTTAAAGCAAATGGTATTGGTGAAGGTATCAATGATTTCTTAGACGATACAAACTTAGTTGCATCATGGGCACAGTCTAAATCTGTATCAAATGGTCAAATGCTAGGTGATCCAAATAATCAAACTGGACACTCTGAGTGGATTGCATTAAATATGCCTGCAGGTGATGATGCTAGATTTGGTCTGGAATGGAATCAAGGTAGTAAATGGTGGAGAGCTGTTACTTATGCTGAAGATACAATGATTGGATCTAAACTAGCAGCACGTGGTACAGCAGTTGAAGCATATTATAATCGTAATCTTACAAAAGCACTTTCTATGTCTTTAAGAGCTACTAAAATTACATATGACTGGACTGGATCAAATGGATTTGGAGGAGTTGGTAGTGCTCCAACGGATATGAGTACTATTACATCTGCAAATGCAGCAATGTATGGTAACCCTGTAAAAGAAGCTAAAGATATTAGATTAGCTATTACATATAGTTACTAGTCTTTAGTCTATAATTGATAATCTATAAAAAGGGGAAGCAATTTAGCTTCCCCTTTTTTTGTGCTTTGCTTTTTGGTTTTAAGTTATACATAAGTTCTATTTTCTTATAATATTTTATGCAAAATTCAATCCTAGATGAACTAATTACTCATCGCTGATAAAGGGTTTAAAAAAGGGTAGCTTTACAGCTGCCCTTTTTTATTAGTGGGTTTATAAGGTGGATTTTATCTGAAAGGATGAATTTTGCTAAGGTTATTTTTAATAATCATTGTATTATCTATGGTATCAATACCTATATATTAATACAGGTCATAAGGGCTTAATTACCCCTTATGGCTATTTTAAATAAAAACCTGAATATACTCTATGAAATATTTTATCATAATAGCCCAGCAAAAAATAGCTACAAATGTACCAATAGCTACAATTGTGATGTTTTTAACTAGGCTAAAGTTCATAAGATCACCTATGATAATACCAACTACAGGTCCAGTCATCCAAAATGGCATAAACACAAAAAACAACAATCCAAACATACCATATTTATCTATGTATTCTTTATATTGTGAGGCTGTATTGTGAAGTTTTATTACTTGATTTGATAGTGATTCAAATAGTTTAATATTTCTTAGTGAGTATAGAAATAGAGTATAGAAAAATAAGCTCAATATCGCTTCTGTAGTAAAAATTGTAAATACAACTGTAAGTATATCAAGATCAAGTGAAGTACCTAAAGATATACTGGGAACTCTACCTATAAGAATATTAGTAAGGGCCATACTAGATATGTAACCAGCAAGCTTGGTATCTATAAAAGATATAGACACCATTAAGATTAAAAAGAAAGCAAAAAGTCCAGTAGTGCTAAGTAGTACTATTTTCCTTTTACTATAGTTCATCTAATTACTTGAAACCTTTTTGATTAGTTCTTTAGCATTGTCTAAAGCTACTTGGCTTGAATCTTTATCAAATGCAAGAGCAACGGCTAGTCTACGCCCTATATGTGATTGTGGTTTACCAAATACTCTTAAGAATGAGTTTTTAGTAAAGATGCTATTATCTGCATTTACAATAGGTGTAAATGTATCATCTGTAGCTTTAAATGCAGCACTTGCTCCTGCACCATATTCAATATATTCTAAAGGTAAACCTAATACTGCTCTAATATGAAGTGCAAATTGTGTTTGTGATTGTGTAATCATAGTAACCATACCTGTATCATGTGGTCTAGGACTTACTTCTGAGAAATAAACTTCGTCACCTTTTACAAATAATTCAACTCCAAATAAACCACGACCACCAAGTCCATCTGTAATTTTTTGTGCTACATCAATTGATCTTTGCTTTGCTAATTCAGACATTTCCATTGGTTGCCATGAGAATATATAGTCACCATCTTTTTGAACATGACCTATAGGTGCACAAAATGTAGTACCAGTTTCATTTCGAACTGTAAGCATAGTAATCTCATAATCAAAAGTGATAAACTCTTCAACTATTAATTCACTAGCATCTCCTCTAGCTTCTTTAGCAACTTCCCAAGAGTTTTGTAAGTCATTAGCACTTTTAGCAATAGTTTGACCATGACCAGAACTAGACATTACAGGCTTGATTACACAAGGGAATCCAATATTTGAAGCTGCATTTTGTAGACCTTCAAAAGTCGTTACAAATTCATACTTTGAAGCAGGAAGTTTTAGCTCTTCACATGCAAATACTCTAATATTTCTTCTGTTCATAGTTTTATTTACAGCTTCTGCATTTGGAATTACATGAAAGCCTTCATTTTGGGCTGTGAATAATGCATCAATACTAATAGCCTCAACTTCTGGTAAGATGAAATCTGGTTTTTCAACTCTAATTACATTCATAACTTCATCATGATTTTTCATATCTATTACATACGATCTATTTGCTACAAGATGAGCAGGTGCATTTGCATAAGAATCAACTGCTATAGTTTCAACTCCAAGTCTTTGAGCTTCTATTACTACTTCACGACCTAATTCTCCACTTCCAAGAAGTAAAATTTTTATACTATTAGACTTTAGTGGTGCTGTAAATTTCATATATATCCTTAGGATTAATTTTATTGATTATAGCTAAAAGTATTTTAGTATGTAGTAAGATGACACAAAAAATAATCTAACCTATTTGTAATATTTTATTAGATATAATCTAGCCAATTACGAAAGATTTAAAAAGGTTTTAGAATATGTTATTGACACCCGGTCCTACTCCAGTCCCTGAATTTGTACGAAAAGCAATGTCAGATGTAACACTACATCATAGAACACCAGAATTTGAAGCTATATTTGCTAAGACTAGAAGTTTATTACTAGAAATTTTAGGTACGCCAGAATGTGTAATGATTGCATCAAGTGGTACAGGTGCTATGGAAGCATGTATTACAAACCTTTGTCACTCTAAAGCACTTACAGTAAATGCAGGAAAGTTTGGAGAAAGATTTGGAAAAATTTGTCAAGCATTTGATATAGAAAATACTGAATTAAAATATGACTGGAATACACCAGCATCTGTAGATGATGTACTATCTGCTATTAAATCTGATGATAAAATAGATGCAATTTATATTCAAATTTGTGAGAGTGCTGGTGGATTAAGACATCCAGTAGAAGCTATTGCAAAGGCTGTAAAAGAAATTAATAAAGATATTATGATTATTGCTGATGGTATTACTGCTATTGGTGTAGAAAAAATTGATGTATCAAATATTGATGCAGTAATTACTGGTAGCCAAAAAGCATTAATGCTTCCTCCTGGTTTATCAATGATTGGATTTAGCGATGCAGCAGTTGTAAAAATTAATACAAAGCCAGCTGGATATTACTTAAATCTTGCAAGTGAAATTAAGAAGCAAAAGCAAAATACAACTGCATATACAGCAGCAACTACTTTAATTATAGGTCTAGGTAGCATATTAGAAAAAATTAAAGAAGATGGTTTTGAAAACTTATATGAAGCTACAGCTAAAAGAGCATTAGCAACTAGAGAAGCATTAGAAGCTATAGGTCTTGAAGTATTCCCTACAAGTCCAGCTAATGCTATGACTACAATTTATACAGAGCAATCAAATGAGATTAGAAAAGTATTAAAAGAACAATTCAATGTAAATATTGCTGGTGGTCAAGATCATTTAAAAGGTAAAATTTTTAGAGTAAATCATATGGGATTAGTAGAAGATTTTGAAGCAGCATGGGCTGTAAATGCAATTGAAAAAGCTTTAGATGTGATTGGTACTAGAACATTTGATGGAACAGCAAATAAAGTTTTTATGGAGATTAACTGTGACTAATTCAATATTAGAACATGAAATTCCAAAGGGTAGTAGATTATACTTTGGAAAAACAGCACGAGCAAAAAGAGAAATAGAACAAAATATAAGTTCAGTATTATTTAATGAAGGTTTTGAAGAGATTGTTACACCAAACTTTTCTTTTTCAGGACATCAAAGTATAGAAGATGATACAAAACTTATCACTATTTCTGATGAATCAAATAATCAAGTAGCATTAAGAGCTGATTCTACGCTTGATGTGGTAAGAATTATTACAAAAAGATTAGGTAGAACTACAAATCATAAAAAATGGTTTTATGCACAGCCTGTATTTGCATATCCAGCAAATGAGTACTATCAAATTGGTGCTGAATGGATTGGTCATGATAATATAAGTGATGTTATTAATCTTACTACAAAAACATTAGGTGCTATTAATGTAAATGCATCTTTACAAATATCTAATATTAATTTATTGACTCTTGCAGCACAAGAATTAAATATGGATATGTCTATGTTTAGAGATGGTGAAGTTGCACAACTATTTAATTTGAATATTGAATGGCTAACTGCACTATTGTATGTAAAAAATGTAGAAGATTTAAAAAAATGTAAAGCACTTGTTCCATCAAGTATGGAAAGTGAAGTACAAAGTTTAATAGATGTAGCTAGTAAAGTGGATTATGACAAGGTAATTGTATCTCCACTTTACTATTCATCTATGAGATATTATGATGGAATATGTTTTACAGTAGTAGAAGGTAATTTTACTTTAGCAAAAGGTGGTGCTTATAGTGCTGATGATATTAAATCATTAGGATTTGCATTATATACAGATAATTTATTAAAAGTTTTAGGAGTTTAAATATGAATACAGCAGATGTAATCGTTGGAATACAATGGGGTGATGAAGGTAAAGGTAAGATAGTTGATATGCTTGCTCAAAAATATGATATGGTATGTAGATCACAAGGTGGTCATAATGCTGGACATACAATCTGGGTAGATGGTGTTAAATTTGCACTTCACTTAGTTCCTTCTGGTATTTTAAATCCTAAAGCGATTAACGTAATTGGAAATGGTGTAGTATTTGCTCCAGAAGCTTTCATTAAAGAGATGAAACAATTTGATAACCTAGAAGGTAGATTATTTATATCTGATAAAGCACATTTAAATCTTCCTTATCATTCATTAATTGATCAAGCAAAAGAGAAATTAAAAGGCGATAAAGCTATTGGTACTACAGGTAAAGGAATTGGACCTGCATACTCTGATAAAATCAATAGAGTTGGACATAGAGTTGGTGAGCTTTTAGACCCAGCTTCATTATGTACAAAAGTAATGGAATATTTTGAACAAAATAAAGTTATTTTTGATGCGATGGGTGTAGAAACTCCTAATTCTGAAGAGATGCTAGCGACATTAGAAGAGTATAATGCTAAGCTTGCTTCATTTGTTACAAATACTACAAATATGGTATGGAAAGCACTTGATGAAAATAAAAGAATTTTATTAGAAGGTGCTCAAGGTACTATGCTTGATATTGATCATGGGACATACCCTTATGTAACATCGTCATCTACAATTAGTGCTGGTGCTTGTACTGGTCTTGGAATTAATCCAAAAGAGATAGGACAAGTTACAGGAATAGTAAAAGCATACTGTACAAGAGTTGGTAATGGACCATTCCCAAGTGAAGACTTTGGACAAGATGGTGATAGAATGGCTGAGGTTGGACATGAATTTGGTACAACTACAGGAAGAAAAAGAAGATGTGGATGGTTTGATGCTGTTGCAGTTAAATACGCATCTAGATTAAATGGTTGTGATCAATTATCTTTAATGAAGCTAGATGTTCTTGATGGGTTTGAAACTATTAAAGTTTGTATTGCTTATGAATTAAATGGTGAGCAAATTGATTATTTACCACAAGATCTTGATAGTGTAACTCCAGTTTATAAAGAAGTTGCAGGATGGGATAAAGTTGAAGGTTGTAGAGAATATGATGACATGCCAGATAATGCAAAATCATATGTTAAATTAATTGAAGAAATAACTTCTACAAAAGTAGGAATAATCTCTACATCACCAGAAAGACTTGATACTATTATTTGTAAATAATAAGTAATTTTTAAAAAGAGGAATTTTATGAGACTAAAACAAAACCATGTACAATACATATCAAGAAAGATTTCAAAAGATTTAGTAAATTGTGATTTTATAGAGATTAGAAGTACTAAAGAAGCAATTGCTGAGCAAGTTGCTATTATTATGACTGCTGATATTAAGAAAGAGTCTGTACTTGATGAAGCTGTAGCAAATTTATTAGATAATCAAGAAGATGATATTGAATTTTATAAAGCAGATTATAGACAGTTATTTTGGATGACTAAAAAAAGAATGGCAAATGAATATGGTGTAAATTTAAATAATAGTGAAAGATTTAGTGATATAGCTCATCAAATTCTTGACTTTTTATATGAAGAAGATTTTATCCATTTTACTGTAAATGATAATCAAGTGAAAAATATAATAATTGAATCAATTGAGAATTTTATGAGTGGCTTTGATGATGCAGATACTGCAGCATATGAAAAAATTAAAAATTACCAAAGAAAATTAATACCTGGAACAGATGATTATAATGATATCTTTAATAGATTATATGAAGAAGAACTAGTAAGAAGAGGGCTAATATAATGAATAAAATTTACATATACTTAGAGAATGGAACTTTTTTAGAAGCAAATAGTTTTGGTGCTTCTGGTACAGCTGTTGGTGAAATTGTATTTAATACATCTATGACTGGATATCAAGAAATTATAACAGATCCTAGTTATGCTGGGCAATTTGTAACTTTTACAACTCCAGAAATTGGAAATGTTGGTGTAAATGATGATGATATGGAAAGTACTAAAGCACATTGTAAAGGTGTACTAGTTAGAAATTATCAAAAAGAGTATTCAAATTATAGATCTAATAAAGCATTACATGAGTTATTAGAAGAAAATAATACATTAGGTATTTGTGATATAGATACTAGATATTTAACAAAAATGCTAAGAGATGAAGGAGCTATGATGATGATAGCTTCAACTGAAATTAGTAATAAAGATGAATTAAAAGCAAAATTAGAACTAAGTCCTAGAATTGAAGACATTAACTATATAGAACAAGTATCTACAAAAGAAACTTATGTTCATAAAAGTGGTGCATGGAATCAAGAGACACAAAGCTATAATAAAGCAATCATGAGTGATAAGAAAGTTGTTGTAATTGATTTTGGTGTAAAAAGAAATATTTTAAATGAGCTTGTAGAATCTGGTCTTGAAGTAGAAGTTATTCCAAGTAACTTTGATGCTGATACATTAATCAATAGATTTAATAATGGTGAAATTGGTGGAGTATTTTTAAGTAATGGTCCTGGAGATCCTTTAACATTAACTAAAGAGAAAGAGCAAGTACAAAAACTTATTAAGACAAATATTCCTATGTTTGCTATTTGTTTAGGACATCAAATGCTTTCAATTGCACATGGATTTGATACATTTAAACTGAAATTTGGTCAGCATGGTGGTAATCATCCTGTTGCTGCAAATGGTGTAGTTGAGATTACAGCACAAAATCATAACTATAATGTTCCAGATGAAATTATACAGATTGCAGAAATTACTCACCAAAATTTATTTGATAATACAATTGAGGGTGTAAAATATAATGATAAAAATATTTTCTCAGTACAGCACCATCCTGAAGCTAGTCCTGGTCCTCACGAGAGTAAATATATATTTGACGAGTTTGCAAAGACTATAAAATAATCAAATATTATAAAAACAATTAGATTTACTAATCATTTAATTGTTTTTTATATTAATATATATTATAATTCATATAAATAAATTAATATGAAGGCTAATATATGTTAAGTGATTTCACAAAAGTAAATACATTTTTAACTGTAGTTGCAGAGAAATCTTTCTCAAAAGCGTCATCGAAGCTAGGTATCTCTCAGCCAGCAGTAACACAACAAATGAGATTTATAGAGGACTATTTAGATTTTAAAATAGTTGAAAGAAGAAAAAATGGTATCCGACTTACTAAAGAAGGTGAAGCATTTTATAATATTGTATCAAAACTATCAAAATGTGTAGCAAATGCAGAAAAGTCTGTATTAGCTCTTATCGATAAAGAAATAATCTTTAAATTTTCTACTTCTTATGTAGTTGGTAATTATATTTTACCTATCTTTTTAAATGATATAAAAGCAAGTATTGATAATGATGTAAGTATTGATGTATCAACATCAGCAGATGCTTTACAAAAATTACTTGATAAAAAAACAGATATGGCTCTTATTGATGTTATGGGTGATACTACAGATATTATGTATAGAGAATGGATGGAAGATGAAATTGTTATTTTCTCAAATCAACCATTACCAAAAAAACTAAAAGCGAATGATTTACTAAGCTATAAATGGGTTTGTAGAGATAGAGAAAGTAATACTAGAGATATTTTTAAAGATGCTCTTGATTCTGCTGATTTACCTGATTGTGATAATTTCAATATGGTTAGTGAATCATCTAGTGTTACAACAATAATACAAACAGTACTAAAAAGTAATAAAGACGATGTTCCAACAGTATCTATTGTTTCTCATCATGCAATTTCTGATTATGTAAATAATGGAATGCTATACGAAGCTAGACTAAATGGTGCAGAAATTAGAAGAAAATTATATATTGCATATTTAAAAGAGAGAAAATACGATGCCTTTGTTGACACTGTAATTGACTACCTATTAGGTATTAAGGTTAAGTAATAAACTCAAAATTAGTTATATTTGATATGGATGGTACACTAATAAATAGTAGTACTATCATATCTGATACTATAAATTATGTAAGAACTAATATTGGTCTTTCTCAAATGGATCAAAAAACACTTCTTGAAAATATCAATAATCCACATATAAATCCAGCAGAATTTTTTTATGAGACTTCTTCTTTTACTCCAAGACATTCACAGTTGTTTGAAGAATATTATGATGCCAATTGTATTAATAGTATATATTTATATGAAGGGATTAAAGAGCTTTTAGAAAAACTATCAAAAGATAACTTTACTATGAGCATTGCAACAAATGCATCAAATGAATTTGCTAGAAAGGCTATATCACATTTAGAAATAGATCATCATTTTTCATATGTACTTGGATATGATGATGTGATAGAAGCTAAACCAGAACCAGAAATGATTTTAAAAACATTAGATGATCTGAATTTTGCTGACACAAACTCTGTATTAGTAGGAGATAGTCATAAAGACTTGTTTGCAGCTCAAAGTGCAAATATCAAATGTCATCTTGTAAATTGGGGATTTTCAGATCATAAAGATCAAGGTTTTGATAATACTATTGATTTATATAATTCTATAGTTTCTTAATCTTTTCTATTTCATCTCTTAGGCGAATAGCTTCTTCAAAATTTAGTTCTCTTGATGCCTTTGTCATAGCTTTATTTAATTCAATAAGCATTTTTTTACGCTCACTTGCTGGCATCTTTTCTATTCTTTGTTTTTTTAATGCTGTTTCATCATATTCTTCAAGTTTTAAAGATTCATCAAGAGATCTTGTAGTTGTTTTTGGAGTGATTCCAAACTCTAAATTATGTGCTTCTTGAACTTTTCTTCTTTCATTTGTTGTATCAATTGCAAATTTCATAGAATCTGTAATTCTTTTGGCAAATAAAATAACTCTACCATTTGAATTTCTCGCAGCTCTACCCATTGTCTGGATTAAGCTTGTACGACTTCGTAAAAAACCTTCTTTATCTGCATCTAGAATAGCCACTAATGATGTCTCTGGTATATCAAGACCTTCTCTAAGTAAATTAATACCAATAAGCACATCAAACTTTCCAAGTCTTAATTCTCTTATGATATGATTTCTCTGAATCGCATCAATATCACTGTGCATATATTTTACTTTAATTCCAAGATCAGCATAATAAGTAGCTAATTCTTCAGCCATTTTTTTAGTAAGTACTGTTACTAAAACTCTTTCATTTTTAGTAATTGTTTTCTTGATCTCATCATGAAGTTTTTCAACTTGATACTGACTATCTATAATCTCAATAGTTGGATCTAAAAGACCTGTAGGTCTTATAATTTGCTTTGCAACTTCACTTGAAAGTTCTAATTCTAAATCAGCTGGTGTTGCACTCACAAAAAGAAAATGGGGAGCAACATTTATAAATTCATCAAATTTCAGAGGTCTATTATCTAATGCACTAGGTAATCTAAATCCATAATCAACAAGTACTTCTTTTCTACTTTTATCTGCAGCATACATTCCTCTAAATTGAGGTAAAGATACATGAGATTCATCAACAATAAGTAAAAATGGTCTATTCATGGCTTTAAAATAATCAATTAAAGAATATGGAGTTTCCCCTGGTTCTTTATCTGTAAGAAGTCTGGCATAATTTTCAATACCTTTACACATACCTGTAGCTTCAAGCATCTCAAGATCAAACTCTACTCTTTGTTTTAGTCTTTGATATTCTACAAATTGTTCATTTTGATGATAAAATTCAAGTCTAGCAGTTAATTCATTTTCAATAGATTCAATAGCCTTAGCTAATCTACTTTGTGAAACAACAAAAGGGTTTACACTATAAATAATTGCATCATTTAATGTAGCTGTTTTTGTATTTGTTAAATATTCATGTTTTGTAAGAGATTCTACTTCATCACCAAAGAATTCTATTCTTATAAACTCTTCTTCAAAATAAGCTGGAAAAATATCAATTACATCCCCATTTACTCTAAAATCTGATCTATCAAAAAAGTTATCATTTCTTTTGTAACCCATCTCTACAAGCTTGAGCAATAATGCTCTTTGAGAATAGTCTTGACCAACTTCTAGTTTTTGAACATTTGCTTTGTATTCTTCTGGATTACCTAAACCATAATTTGCAGATACACTAGCAACACAGATTATATCTTCAAAAGTTAGAAGTGATGCTGTTGTAGATAATCTTAGTCTTTCAAGCTCTTCATTTATTGAAGAATCTTTTTCTATAAATAAGTCTGATCTAGGTATATAAGCTTCAGGTTGATAATAATCATAGTAAGAAATAAAATACTCAACATGATTATTTGGAAAGAATCCTCTGAATTCTGAATATAATTGAGCTGCAAGAGTTTTATTATGAGTCATAATAAGTGTAGGCATCTGTGTAGCTTCAATAATTCTAGCCATAGTATGTGTTTTACCACTACCTGTAACTCCATGAAGTGTATTGTATTGGTTTCCTTTTACGATACTTGCTGTTAGTTTTTCTATTGCTTCTGGTTGATCTCCTGCAGGAGAATGTGGTGAGTGTACTTTAAATGGTGTCATAGTATGATTATATCTGATTTTGGATTATATGCTCAGAAAGTGGGTATATGAATGTCTATAGGCTGCTGAGAATATTAGACAATAATGTTATCTTTGAGACATGGAATGGTCCTTGAGTATTTTAGGTATTTGATATTGTTGAGTTTTATTTTGTTATTTATTTGTTAGGTGGATGGGATTAGTAAGTTGACCTAGTGAGACAAACCATAATTAAAATTAATTATGATCATGAATTATATAATTAAATATATCATCATCAACAGTATGACTTATATGAAAATTAACACGAACTACTGAAACTTCTTTACCATCAGCTGCAGGCATTGATGTTTGTTCAAAACCATTTTTTGTTGGTTTCAAGTCTCCCATATAGTAAAATTCTAATCCCTCATCGTTACTTTTTTTAATAAATAAGGGTATGCGTAAATCATGATTGTTTTTAATAGTTAGAATATCAGGACTTGTTAATTTACGTTTACTTTTAGACATCCATGTAAAATTATTGTTATCTATAAAGTTATCTTCATATTTAGTAGTAGCTGATATATCTTCTTCCTTGTGATAATTAACAAAAATAGGACAATTAGTTTTATCTTGACTAATTATATATCCACCAACATTTTGAGCTAAAGGGTTTTGGTTCCAATTTAATATTCTAAATACATCTTTTCTAGAATACTTTTGATATAAATTAAAACCATCATTAAAAGTAGTATTAGAACTTTTTTTATTGTACATATCTATAGAATAATAAACACTATCAAGTAAAAACTTTTTACATATACTATTGTCTAAAACTATTGATAAATCACTATCTATTTGAATAGTATCTTCATGTATAGTTACAATCTTATAATTATATTTTTCATTAACACTAATTAATTTTTTATTATCTTTTTCTGTAATAAATTTTAAATTTATATTATGAATAGCTGATATTATTACTTCATCTGTTGTTTTGTATTTATAAGTATTATAAATAATTTCTTTTAAATAATCAGTTGTTAAAGTATTATTTTTAATCAATAACTTAAAAATTAAAGATTCTTCAATTCGTTTAAAATTATTAACTTCGGTATATAAATATTCTAATAATTTCAATTCTCTAACATTATCTGACAAATTGTCTTTTATATCATCTTCAACACTAATTATGAAGTTTAAATATGATTTAGAATAGTTTACATAAGAAAATGGATCACGTAATTTATTATTGATAAAATCCATCATCATTGGTATTCTTCCAAGTCTATATTTTAATAATTTATAATCATTTATTAAATCTTTTTTTAACTGCATATTTGAGGCATCAATAGATTTATAAATACGTTCTAATGATATCCTATCAAAGTTAATTGTAGAGGAACCAGGTAATAAATTACGAGACATAGCTTTTCTTAAATTATCCTTGTTATAAGATGTATCTCCATAAAGAGCAATAGGAACTAAAAAATTATTACTATAATTACCAATAAAATCAATTACTGTTAAATATTCTTTATTATCTGCTTTCCTCAACCCTCTACCTAATTGTTGAACAAAGATTATTGATGATTGCGTTGGTCTTAGCATTACAATTTGATTTACTTTAGGTATGTCGATTCCTTCATTGAAAATATCGACAGTAAATATGTAATCTATTTTATCACTATCATCACTTTCTAATCTTTCAATAGCTAACTCACGCTCTACTTCTGTATTGGAACCTGATAGTGAAAGTGTTTTGTATCCTCTTAAATTAAACTTTTCAGATAATATTTCACTTTCTTTTATATTTGAACAGAAAATTAAACCTCTAGCTATATCATTATCTACACCATATTTTTTTATTTTTTCAATAATTTTATTAATACGTTCATCTGTTGTAAGTAAATTAAATGAATCTTTTTCTTTCAATAACTTTTCATCTATTGAAATATCTGAAACACCAAAATAATGAAATTGACTAAGCATATTTTCTTCCATTGCACTATGAAGTCTTATTTCATAAGCAATATTATAATCAAATAGTTTAAATATATCTAATCCATCAGTTCTTTCAGGAGTTGCTGTCATTCCCAATAAAAACTTTGGAGTAAAATAATCTATAATTTTTTGATAACTATCTGCACCAGCTCTATGTGTTTCATCAATAACTATATAGTCAAAATAATTTGGTTCAAATAATTTTAAATGTTCATCTCTTGATATAGTTTGAACGGTTGAAAAAATAAAATCTACAGCACTATTTCTTTCATTACCAGAATACAAACCTAAAGTTTTTGAATTATTAAAAATAGATTTAAATGTATTTAATGCAGCTTTTGCAATATTTCTTCTATGCACAATAAATAAAACTTTATTAGGGTTAAACTTTTGAACATCAAATGCTGCAAGATATGTCTTACCTGTACCTGTTGCTGAAATTAAAAGTGATCTTCTTTTACCTTTTTCTCTAAGATTACTAATATTAGCAAGTGCTTCTTCTTGCATTTTATTTGGTTTTAATTCTTTACTTTTTATTTTTAAATAATTATTTTTAATTAAAATATTATTATTTTTTACAGTTTTATATACTTCTTTATAATTACTAATAAAATCATTATCAATTTTATTAGCATCATCAAATTCATTACTAAACTCTTTTACAGCATCAAGTATTATACTACTCTTGATATTTGCTGAGATTTTTAAATTCCATTCTTTATTTACACATAAAGCGTTAGCAGTAAAATTACTACTTCCTATAATTAATGTATACATATTATTCTTTTTAAACATAAAGCCTTTAGCATGAAAATTACCATCTACTACAATCTTTGATTCTATGTTTTTAAATTGTAGTAATCTTTTTAATGCTTCAGGTTGTGTAAAATTTAAATATTGAGATACTAATATTTTACCCTTAATATTTTTTGCTTCTAATTCTTCTAAGGTATTAAATAGTGTAGCTATACCACCTGTTGTAATAAATGCAACTGAAAACCAAAATTCATCACACTCTTTTAGTTCATTTTGAATAGTTGTTAAAATTTTAGTTTTTGTAAGTTTATCATTAGTAAGAAATTTAGGTTGATAATATTTATTTGAAATAATTTCAGAATCTATAAATCCTGTCTCTAAACTTTTTTTTAATATATTTATTTCATTATTCATTAATTAACTTTTTAATTATAGGTATATCAGCAGCAGCCCAATCCAATTTCTCTAGCTCTAATTTCTCTAACCATTTATAGTCAATATGTTCAGTTAAAGTAAAAGCCTTACTTTCAGAAGTACAAATATAACAGTGCATAGTTATTTTAAAATCTGGATAAGTATGATCTACTATTATAAATTTTTTTTCAACAGATATATCAATAATTAATTCTTCTTTTATTTCTCGTATAAGTGCATTTATTTCTGTTTCATTTTCTTCTATCTTCCCTCCTGGAAATTCATATTTATTTGATATATAGTTATATTTACTTGGTCCACGCTGCATACATAATATCTTATTATTATGCATAATAATTGCTGCTACTACATTATAATGTTTCATTTTTCCTCTTTATAGAATATAGTTTATTAATATTACTTAAATACCACCTATAACTTCCTATAGGCTGCCTCAATTCAATAATTCAAATTACAACTCTAATAAGAACCGTTATAAAGAACAGTCTAACTAGCTATTAAATCTTCTTCTTTCCCGTGGATATACGCTTCAGGTTGATAATAATCATAGTAAGAAATAAAATACTCAACATGATTATTTGGAAAGAATCCTCTGAATTCTGAATATAATTGAGCTGCAAGAGTTTTATTATGAGTCATA
>Ga0209662_1000627_pt1 | contig 18289 bp, 8 predicted proteins | sample SaaInlV_150m_DNA_4_FD_184662 | JGI IMG/M metagenome (GOLD analysis project Ga0209662, IMG submission 184662) | Marine microbial communities from expanding oxygen minimum zones in the Saanich Inlet - SI072_LV_150m_DNA (SPAdes) (version 2) | ecosystem: Environmental > Aquatic > Marine > Intertidal...
TCATATTCTGGAAAAAAACTTGGATAAATTAGATGAAGATGATTGGGCAAATTTGTCTTCCAATCCAAATGCGATTCATATTCTGGAAGAAAATCTGGATAAAATGACTACATCGTGTTGGGCAAATTTGTCTTCCAATCCAAATGCGATTACTCTATTGGAAAAACACTTGGATAAAGTGAATTGGGAGCAGTTGTCTGCCAATCCAAATGCTATTCACATTATTGAACAAAACCTGGAATATATGGAGATGTATTGGTTGTTGTATGGGGCTTACTTGTGTGAAAATCCAAATATATTTACTATTGACTATAACGCCATGAAGACTAACATGTATAAAGAAGGTTCTAACTGTTAAAATGGCTTAGATTGATATATGTTTAACTATGTTTATATATATAACTATGTTTATATATTCGAATATATAAACATAGTTAAATAGATATCATTATAGTTTCTTAATTTAACGTTTAAATTCCAAGTTTATATATATTTAAGACCACATTGGCTTGTCTACTCAATTCTGTGGTGGTAAATAAAGAATTTGTTTACGATTAAATAATAAATTAATTTTAATTAATTATTTAATGAATCAAACAGTATCGTTTCCATATAATAATATTCAATTAAATGAGAAACAATATCAAATTGTTACAGATGAGGAATTAGAATATCAAAAATTAATATTATCATGTGCTGGATCAGGCAAAACATTAACAATAACTGCAAGAATTTGTTATATGATATATAAATTAGGATGTAATCCGAGTGAATTTATATTAGCGACATTCAATAGGAATGCAGCTGAAGAGATGAATCAACGTATATGTAAATTTATAGGATTTAATGAAGTAAAATGCGGTACTTTTCATAGTTTGGGATTAAGATTATTACGTAAATATGATTATATGTTTCAGGATGAGGAGTACCATATAGATGAGACTCAATTAATATTTTTAAATTTTTTAAAGTCAGAGAGGAGTATTATTCTAAAAGAAAAAATAAAATATGTGTTTATAGATGAATTTCAAGATATGAATGATATTCAAATAAAAATTATTATAGAATTATCTAAAATAACTAAAAATATATTTTTAGTGGGCGATGATCTTCAAAATATATATTCATTTCGTGGGAGTAATAACAATATAATTTTAAATATTAATAAATATTTTGATAATATTAAACTAGAATCGATGGTTATTAATTATAGATCGTCTCCTGAAATAATTAATTTAGCAAATGAAATTCAAAAAAAGAATAAGAAAAATTTTAAAAAAGAAATGATTGCAAATAATGAAAAAAATACTAAGCCCAAGTTATTAGTATTTGATAATTTATCGAAAGAAATAAGTTATATTGTGAATTCAATAAATAATGATTTAAAACGTGGTTATAAAAGGAAACAAATCGCTATATTATGTAGAACAAATATGCCACTTTATTTCTTAGAAGAACAATTGCAAAAATGTAAAATTAAAAATAAATTATTAACATCAGAAAATTATTTATCTAATTGTATTTCATTAAGTACTATCCATTCCGCTAAAGGATTGGAATGGGATAAAGTTTATCTGGTTGGAATGAATGATAGTTATTTTCCTAATCCAAAATCTGATATAGAAGAAGAACGTCGATTATTCTATGTAGCTGTTACTAGAGCTAAATATAATTTAATTATAACATTAAATAAAAAAGATGCGTGTAGTAGTTTATTATTAGAACTTTCAGAAGATTTATTTCTGAAAGATTTTTCGTTTAATGAATTAGTTCATGAAATTAGTAATTTACCGATGGATAAACAAATTGATAATTCTGTAACGAAGATAATAAGTAGATTAACTGGTGAAAATTATATTAAATTAAAAGAAATGAATATGTTTGATGGAATAAAATTTACTGAAAAGAAAGTATATGAATCATATATACATCCGGAATGGGTCGTTAAAGAAGATTATTATTCTGAATTTGGATGTTTTATTGATTATTTAATTCGACGTATGATAGCGGATGATAATAAGAATTGGAATGAAAAATATACTGGATATTATGATAAGAGAGCGAATGAGGTGATAACAAGTATATTTTTAAATAGTAAACAATATTACATATGGGGTAAATATTATAAGGGTATAGTAGCATGTGTAAAGTTATATCAACAAAAAAACAAGATTAATAGAAAGGAGAAGAGTGTTATATTTAATAAATTTTATAAGGAATTTGATAATTCTCAAGAGAAAAATATAGAGGGTGTAATTGAAACGATTGTAAATAATATTAATACTATATCGAATACAGGTAAGGATAATGATATAAATGTAACTAATAAAATATATTTACCATTTGCATTCAAAGAATCATATATTAAATCATATATTAATTTTAAAAATAGAGATAATAAATGGAATAAAATATTATGGGAAATATTTTTAATATCAAAATGCCATTCAGTATGGGGTGATAGACGTAAATGTCTATATATTGATATTAAAAAAGAAGAAATTTTATCACTAGATGGATTTTATAAGGATATTAATAATTTTATTAAAGAATTAGTAGATAATAAAATTACATTTTGTAATCCAAATTTGGATAATGGATATATATTTGGAGATGCTGATTTAATTATAGAAAATGAAATCTTGGATATAAAAACTAGCTCTAATAAAGATATGAATATAGAATATACATTACAATTGTTATTGTATACATCGTTAGCTAGATATAAGGGAATGAAAATAGATAAAATAAGTATTTTTAATCCCTTATTAGGTATTTATTATTATTGTGATATCACAAATTGGAATAAAGATGAAGAATTATTAGAATATTTACATAATTTGTGATTAAGTTTCTTCTGAAACTGCAGTAATAAAATTTTGCATATTTTCAAGTAATTTAGTTTGTTCATTACATTTTGTAGCATTTAATAAATTTGTTGTAACTAATAAAAATGCAAAATCACTACATCTTGGAAAGCCAACCTTTTTCGTATTCAAATAGTTATGAAGTATTGGGTCAACAACTGTTTCTATTTTATTTTTATCAGAAGGTACAGTACCACCAGGCCTATTAACATCATATGTTTGATTAGTTGTGTCTTTTCCAATATAAAATATTTTATTTGCATCATATTCAATACTAATATCAGAATTATCTGTTGCAAAATACTTAAATAAATTTATACCATTACTTTCTTTTAATTCAGATAAGTTATCTTCAGATATATTATATATATGTCTTATATAATTTTCCATCAAATCTGATAAACTAAATTGACCATGTTGTGTAATAACACTACTACTTTTAGTATCCGTATCAATTAACCAATTAAGATCCTTACTTCTGTCATGTTCTTTTAATAATGTCATCATTATAGCATTAATATTTTCATTAATATATATTCCTTCATAAGATTTCATTATATCATCAACCATATTAATACCAATATAATTTAAAATATTGTTATTTGTTAATTCATCGACTGCTACTTTTATTAAATCAAACAATATATTAAATTTATTAATATAATCCTTATGTTTCATTATACTTGAAAATAGATAAAAAGAACCTAATACATTAAACATTATTTGGCTATCAAACATATTTATCATTTTTATATCTCTACCTATATTCGAATATTCATTATTAATGTAATTGATATTATTATCCAATATATCAGGCATATTATTTATCATAGCCTCCACATCTAAATCATTTATTTTATCTTTAATCTGAGAAGCTCTTCCAAGTTTTTCAGAAATCTTGCCATCATTCAATTTTCTACTAATTGATTCATTTCCACCATGTTTATGATGTAAACCAACAATTGGTAGAAAAAACATACCATATAGTCCTGGACCAGGTGGATTATTGGCTCTATCAATCCACATCCATTCCTTTTGAAACGGCGTAACCATTTCTTGTGCACATGTTTTAATTATATCTTGCATTACAGGATCTTTAGCTTTGCCTTTTATTATTGCCATCAGTCTATTCCTTACAGCAGTTAAACTAAATAATGCTACTGGATTCCATAATAATGTTTCTAATATAAAATCGGGATTGTAATTATTATAGAATGATGGTATGGTCGCTGCTATGGTCGCTGCTATGGTAGACACCGTCGGTGGTATCATTTCAAAGTGATGACTATATGACGTTTTTAAATTTTCTCTTCCAGGCATATCACATAAAACAAGTGGTACATAATCTGTACCAACCTTTACTTTTAAATCAATATATATAATAGATCTTGAACTTTCTGGATTATTTAATGTTGCTTTTACAGTCTTGAAAATAAATGAATGATGTAAACTATCATCATTTAAAGCATATCCTTCCTTTCTTTTTTCTTCTATACTGTCCATTAAAACATCTATACCCTCACTAGATCCAGGATTAATTTGTGTATATTTAGAAATATCTGTAAATTTATCCATATATTCCTTTATTTCATCATCTTTATAGTGGATTATTTTATCCTCCCAAGTTAAATTATCATTAAATTTATGTTCTATTAAAATAATTTGGGGGCTCTCTTGGAAATAAAAATCATATGGTACTGCATGTCCATAAACTTCATATATTCTCATATAGTATGCTCTGCTACTTAACTCTGTTAATACGGTTTCTACCATTCCCATTGTGCCATTATCCTTAGAGCCAAAAAGTGCAAATGATTTCCCGGTTCCACTATATCCCTGTGTTACAAGCATCACACCAGTTCCTAAAGACATTTTTGCGTTTAAATCCATTTCGCTGCCCAATGATTCTGGCTCGTTTAAATAGAATACATTTTCAAATTTAATTTCAGTATATTGTTCAGTATTATTAGTATTAGTAGCTTTGGCTACTCTGTCTAATTTTTGATCATCATTAGATATTTTTATAGAATTTTTAAATGCTATACTAGGAGTTATACCTGCATCATCTACATAATATATATAATCATTAATTCCAAATTTTGTAGTCGGGTCGCGTAGACTAATGTTATATTCATATATCTTCTTTAAAATATCTTTAGTTAGGTCTGTTGTATTCTCTGTGTATATATTATTTACAACATTGTCGTCTGCTCCATTTGTCATATCAACTTCTGATGTTCCTGCAGCCCCTTCGAAATAATCGTCAATTGTAATAGATGCTCCTGCTTCCAATTTATCAGCCCATTTATTTAAATCTTCTAGTTTATTTATTAATGGCTTTCTAATATATTTTTGTATCATATCTTTACATTTAAATTTGTCAATACGCATTATTTTACTATCATTTTTATCACCTGGATCTTTTACTGTGAAAACCTGGTATTCTTGAGAATATCCCATAAAAGAGTCAATTGCTTCCTTATTACTATTTAAAAATAAATTATGTAAATAATTCTCAACTTTATCAACAGTTCCATACCACTTATTATCATCAGATGATTTTAATTTAATTGTATTTTGTTTATCAAGCATCGTAGTAGACTTATACTTTATTTGGTTTAGGTTACTATCAATTATACCATCATTAGTCATATTGATAGGATCTATTAATTTATCATCATGATATTTTATCCTTTGATTATTAATCACAGCATATACTCTAAATTTGTTAGAAGAATTTGCTACAAATATTATAATTAATTTATTAAGAATATCTAAATAATGAAAGTGGTTAAATCCTTTTAAAACACTAATATTACTTCTTTTTATTCCTTCTTCTTCTTCTATTACTTTTAATAATGTATTTTCTTTATCAAATGTATTACTTCCTCCATAATTATAAAACATATGTGGGACACTATTTAATCGAATTATAATTACTTTATCTTTTTCTACTTTATCAGTCTGAACTGCAACCATAGTAGATAGATTGGTATTATTATCATAACTATATATACACTTACTTGGATCTACTTCTATTTTATATTTATTTTTTAAAAGTTTTATTTTATATATAAATCCTTTACCGTTTTTTTTATATTCATCACCATAAGATTCCATAGGAAATAAATGAATATATTCATCCTTATCAGAAATTAATAAGTTATTAACTTGTGTATTATAATTAATTAATATATCATTTTTTGTATATGCTTTAAATATTTCAGTAATTAAATTTTCTAATTGTTGGAACAAATCATTAAAAATTGATAAGGTTTCTACTAATGCAATATCATCAATTTTTAATAGTCTATTCTCCATTGATTGCTTATTAAATGTTAAAATACTGTTAATATTTTTTTTTAACTCTTCTAGATTTTGTAAATTATAACACATACGTGATTCAGGCATCCAAATGTCAACAGTATCTGAACCAGCAACTGCATTTCTACTTAAATGTGTAAGTAGATTTATATTAAATTCTGTTTTTTTTTTTTCTTTAAGTAATCTCTTTAATTTTTCTATAGCAAATATTTTATTACGTTCTAAATTATAATAATAATCTGTAATTGGATTAAGTACATTACGTGCTTCATCAAATAGATTATCTAACTTGTATTTATGTAATTGATGCTCGAATAAATAAGGGTCCAAATCATCATCCGCTTTCACATATTCTTTTAAAAGAGCAATCGAATTATGATTCATACTATATTTAAATTTATCTAAACGATGCATTGTCATCATACGTAAACATTTTAACATTTGTATATTCGAGTTTCCCTGATTATTATTATCTTTTAAGGGGAATTTATCACCCTTCATATATATATTTTTTATACCCTCTATATTACTATCAGTATTATTATATATATATTCTAAAGTTTTATAATGATAAAAATTTAGTGTATCGTGTAAATTATTTAATGCTGAAAATAATGGTGGGGCACCAGACTTAGCTGAAGTTATAACACCATACTCGTCTAGTGTTTCTATAATTGGTTGTCGTCTTGTATAGGTATTTATAAATCCTATAGGTACTAAATTAAATATATTCTTTATGATTTCTTTAAGATACTCAGGTTCATTATGTGGTTCTGAAGGTGTTCCATCATTAAATATAATATTAAAATATTCAATAATCTCAGTAATAATCTCGCCACTTTGGTATAAGTGGTTAGGTGCACCTGGTTTTTCAATACCTATATAACTACGTTGTGAAAATTTATTATCATCTTCTGTAAAATCTATGTGGATATTTTTAAATTGATCGTTTCCGATCGCATTCAACTTATTTTCATATAAATAATTAGTCATAAATACGACGCTATCATCTGAATGTTTGTAACATTCTTTATACATTTGATTATCATTATCAAGTAAAATATTTTCATTATTTTTAGTATTATCCATATCCATCATTTTATAAAACATTAAATAAAAATTGTTTATTAATTCTTTTTCTGTATCATCGGGCGCAGTTTTAAAAAGATGAATTCTATTAATATAATTTGGTAAAAGACCAACCCACACATCATTAACTTTTGTTAATATACTTTTTTTAATATCTGGATCCGAAAACTTATTAAATATATTAGAATGATAAAAATCTTCAGATGTTTTAAATTTATCTATTTTCCATTCATGCTCTTCTGCTTGGAAGTGATTATCTTTAATTATTTCGTCAAAATGTACGATATTCATATAAGGCTTATAAGTAGAATTTCCTGTAATATTGTGAAATAATATATTATCCATATCACTCATATCAATTGGGAATTCCTTTAATAATTCAACTGCCTCATACATATATGGAAATATAAATTGCTGGTGAATTAAACAATAATTACCAGCATTGTTAAGCGCCTTTAAACATTTAATTCTTTCTATTACCAACGGGTCTTTTTTCCAATTTAACACCCATGCCTTTTGTTGATCTTGATCAACTAAATCAACTGGATCAAACTTTTTATCAAGTATATTTATCAGATTTCCATCTGCATTTTTATCATATAATTCAGTTATCGTGATATCATTAAGATTATAATTTATCCTTATTTTACATATTATCTTTTCATTACTGTTATAAATATATATATTAATATAATTGAATGCAGTATTAAAGGAAAAATTTTTAGATACTGTATATCGGTTTTTTCTTATTTCTATTCGGTCATTTATTATTTCATTAATATTAAAGCCATTTCCCCCTATATCTTCGATATAATAATATGGTGTCCATATTTTATTTAATCTATTAGTAGTATCATATTTTTCTCCCGAATTGGGTAAATAGTAATATGATTTATTTAGCATAGTGTTACTATCATCTATGTCAGGAATAATCCCGATATTATCAGTGCTCGTGTCAGGACCTGTGTTTGGCTCTATGGTATGGTTGAATAAATCATTTGTTCGATGGTCTTGCATTAATTTATATTCCCAATTATATTCATAACCGATATTTGCATTTACTTTAGTAGTTAAAAATACAGATAGACTTTCTTCATGTGAAGTTCCTCTTTTAATATTATAACCCGATGAAAAACATACATATATGGGTAAACCATTGTGTGATTTTGTACTTTTATACTTTACAATTAAACCTCTCGCATTACCTAATTCTAATATATGTTTCGATTTTTCTGCTAATTTTTCATAATTAATTTTTGTGTAAAAATTATTTTTTACATTTTCTAAAATTTCATATTGTATTGTACGATGTGTTTGTTTATATATTTTCTTTTTATCATCTGCTGTTATATCCTTAAAAAAATTTTTTGCACCACCTTCTAAGGGCCATTCTGTAAAGGGCTTTTCTACAACATCTTCATCGTCGGTATCTAAATGGTTTCTAACTATACATTTTTGTTTATTATTATTATATTCAGATGCATTTTTATACTGCTTAAATGCATCAAATGGTATAACTATATTTTCATATTTTGTATCATAGTGGGGCATATATATACGTTTAATATTACCACCTAATTTAGATTTATCATTGCGGTGTATATAACTATCTACACTCTTTTCCTCATCGTCAATTATAAAAAAAGAATTAACTGTATTTAATAAATATATAATCAAATTACCTATTGCTAATAGTATATTCGTTTTATAGTACTCTGGATGCTTAAATTTCTGTTCATCTTTTTTGATTTTATCTATCATATGAATAATAGCTTCAATTTTCTTAGAATTTTTTATAAAAAAATCAGGAAAATCGACAAATTCCCTAGGTAGTGGAGTTACATTATCGTATCTCATTAAATTAATTAGATCTTTAGCATATATTGCTAATTCATTTAAAGACATTGTTGAATAATTATTTTTAATTACATTGATCATATCTAAAATTATGCTAGAAGCTCTTTCTGCTGATGATATGCTGAATGGTTTTACTTCTACTCTCCATGATATAAGATTAAATATTTTATATAAATCATCAGGGTTACTAATTATATTTGTGTAGCCATTCATATAATAATTATAATTATATTCGAATGCTTTATTTACACCAGGTTTTAAATTTGCACCATTAATACATTTCTCAATATTTATATTAAATTTCTCAAATACGTCAATTATATATGTATACATATTTGTTATAATATCTAGATCTTGAACTCCCTCCATTTTAATTTCATATACTTCAAGAGGAAGAGTACCAACTTCTACCTGGGTATATATTTCATCAAAATTATTATATGTACGGTTATTCAAGTCATCTGGATCTGGATAATTAATTTTAATATTATAGTTACCATCAAGATCATTTGCAATATATATATAGGATTTCTCAACATCAGCATTAACATTTAAATCATCATCAAATATGTTACCTGACACTGTCCGTGTTTCTCCATTTGAGTGTGACCAGTATATAAGATATGGTAGTACACATGAATGTATAACATAATCCGTCTTTTCTGGTGTATACGTATTATGATGAATACTAAAATTATTTAATTCGCTAATTTCTGAAACAATATTAAATTCTGGATTATAAGATCGTTGTATTTCAATTTCATAACCCGTAAAGTCAATTATCCCCATTAGAGCATCATAATTTTCAGATGTTGTATCAGCCTTTTTTTGTTGATCGATAGATGTACGTATAGTATTTTGTGTTAAGTGAATATCCGAATTCTTAAACGATACCATATCATATAAAGATTTATATGTGTTGATAGATTGTGATCCTCCACGTAATATAAATTTAAAATAATTAATTTTATTTGGTATGTTATTTAATTTTTCTTTATATTTAATTATTTTTTTAATATCTTTTTTATTAGTTAATGGATCCTTGATTAATTTTTTTAGTTTATTATCTAATTCACTCTTTAATGTAATCATTTTTAGTAATTCATTTGCATTATTTCTAATATTATTTTTTAAAATATCAAGTTTGTTATCTTTGTCATCTTTAATAATTTCCAGATATCTTTTATATTTTAAATCGGACATATATATATATTGCATAAAAAAATGTATTTTTATATTTATATTTAAATTTAAATATAAAAATTAAACTGACATTACTTTTTTTGATTCAATCAATTCCGAGTAATCTTTTGTAAATATATCATTAACAAATCCGGAATTAGATTTAAATGATTCTTTAATATAATTTTTAAGATCAATTGATCCGTTAGAGAAATACATAAATGCATTTTTTTTAATAAAATAAGATGGGTGACTATTTTTCCATTGGATGTCGGTATATGCAGAATTAGTATTTTCATCAATATATAATGAGAAGTAATATTCGAGTCTACTAATAATGATTCTTGCACTTTCAGATCCATATTTTGGATATATTAGAATTTGTGGTAATACTCCATGTTTTTTATTATAATCTTGGTTTGGGTCTGCTCTAAATTGATTAATTAATATTTTAATTTTTCGAATATTAGATTCAATAACAGTATCACCATACCATGTCATAATAAGTCGTTTAAGTGTCCATAGTAGGTAATAAGAACTAGGTTGTAAAGCGATAACATATTCTTGTGATAATATATCTTCAGCTTCTCTTTTTTGGATAATATTAGTTTCAATATTTTTTTGGAAGCTATTTTGGAAAATAACGTATTTAAGTGTATGATAATCGATTGGTTTATTTTCTTGCCATTTAAAATAATTTAATGATGGTACAAGATCGTTTGTAATAACGTCAGTAATGGTAGCTCCGGTTCTTGTAATATATACATAACCAGAATGTATTTTAACTTGTAAATCGGTAAATAGATTAGTTTTTAATATTTTTTCAATCCAGTTTTTAATTTTACTTCCTTCATTAATTTCATCATCAGGTTCTGTAATTAAATTATTAATAGCAATATTTTTATTAACAACAGATTTGATGTCTTTACTGTCGATTACTTCAAATGATTTTAATTTTCGATTAAGAAGTTCAATTTTATCAGATGTCAATGATGTGTATGCTTCACCACTATTAGATAAAATAATGTCAATTTCTTTTTCAGAGAAATAATCTTTTTTTGGTTTTGATAATAGAGGTGAATACATTGGATTTTGAGTAACGTCAATATGTTCATTTGGTATAAGAGATGATTCCTTATTAGATAATACAGCATTAGGATCAATATTTTCGAATAAATTTTTTTTTTCTTCTAATGATAAATTATGTATATGACTAAAATCAGAAACTTGTAAATTATTAGATGTGTCCACGCGATTAGATGCAAAATTATTACCATAATTTTGTTGTACCGGTGAATCTATAGTGGATGGAATATTTTGTATATTAGATGAATTAGATGGATTAGATGAATTTTCATAATTCCAGTAATAATTTGCAAGTAAAAGATAATAACCTTTACCATTATTATATTCAGAATTATCTTTAAATGACATTTCAATATAATTATCATTGTCTAATTTTACAACAGCTGCGGTGTTATTCCAAATATTTTTAATAATAGATCCTTTAAATTTATTATTGTCATTTTCAATTATAATAGATTCACCTTCTTGGGGTGGCCAGTCAGATGTTCTAACTTGTGCCAAATGTTCAGGATAGTCAGGATAACTATTTGTGTTATCCATATGTCCTCCTTTCATAATTTGATAATACGAGATTTTATATTTAGAACTCATAGTCTATATATAAAAGTCTATATTTTATTTATAAATTTTATATTTTTAATTTAAAATTTTATTTTTAGATGTATTAATATTACCAGATGTATTATCAAAATTGAACATGTCTGGGCTGAATTTATCATTTTTAGCATATGGGTCATATTTAAATTTTGTTCTTTGTTTATTAGCAATTTTTTCAGCCATCATTAATCTATATTTTCTGGAAGGATCCATTGTCTCACCCATACACTGAATTCTAAATTCTTGAAATGGTGTATTATCTAAAATTGTTTTATTATGTTTTTCTAAATAATTATTTCTAGCTTTAATAATTGTTTCTAATAAATAATCATAATTTTGTGATATTTTTTTATTTTCATATGTAAGATAATAAATATGTTTTATTAATAACGTTTGAACCATATATGGGAATGTTACAATGTTAAAATTTTTTTTTTCAATATGCCAATATGGTATACACTTATAATTGCTTCCATAAACATTTAAAATAGTGTTTCCTTTGAATTTAAATGTAACACTTTTATCTAAAAATTGGAAGAATGGGTGATATTCTTCAACTGTAATAACATCATTAAATTGTAGTAATGTTTCTCTAATATTTTTAACATCTTCTTCTAAATTAGTAGATATAACATCATAATATGGTACATATAGTTCTTCTTTTTTATCATCATTTGCTTTATACATATAATATTGGAATCCATAATAACCGAATACGAGTAATTTACTACCAATAATAATATTTTTTCTAACGAAATCTAAATTTTGTTGTAAATCACTAGATATATCTTGTTTAGTAAAATTACCTCTAGTATCTAAAGGATAATGTTTTAATAAAATATTTGCTCTAGCCATGTTTTTTTTTACTCTCCAATAACTTGTCATAGGATCATTATATTGTCTCATAATATCAATTAAAATAAATTTTGGATGCGCTATATTAAGATCATTAATTTTCATAAGTGGCATTTTATTATATAATAATTTTGGCATATATGAAATATCACAATATTGATGTTGATTAACATAAATAGTATATGTTTCATGGTGTTGTGCGTCTTCTCCACGAACAAATTTAAATCCTTTATCTACATATTCTTTACATAAATAAACTAAATCATGAACAGGCGTAGGTGAATAAAATTCAATGTCTGGTAGTTCAAGCATATCTTCAGAATATATAGCATCATTTTTATTTTTTTTTTTAATAAGTTCATTCCATCCATATCCTCCATATATAATTCTTTTATTAATTTTAATAAAATCCAATATAATTTTCATACCATTTTTCCACTCATCTAAACTTGGTTCAAGTATATTATTTAATGCAAATTTACGTGCATCCATGATAATAGATTCGATGTTATCTTCGAGTAATTTCATACTTTTTTCATTATATAATAATACCATTATATATATATATTAAATTAGAAATTTAATAAAATAAATTAATTAATTAATTAATCCTTCAATAGTAGCGGGCATTTCGTCTATTTGAGTATTATAGAAGGATTCAATATCTTTTAGATTTCCAACATCTGATTGCATAATAAAATTGATTGCCCATCCTTTACGTCCATATCTTCCAGTTCTACCAATACGATGGATATATGATTCTTTATCTCTAGGTAAATCATAATTGATAACTAGTGATACTTGTTGTACATCAATTCCTCTAGCGAGTAAATCTGTTGTGATCAATACACGAGTTTCCCCCTTTCTAAATTCACGCATAACAATATCACGATCAGCTTGTGTCATTTCTCCATGTATACTAGATACTGGATATTGTGCAAGAGTCATTTGTTCAGTTAGCCATGATACTTTTTTTTTAGATGAGCAGTAAATTATAGATTGACCAGCAGCAATTGATTCATAAAGATCAGTAAGTGTATCAAATTTATCTTGTTCAGTCATAAGTGCAATAAAATATTGTTTGATACCATCTAATGTCAACATTTCTTTTTTAATAAGAATCTTTATAGGATTTTTCATAAAATTTGTTGATATCTCTAAAATATCATTTGGCATAGTAGCTGAGTATATCGCAATCTGTGTTTCTGGGGGAACAAAATTAAAGATTTCTATAATTTGTTCTTTAAACCCTGGCTTAAGTAATTGATCGGCTTCATCAAGAATAAATAATTTCATGGTATCCATAGAAATTATACCACGATCAATCATGTCATAAACTCTTCCAGGAGTTCCAACAATAATTTGAGATGATGCAACATCTGCGTTATTTAATTTTTTACCACCAGTAACTCCAGATATTTTAAGGTCTAAATATTCAGACAATCTTTTAACAACAATAAAAGATTGATCTGCAAGCTCTCTTGTTGGTTCTAGAATAATAATTTGACAAACCTTTTTAGATTCGTCAACTAATTGCAATGCTGCAATACTGAATGTACCCGTTTTACCACATCCAGACTGTGCTTGAATAATTGAATCTTTACCTTCAACAACAGGTACAATTCCTTTTTCTTGCACAGAAGACGGTTTTTCAAAACCGTATCCTAAGATTCCTCTTAGTAAATTTTCTTTGAGAGGCATAGCCTCGAAACTTAAATAGTCCGTATATTCCATATTTTTAGACATAGTTATATATTTAAGTATGAAATATATATATAAAATATAGTATTTTCAATTTTTTTTATAATATACTATATATGCAAAGGGATACTTTAGCGTTATTTATGTCATTAATAGCATTAATATTGTCTGTTTTCTATTTTTTATCATTTTATGCATTTCGTAATTCTCGTATGATTGAATATGATCATGAGAAATTATATTTAAATAAAAGTAGAACATGGTTATGTGATGATATTAATAATAAAAATACATGTAAATATTTATTTTATGGTAATAAAATGTTAAGTTTGGGTGATAATAATAATGGCGATAATTTATATTTAAACAAAAATACATTAATCTGCGATGATGTGAATGATAAGAATACATGTTCGTGTTTATCAAATAAATGTGATTTTATAAAAAGATTAAATCATATAACATTTATTGATAATCCTACAGCATTTACTGATTCAAGATATGGAATGCAATATGGTGGTAAAGTTATACCTATGGAAAGTAAAAATACATTTACATTTGCAACATGGATTAATATTAATATGATTGATTTAGATAAATGGAGATCTATTTTAACTTGGAGAAAATCAGAATATGAAGTAAATCCTGCAATTTTAATATCGCCAAAAGACTGGTCGTCATGTAGTAATAAAATAGATATAAGATTTAAAAGTTTATATGATAACTCAAATGAGAATAGAGAATTATCAGGAACATTTAATGTAGTAGAAGGTAATCATGGACATTGTATTAGAGATACATCATATAATTATTTTAAGTGGTTTCATTTAGCAATAGTAGGTAATAACAATATAATAAGATATTATATAAATGGTAATTTAGTTCAAGAAGAAACCTTAATAAAAAATTTAGAACTTGGAGATGAAGAAGATAAAATTTATATAGGAGGAAGTCCAGAACATTCGGCTGAAGGAATAATAATGTCTAAAACGCGATGGTATTCAAAACCATTAAATATGAGTGAAATAAATATATTATTCAAGGAAGATTATGAATAAAATCTAATTATAAATAATGATATATAGATTTATTTCAGTAATTATATTTATATCAGTAATATTATCAATTTATTATTTAGTTCTGTGTCGTATCGATGATGGACCATTGGGTGAAAAAGGATTAAGAGGTGATATAGGAGATGTAGGACCTAATGGAAGAATTGGAGTAAAAGGAATGAATGGTCAAAGAGGACCACTTGGAAATAGGGGACCAACAAATTATAATACGACAACTGGTCCAATTGGTGATATTGGAAAACGTGGAATTAAAGGTGATCAGGGTGATAGAGGTATTCGTGGTATAAATGGTGAAAGAGGTTTAAAAGGCAATATGGGTGATAATGGGATTCGAGGTGATAATGGAATTCAAGGTGATCGGGGAATAAAAGGTAAGCCATATAAAGATAATAAATTAAAATTTATGTTATTAGATAATAGTAATTATGAGACTGAAGCTGAAATTGAAACAAAAGATAGTACGGTATTTAAAGATTTCACAAGACCATTTTCAGGTCAAACATATTCTCCAACATATTTTAATAATAATTTTAGTTCAGGTATTCCTTTAAAGTCTACAAATAATAATTCAAATTGGACTAATTTTGTAACAGGATTTAAATTGAAAGGTGAATCAATAACAGAAGATAGTGCAAAAACATATTATACAAATATTAAAGTAATAGATCCTAGTAAAAAATAATTTCTAAAATAATAATATATGAAACTAATTGTTATATTATTATGTTTAATTATATTAATTATATCGTTATCGAATATTTATATATATTATGGTATAAAACGCCCACGAGGTCCGAAAGGATCAAAAGGTATAAAAGGCGACATTGGTTCATTGGGTATAGAAGGGGACATAGGAGAAGAAGGAATAGCCGGTTATAGAGGTCCTATTGGAATAAAAGGTAAAGATATTGGATTAAAAGGTGGAAAAGGTAAACAAGGAATAAAGGGATTCAAAGGTGAGGCCGGTGATATAGGAAGAAAAGGTTTAATGGGAGATAAGGGGGTAGGAGGTCCTCCTGGAATACAAGGTGACAGAGGATTTAAGGGGAAAAAAGGATTGGAAGGTCCTCTGGGTAGAAGTAGAGTTATATCTGATTTATCACCAATAAATTTAATTGCAGATAGGAGAAAGTGTGTAAAAATAGATGCATATAATAAAAACGGGGATGGCATAGATAAAGAATTAGAACAAAATACAAGTTTTAAATGTCCAAAAAATATGGTAGTATTTGATATTAGAGCAAAAAAAGTAAGTGACAGAACAGCAGATAGTAATATAGATAATATAGTATGTTGTAATATGGTAATGGATCCACTATATGGTGATTATTTTAATAAAACTAAAATGTTAGATAAATTACTTATTAATTTAGGTACATTAAAAACACAAATAGCGGCCTATAAATCAAAATATATTCAAGGAAATATGTGGCATCAATATTTGAAAGGTTATAATGAAGAGGATATAAGTAAAATTACATATAATATAGAGAAAATGTTAAATTTATTATCAGGAATTCAATCATTCAAATCAATTAGAGAAATGCCATATGAAGTTATAAATAAATATTATAAAGACGAGGAATCAGCTAAATTAATAAAAGAATATACAGAAGAAGAAGAAGCGAATATAAAAGAAATGTCCGATAGTATAACATCATATGAATATTATATATTGAATTTAATATTAGGATTATTTAAAATGAATGCAGCTTCAATCGATACATCGGATTATAAAAGATTTGTAAAAGAAGTTTATGATTTTCCAAAAAATGATATTGTATCATTAGAAGAAGCAGTTAATTATTTGAATTAGATAAAATTATTTTCTTAATATATGATAATGTATATTATCATATATTGTTTAGTATGTTTATTAATAGTTTTAACATGTTCTTATTATTCATATAGAACTAGATTTATTATTGGACCTCCTGGACCACTAGGGGATAAAGGTCAAACTGGTTTTCAAGGTGCGAAAGGTTCTATAGGTCCTAAAGGGAGAATGGGTGATAGAGGTTTTAGAGGACCCAGAGGATTTAATAATGGTAAGCAAGGGAAAAAAGGAATTGATGGTTATGTAGGTGAAAAAGGTGCAAAAGGGTTACAAGGATATAAAGGTTTCAAAGGTGAACAGGGATATATTGGAGAAAGAGGTATGAAAGGTATGCAGGGAAGTGATGGATTACCAGGTATGGATGGTCCACAAGGGGATGCAGGTGAATATGATTTAACATTAATAGATGAAGATAGTTGTAGATATATGCCTTTTAATAGAAATACTAGAACGATGAAATGTCCTTATAATTATGTATTAACTGGTATAAAAAATGATAATAACAATTATGAAGGACAATGTTGTAAATTAAAAATAAATGATAGTTGTAGAGGATTACCTTTATCTAAAAAACTATTAGATCATAAGCCAGAAATGATTGGTACTTCAGAAGAATATAAATATAGAACGGTAGAACAACAGGAAGAATATAATAAATATAAAGAAAGATATTCTATTTTTGGAGAAGGTAATCTGCCGTTATTTTATAAAAAGAATTATATTTGTGAAGAAGGTACGGAACCAAAAATAAAAGGTAGTCAGGATATAAGATGTTGTAATCCAGAACCGGAAGATTCTACTTTAAAATATTTAAAATA